>OOBN01000247.1_pt1 | contig 56656 bp, 47 predicted proteins | sample 1671091 | NCBI WGS metagenome assembly OOBN01 (sample SAMN06348121, study PRJEB24527) | human gut metagenome | biome: human gut; feature: ankylosing spondylitis patient; material: feces | host: Homo sapiens | place: China | collected 2015-10 | reverse complement strand
CACATGGGGAATTTTATTTGCCTGGCCTCTGGTGACCTGCGGGATTCTGTGTCTGCTGTGCAGGTGCCCTCTGGGCCTTCTCTGCGCTTGGGGCGCATGGCTGGCACATTTTGTCTCCGTGGGTGCATCCTTATTTTATCTTTTCGAAGGAACACGTATCGACAATTTTATGGCGCTTACCGTAATCGTACCATTGGGGGCTCTGACGGTCTACTCGCTTCGTCATCCGCCATCCATACCTATATGCTGGTTCCTATTGGTGGCGGTCTTGTATCAATACCGAAATATTTGGTGGCTTTCTTTAGAGCCTCTCGGCTATTTAGACCTGTTCCACCTTTTCGCACTTCCAGCAGGTGGGAAATTTCTGACGCTGTATTGGCTGGCTATGCTCCTGCTGGTCGCTGCCTATTCTTTACGGACGCTGATTTCTCGGCGACATCGGTGCAAAGCTTAGTCCGAATCGTAGTATATCTTAAAAATATTTCAAAACGTATACCTTTGAATTAAAAACAAAGCCGCCCTGTCGGGCGGCTTTGCGCTTTGCTTTCGCTGCTTACTTCAGGTTGAAGAACGCCTTCATGCCAGGATACTGCGCCACGTCGCCCAGCTCCTCCTCGATGCGGAGCAGCTGGTTGTACTTAGCCACCCGGTCGGTGCGGCTGGGGGCGCCGGTCTTGATCTGGCCCGCGTTGACGGCCACGGCGATGTCGGCGATGGTGGCGTCCTCGGTCTCGCCGGAGCGGTGAGACACGATGGCGGTGTAGCCGGCCCGGTTGGCCATCTGGATGGCGTCCAGGGTCTCGGTGAGGGTGCCGATCTGGTTGACCTTGATGAGGATGGCGTTGCCAACCTTCTTCTCAATGCCGGTGGCCAGACGCTCCACATTGGTGACGAACAGGTCGTCGCCCACCAGCTGGACGCGGTCGCCGATGGCCTTGGTCAGCATGGCCCAGCCCTCCCAGTCGGTCTCGGCCATGCCGTCCTCCAGGGAGATGATGGGGTAGTTGTCGGCGAACTTCTTCCACATGTTCACCAGCTGCTGCTGGGTCAGCTTCTTGCCGGACTTGGGCTGGATATAGAGCTTCTGCTCCTCATCCCACCACTCGGAGGAGGCGGCGTCGATGGCGATCTTGAAGTCCTCGCCGGGCTTGTAGCCGGCCTCCTCGATGGCCTGCACGATCACCTTCAGGGCGTCCTCGTCCTTCTTCAGGTTGGGGGCGTAGCCGCCCTCGTCGCCCACGCCGGCGGCGGGGGTGCCGTTCTCCTTCAGGGTGGTCTTCAGCTGGTGGAACACCTCGGCGCACATGCGCAGAGCCTCACGGAAGCTGGTGGCGCCCACAGGCATGACCATGAATTCCTGAATCTCCACGTTGTTGGTGGCGTGAGCGCCGCCGTTGAGGATGTTCATCATGGGCACGGGCAGCTGCTTGGCGTTGACGCCGCCGATATAGTTGTACAGGGAGGTGCCCAGGCTCTCGGCCGCGGCCTTGGCGCAGGCCAGGGAGGCGCCCAGGATGGCGTTGGCGCCCAGGCGGCTCTTGTTGGGGGTGCCGTCCAGCTCGATGAGCATCTTGTCGATGGCTACCTGATCCAGCACGTTGGTGCCGATGAGGGCCTCGGCGATCTCGGTGTTCACGTTGGAGACGGCCTTCTCCACGCCCTTGCCGTTGTAGCGGCTCTTGTCGCCGTCCCGGAGCTCGCAGGCCTCATAGATGCCGGTGGAAGCGCCGGAGGGAACCGCAGCGCGGCCCATGGTGCCGTCCTCCAGGTAGACCTCCACCTCAACGGTGGGGTTGCCGCGGCTGTCCAGGATCTCGCGGCCGACGACGTCTACGATCTCGATCATCTGCTTCATGGGAATCAATCTCCTTTCAATATGTGGCGGAAGTCCTTCCGCCGATGTCAGGGGTATATGATCTGCATGGTGCGCCCCTGCGGAGCCATGCGAGAACGCGGGGGGGGGAGGTAAAAAATGCAGAATGCAGAATGCAGGAATGCAGGATGGTTCCAAAGTAGCAGCGTGCCAGAAAAATTCATTCTGCATTCTGCCTTCTGCATTCTTCATTGCTCAGTTGAGGATCAGGGTCTGTCCGTCCATCTCTGCGGGCTTTTCCAGGCCCATCAGGTCCAGCATGGTGGGGGCGATGTCGGCCAGGCGGCCGTCCCGGAGCTGGGCGCTGGCCCCTACGATATAGAAGGGAACCAGGTTGGTGGTGTGGGCGGTGAAGGGCTCGCCGTCATCATCGATCATACGCTCGGCGTTGCCGTGGTCGGCGGTGATGAGGGACACGCCGCCCATTTTGGAGGTGGCCTCCACCACACGGTTGACGCACTCGTCCACGGTGGAGACGGCCTTGCAGGCGGCCTCGTACACGCCGGTGTGGCCCACCATGTCGCAGTTGGCGAAGTTCAGGATGATCACGTCATAGGCGCCGCTCTCGATGCGCTTGACGGCCTCCTCCGTGACCTGATAGGCGGACATCTCCGGCTGCAGGTCGTAGGTGGCCACCTTGGGGGAGGGGATCAGGCACCGGTCCTCACCGGGGAAGACCTGCTCCACACCGCCGTTGAAAAAGAAGGTCACATGGGCGTACTTCTCCGTCTCGGCGATGCGCAGCTGGGTGAGGCCCAGGTTGCTGATATACTCGCCGAAAGTGTTCACCAGCTTCTGGTGGGGATAAGCCACCGTCACGTTGGGCAGGGTGGCGTCGTACTCGGTGGTGCAGATAAAGTCCACGGACAGGAAGCCGGTCTTGCGCGCCACGTCGGTGAAGTCCTCGTCCACGAAGCACCGGGTGATCTCACGGGCCCGGTCGGGGCGGAAGTTGAAGAAGATAATGGAGTCGTTGTCCCGGACCTGGGCGTTCTTGGCGCACATCACGGGCTCCACAAACTCGTCCGTCACACCGGCGTCATAGGACTTCTGGACCGCCTCGGCGGCGTCGGCCTCGAAGGGACCCTCGCCGCAGGCGATGGCGTCATAGGCGCGCTGCACCCGGTCCCAGCGCTTGTCACGGTCCATGGCGTAGTAGCGGCCCATGACCGTGGCGATCTCGCCTACGCCCAGCTGCTGGATCTTGGCCTGGAGCTGCTCCACATAGTGCTTGCCCGAGCTGGGGGGCACGTCGCGGCCGTCCAGGAAGCAGTGGACGTAGACCTTACTCAGTCCCTGCTCCTTGGCCATCTTCAGCAGGGCGAACAGGTGGGTGATGTGGCTGTGGACGCCGCCGTCGGACAGCAGGCCCATCAGGTGCAGGGCGGAGCCCCACTCCCGGCAGTTGGACATGGCCTCCAGATAGGCGGGGTTCTGGAAGAACTCTCCGCTCTCGATGTCCCGGCTGATGTGGGGCAGGTCCTGGAAGACCACCCGGCCGGCGCCCATGTTGGTGTGGCCCACCTCGCTGTTGCCCATCTGGCCCTCGGGCAGGCCCACGTCCAGGCCGGAGGCGGACAGCTTGCAGCCCGGGCAGTCCCGGAAGATCCGGTCCAGATTGGGCGTGGAGGCGTTGGCCACCGCGTTGCCCGGGCCGGGCTCCGTCAGGCCGAAGCCGTCCATGATAATTAAAGTTGTTGGTGTTTTCATCGTAACCCCTCTTTAAGAGAATGAAGAATTAAGAATGCAGAATGCAGAATGGCGCGCAGGCACAGTGTGTCGGGCAGGATTCATTCTGCATTCCTGCACTCTGCATTCTGCATTAAAATTCACTCCTGGTTCGCGGAATTGATGATCTCCACGAAGTCGGCGGGCTTCAGGGAGGCGCCGCCAATCAGGCCGCCGTCCTCGTCGTCGCAAAGTCCGCTTCGGGCGGAACGCCCTGACGGGCATTCCTTCCTGCGCTCCCTTGCTCCTCCTCTCCCAACGAAACCCGCTGCGCTGGGCTTTCGTTGGGGACCCGGTTCCGACGTGACCGGCGGCCAGGAGATTATTCTTGATTGGCGGAATTGATGATCTCCACGAAGTCGGCGGGCTTCAGAGAGGCGCCGCCAATCAGGCCGCCGTCCACGTCGGGCTGGGCCAGGAGCTCAGCGGCGTTCTTGGCGTTCATGGAGCCGCCGTACTGGATAGTGACGGAGCGGGCCACATGGGCGCCGTACAGCTTGCGGATGACGGCGCGGATGGCCTGGCACACCTCGCCGGCCTGCTCGGCAGTGGCGGTCTTGCCGGTGCCGATGGCCCACAGGGGCTCATAGGCGATGACCACGTGGCGCATCTTGTCGGCGGGCACGCCGGCCAGGGCGCACTTCACCTGATAGGCGATGAGCTCCATGGTCACGCCCAGCTCCCGCTGCTCCAGGCTCTCGCCCACACACACGATGGGGTAGAGACCGGCGTTGATGGCGGCGTGAACCTTCTTGTTCACGGTGAAGTCGGTCTCGTTGTAGTACTGGCGGCGCTCGGAGTGGCCGATGATCACGTACTTGGCCCCGGCCTCCTTGATCATCTCGGCGGTGATCTCGCCGGTGTAGGCGCCGTGGTCCTCATAGTGGCAGGTCTCAGCGCCGATGGCGATGTGGCAGTCCTTGAACAGGCGCACGGCGGTGGTGATGTTCACCGCGGGGACGCACAGGACCACATTGCACCACTTGCCCCGGGGCATGATGGGCTTGAGCTCCTCGGCGAAGGCCTTCATCTGGGACAGGGTGTTGTTCATCTTCCAGTTGCCAGCAATAATAGTCTTACGATAACGACGATTCATTGGTATTTCTCTCCATTCTTCCTTTTTTACAGTGAGCTGAATTAGCGGTAGGGGCGCACAATGTGCGCCCGTCGGCCTAGGATATATTCAAGAGGACGTGGGGGAACATTGCGTGCCCCGACGGGTTCTCATATATAACAGCAGAAAATTTATTTGTCCAGCAGGCAGGCCACACCGGGCAGCTCCTTGCCTTCCAGGAACTCCAGGCTGGCGCCGCCGCCGGTGGAGATGTGGGTCATCTTGTCGGCGTAGCCCAGCTGAGCCACAGCGGCCGCGGAGTCGCCGCCGCCCACGATGGTGATGGCGTCGGTCTCGGCCAGGGCCTTGGCCACCGCGCGGGTGCCCTCGGCGAAGGCGGGGAACTCAAACACGCCCATGGGGCCGTTCCAGATGACGGTGCCCGCGTCCTTCACGGCGTCGGAGTAGAGCTGGATGGTCTTGGGGCCGATGTCCATGCCCATCATGCCGTCGGGGATGTCTACCCCGTCCACCAGGTGGGCCTCAGCGTCGGCGGAGAACTCGGTGGCGGCCAGGCCGTCCACGGGGAGGAGCAGCTTGACGCCCTTCTCCTTGGCCTTCTCCACCATCTCGCCGGCGTACTGAATCCAGTCCTCCTCCAGCAGGGACTTGCCCACCTTGGCGCCCTGGGCCTTGGCGAAGGTGTAGGACATGCCGCCGCCGATGATGATGGTGTCAGCGATGTTCAGCAGGTTGTTGATGACGCCGATCTTGGAGGACACCTTGGAGCCGCCCAGGATAGCCACCAGGGGGCGCTTGGGGTTGGCCAGGGCGCCGCCCATGACCTCCAGCTCCTTCTGGATCAGGAAGCCGGACACGGCGGGCAGATAGGCGGCCACGCCGGCGGTGGAGGCGTGGGCGCGGTGGACCGCGCCGAAGGCGTCGGACACATAGATTTCCGCCATAGAGGCCATTTCCTTGGCCAGCTCGGGGTCGTTCTTGGTCTCGCCCGGCTCAAAGCGGGTGTTCTCCAGCAGCATGATCTCCCCGGGCTTGAGGGAGGCGGCCTTGGCCTTGGCGTCGGGGCCGACCACGTCCCCGGCCATGATGACCGGCTTGCCCAGCAGCTCGCTGAGGCGGACGGACACCGGCTTCAGGGACAGCTCAGGCTTTACCTCGCCCTTGGGCTTGCCCAGGTGGGAGCAGGCGATCACAGCGGCGCCCTGGTCCAGCAGGTACTGGATGGTGGGCAGGGCGGCGCGGATGCGCTTATCGTCGGTGATGGCTCCGGTGGTCTTGTCCTGAGGGACATTGAAGTCACAGCGCAGAAGCACCTTCTTGCCGGAGACGTCGATGTCCTTGACCGTCTTTTTGTTGTAGTTCATGGCAGTAAAACTCCTCTCTGAAACAAAGATTGGAACAGTCAGCAATTTATTTGGAAACCGCCCGCCAGAGAGGAACCGGGATCTGACTCCGGCGGGGAGATCCTTCCTTCACAGTGTGCCCGCAAACACGGGGTTTTTGCGCCTATTGGCCGGCCTGCGCCATCTCGCCGGTACCGGTTAAACCGGGAAAGCCCTGTTGGCGCAGGGCCATTTCCCGGCAAAACATGTTTTGCCGGGAGCCCTCCGGGCGGGATTTCAATTCGCATGCCGGACGTGAAGTCCGTCATGCTCCGCCGCAAAAGCGGCGGCTCGTGTTCACTCGCTACTCGGCCTGCGCCATCTCACCGGTGCCGGTCAAACCGGGAAAACCCTGTTGGCGCAGGGCCTCGTAGGTTAGAATGGCCACCGAGTTGGACAGGTTCAGGCTCCGGGCGTCCTCCCGCATGGGGATGCGGATGCACCGGTCGGGGTGCTCCTCCCGGAACCACTGGGGAAGCCCGGCGGTCTCTTTGCCGAAAAACAGCCAGCATCCATCCTGAAAATGGGCGCTGGTGTAGTCCTGGGGGGCTTTGGTGGTGGCCAGCCACAGGTCGGGGTTGGGGTGTTCCGCAAAAAAGTGGTCCAGGCTGTGGTACACATGCAGGTCCACCATGGGCCAGTAGTCCAGCCCAGCCCGCTTGACCGCCTTTTCACTGATGTCGAAGCCCAGGGGCTCAATGAGATGGAGGCGGCTCCGGGTGGCGGCGCAGGTGCGGGCGATGTTGCCGCAGTTCTGCGGGATCTCCGGTTCCACCAGTACAATGTTCAGCAAAGCAAGCCCTCCTCGCATATCGGTTCTCATTGTATTCCAAACGGCGGAGAAATTCAACTATAAATTGGTCGAAAAATTACAAAAAAATCCGAAAACAACCTAAAACCACTAGGAAGGGAGACGGTTTTGTAAAAATGGGAAATTAAGGGGAGACTTACCCGCGCAAAACCCGGCATTGTGCCGAACTTCCCGGGAAAAAAGAGAACATAAGCGGCGGGCTGGCGGGGCCAGAAGACGATTCCGGGGGCGAAAAACACCGGTTCGGGCGCGGCCTGGGCGGGATCAGCGGGAAAAAAGATTCCCATTCCGCCGCCGCTGTGGTATAATTGTGACAAATCACCAAGGAAAGTTCCCTTGTTCCCCCTTGACACGGGTTCCGGCCGGCAGAGGGCGGGGAAGGCTTTTGGAGATTTTGCCATGCGGACACACCGGAAAAATCTGCAACCTGACACAGAAAGGATGGAATTCTATGCGCCTGATCTGGAACGGACATTCCTGCTTTACCCTGGAGACCGCCGGAGGCACTGTGGTGGTCGACCCCTATCTGGACGGCTCGGTGCCGGGGCTGGCCCCCATCCGCCTGAGGGCGGACGCGGTGTACTGCAGCCACGACCACCGGGACCACGGAGCGAGGGAGCTGGTGGCCCTCACCGGAGAGAAGCCCGATGTGGCGGTGGAGACGATCCACACCTGGCACGATGACCAGCAGGGCGCTCAGAGAGGGCCCAATACCATCCATATCTTCCAGGCCGAGGGCCTGCAGGTGGCCCACCTGGGGGACCTGGGCTGTGAGCTGGAGCCGGAGCAGCTGGAGACGCTGAAGGGACTGGACGCCTTGATGATCCCGGTGGGCGGCTTCTACACCATTGACGCCAAGCAGGCCCGGGCCCTGGTGGATCAGCTGAAGCCCCGGGTGACGGTTCCCATGCACTACCGCGGCGGCTCCTTCGGCTACGATGTGATCGGGCCGCTGGAGGACTACCTGGAGCTGTGCGGGGATGTGGTCCGCTATCCTGGCAATGTGCTGGTGCTGGACAAGGACACCCCCGGTCAGACGGCGGTGCTTACCTACTGTCCCCAGAAGTAAAAGGGGAGCCGTGCGCTCCGGAATCAAAGCAAAACAAGGCCGCCGGCTGTGCCGGCGGCCTTTGCGTTTATTTTTTGTTTTTCTTGTAGATGGCGTTCAGGCCCTTCAGCAGCAGGTCCTTCTCCACCTTCATCTCCCGCTTGCACAGGGGGGCCACAAACTGGGCCATGCCCCCGGTGGCCACCACGGTGGTGGACTTGCCCAGCTCCTCCTCCATGCGCTCGATCATCCCGTCCAGCATGGCGGCGGCCCCATACATGATGCCGCTGCGCATGCACTCCACGGTGTTCTTGCCGATGAGCCGTCTGGGGCGGTCCAGCTGGATGCCGGGCAGCTGGGCGGCCCGGCTGGACAGCGCCTCCGCCGACACCCGCACGCCGGGCATGATGGCACCCCCCAGGTAGGTGTTGCCCTGGTCCACCACCTCGATGGTGGTGGCAGTGCCCAGGTCCACCAGCAGCAGGGGAGGGGCGTACTCCAGCAGGGCGGCCACGGCAATCACGATCCGGTCGCTGCCCACCGAGGCGGGGTCGTCCATCTGGATGTTCAGGCCGGTCTTGATGCCCGGCCCCACCACCATGGGGTTGAGGCCGGTGAGCTTGATGACGCCGGTGCACACCGCGTTGAAGACCGGGGGGACGACTGAGGAGATGATGCAGTCCTCTACCTCCTCCACCGACACGCTGAACAGGTCCAGCATGTTTTTGATCTCCACTCCGTACTGGTCGGAGGTCTTGATGCGGTCGGTGGCGATGCGGGCCTCAAAACGGATGTCGTCCCCGTCAATGCCGCCAATTACAATATTGCTGTTGCCGATGTCGATGGCAAGGAGCATAGCTGTTCACCTCAAAAATTTCCTTTGGTTTACGCAGGGAGCGTGCGGGTCCGATTGACCCGCAGGAGAGCGATTCCAATAGCTGTTACCAGAATGGCGGCGGCAATGGCCTCCATCACGCCGGAACCGACTACAGTGGCCATAATGAAGTCAAAAACAGCGGACATGGCCAGATTATTGGCGGCGGCATACTCCGCCCGGAACAGGAAGAAAATGCTGCCCATCACGGCGGCAGTGTTGGTCATAGCCCCAGCCGCGCCCACCAGGGGGAGGGCGATGGCGTCATGGACGCGGATCTTTTTCAGCGCGATCCAGAGCCAGCCGGCTGCCACGCCAATTAAAATCCGGCATCCTACCGAGACCCACAGGGCCTTTACCGCGCCGAGCATGCCTCCCACAGAGACGGCCAGAAAGGGGGAGAAACAGATGGATGCCGCCACAGGGGCCACTGTGTTGCTCACCAGCGAGCACAGCCCAAATACGCCGCCCAGCACAGCTCCGGCCATAGGACCCAACAGAATCGCCCCGATGATGACAGGGATATGAGTGGTAGTGGCCTTGATGATGGGCAGCTGGATCATGCCCAGGGGGGTGTTGGCCAGCAGGACCACGATGGCGGCCATCATGGCCACGCCCACCAGCCAGCGGGTGTCTTTCTTCCGGTTTTTCATATTCGATTACCTCCTGCTGCCGCTCCTCCCAAAGAGGATGCAGCGCAATATTTAAGAGGGCGAGGGCGGAAACCACGCCCTCTTATCCGGCTTATTATAGCGAAAGTCCCAGGGGATTGCAAGGCTAGGATTTTCCAAAACTTTGCGGATGTGGACCAGTTCCTTTACAAGCGGCCGGATTTGTGTCATAATCCTGGTATCGAAATTTTGCGTCCATCCCGCAAGAAGGAGGATTTTATCATCATGCTGAAAGGCAAAACCGTCCTGCTGGGGGTCACCGGCGGCATCGCGGCCTATAAGGCGGCCGCTCTGGCCTCCGCCCTGGTGAAGCAGCACTGCTCGGTGGAAGTGATCCTCACCGAGCACGCCACCAAATTCATCGCCCCCCTCACCTTTGAGCAGCTCACCGGAAACCGCTGTATGGTGGATACCTTTGACCGGAACTTCTCCCACCAGGTGGAGCACATCTCCCTGGCCCACCGCACGGACCTGGTGATGGTCGCCCCGGCCACCGCAAATGTGTGTGCCAAGCTGGCCCACGGCCTGGCGGACGACATGCTCACCACCACGGTGCTGGCCTGCTCCTGTCCCAAGCTCATCGCCCCCGCCATGAACACCGGCATGTTTGAAAACCCGGTGACCCAGGACAACCTGGAGATCCTGCGCCGCTACGGCTGGGAGGTCATCGCCCCCGCCTCCGGCCGCCTGGCCTGCGGAGACGTGGGGGCCGGAAAGCTGCCGGAGCCGGAGCAGCTGCTCCAGCACATCCTGCGCCTGCTGGCCCTGCCCCACGACCTGGCGGGGAAGCGGGTGCTGGTCACCGCCGGGCCCACCCAGGAGTCCATCGACCCGGTGCGGTACTTGACGAACCACTCTACCGGGAAAATGGGCTACGCCATTGCCCGGATGGCTATGCTCCGGGGGGCCCAGGTCACCCTGGTGTCCGGCCCCACTTCCCTCACTCCGCCCCCCTTTGTGGAGGTGGTGCCCATCGTCTCCGCCCAGGATATGTTTGAGGCGGTCACCAGCCGCCAGGAGCAGTCCGACTTCATTTTCAAAGCGGCCGCCGTGGCCGACTACACCCCGCTGGATTACAGCGACGACAAGGTGAAGAAAAAGGACGGGGACCTGTCCATCCCCCTGAAGCGCACCCGGGATATCCTCCAGCACTTGGGGGACCACCGGCGGCCGGGACAGGTGATCTGCGGCTTCTCCATGGAGACCCGGGATATGCTGGCAAACAGCGCGGCCAAGCTGGAGAAAAAGCATGTGGATATGATCTGCGCCAATAATTTAAAGGTAGCCGGAGCGGGGTTCGGGGTAGATACCAACGTGCTCACCCTTATCACCCGGGACGGGGCGGAGGAGCTCCCCCTGCTGTCCAAGGAGGAGGCCGCCAACCGGGTCATTGACCGGGCGGTGCAGCTGATGGGCTGATCTGCTCTCCCCGGAATGGGTCGGCAGCCGCACTCTTTTAGTAATGTAGTAAGCAGTAAGTTTCCAAAGGGAACACAAAAGGGCACGATTCACATCGTGCCCTTTTTAGCGATAAGCCGCTGTATCTGAATATTTTCAAATTCCCTGCAAGGGGACAGGCCTGCACCCATCCAGCCTTCTGGCCGGCGGCGCGGGTGCGCCGTACAAGCGTTTTCGCCGCCCCGAGCATTTCAATCCCGAAGGGCGGAGCGGGCTGACAGCCCGCGGAGTCCACAAAAAAGGGCATCTGCAAAGCAGATGCCCTTTTTTGTGGCAAAGCACTACAATCTAGATATTTCAAATTTTCGATTTGCCATCTTGAGATCTTGCCCAACGGCCCTTCTGGGCCGCGCCGCTTTTGCGGCGTACGAGCGTTTTGCCGGAGGCAAAACCTCGGCGGAGGGATGGCTCTGCCATCCCGAGCATTTGAATCACCGAAGGGCGGAGCGGGCCCTCGGCCCGCGAAGCCCAAAAAGAAAGACACGCTTATAGCGTGTCTTTCTTTTTGGAGCTGCTGGTGGGAATCGAACCCACAACCTTCTCATTACGAGTGAGATGCTCTGCCATTGAGCCACAGCAGCGAATGAATGAAAAGCCGGTCTGGACCGGGTGCGAATAGAAGGCTGTATTATTCTACCGGACTTTCCCCCAGAAGTCAAGCACTTTCCGGAATTTCCGGCGGGGCGGCGGTCCGGACGGAATTTCCTCCTTCCATTTCAGGAGGAAGTATGTTATAGTATACTCCGTATTGCATCTTTTTCCGTCAACACGGATTCAGGAGGTTATGTCCTATGAATAAGCGCCCCCCTCTGCGCCGTTCCGCCCCCATTGAGGCGGAGAACGACGGCGTGATCGAGGGCCGCAACGCAGTGATCGAGGCGCTGCGAGCTGGAACGGCCATTGATAAGATCTATATTATGAAGGGGGAGACGGACTCCGCCCTGGGCCATATCGCCTCCGCCGCCCGGGAGAAGGGGATCGTGGTGGTGGACGCCGACCGGCGGAAGCTGGACGGTATGAGCCGCACCCACTCCCACCAGGGAGTCATCGCCCTGGCTGCTGTGCGGGAGTACGCCAGTGTGGACGACATTCTGAACGCCGCCCGGGAGAAGGGGGAGAACCCCCTCATTGTGGTGTGCGACGAGCTCAGCGACCCCCACAACCTGGGGGCGGTGATCCGCACCGCCGACGCCGCCGGGGCCCACGGGGTCATCATCCCCAAGCGCCGCTCCGCCGGCCTCACTGCCGTGGTGGGCAAGACCTCTGCCGGAGCGGTGGCCCACGTGCCTGTGGCCCGGGTGCCCAACCTGCCCGCCCTGCTCAAGGAGCTGAAGGAGGAGGGGGTCTGGGTGTTCGGCACCGCCGCCGACGGCACCACCCCCCTCTATCAGGCCGATCTGAAGGGGCCTGCCGCCATCGTCATCGGCAGCGAGGGGACCGGCATGGGGCGGCTGGTGGCGGAGAACTGCGACTTTACCGTCTCCATTCCCATGTTCGGGAAGATCAACTCCCTGAACGCGTCGGCGGCCGCCGCCGTCCTGCTCTATGAGGCGGTGCGCCAGCGGATGGGCGGATGACAGGTTCAGCCCCGCAAGGGCGATAACAAATAGTAGCTTTTTAAATCAATATTGCGGGACGGAAATGCCTGTGGGGCGCTTTGCTCCGTTCCGCGGAAAATTGATAGCACCTAAGGAGTTCCCCATGCGTGACCGCGATCCGGAACAACTGAATAAGAAGGACGATCTGGTGGATGTGAAGGAGCTGGTCCGGGATGCGGAGCCGGGCCCCTTCACACTGGACGACATTCTGGCGGAGTACGGAGTGAAACGGGAGCCGGAGCCTGAGGCGGTTCCCCGGAGGATCGAAAGCCGAAGTCAGCCTCAGAGGACGGAAAAAGACAACGTGGTGCTGTTTCCTGGCGCCCGATCTGCTCCTGTGCCGGAGCCGCCCCAGGAGGCGGAGGAAGAGAGCGTCCGGGAGCCGGAGGAGGGCACGGAGCCGGAATCCGGAGAGGACGCAGAGGACCAGGAGGGGGAGGACGAGGAGCCCAACGACCGGGTGGTGGAGTTCCCGGAGGAGGAGAGCGTCCTGTCCGCCTTTTTAAAGGACGTCACCCGAAAGGCGGACCACTATGCGGACCACATGTTCCAGGAGTCGGAGGAGATGGACCAGGAGGAGATCCACCGCCTGGAGAAGCTGATTCCCGGCACCGATGTGGAGGAGGACGAACCCGAGGAGCTCCCCGGCCGCTTCCGCCGCCCCCGCAGGCCGGAGCCGCCGCCCCCGGATACCGCGCCCCAGGAGCTGGCCCGACAGTACGGCAAGGGGCTGAAGGTCATGCGGCTGCGGGTCATCCTGGTCTTTCTGCTGGCCGCCGCCGCCCTGTTTCAGCTGGCGGTACCCGCCGCCGGATTCGTGTGGCTGCCCCCTCTGGACGGCTATCAAGTGCAGGTTTGGATTGCCGCGGGACTGCTGGGGGTGGGGATTCTGCTGTCCCTGGACGTACTGGCCGCCGGCATCGCACGGATGTTCCGGGGACGGGTGGGGATGGACACCCTGGCCGCCCTGTCCGGAATCTTTACTCTGGCCGACGCCCTGGTTCTGGCCATCACCCAGGACCGGGAGGGACAGCTGCCCTACTCGGCCGCCGTTTTGGCGGGGCTGTTTTTCCTGCTCCACGGGACGTACCATAAAAGGTGCGGCCTGCGCCTGAGCTGCCGCACGGCGGCCTCGGTGTCCGAGCCCTACATCCTAACCTTGGATGAGGGGAAATGGAACGGCCGGGACACTTACTGCAAGTGGACTGGAACCCCCAACGGCTTCGGCAGCCAGATCCAGATGGACGACGGGGCCCAGAGGATCTACCGGGTGGTATGTCCGGTCCTTCTGCTGGCCTGCGTACTGTTCTCCCTGCTGGCCTCCTATGGGGTGGGCAAGCCGCAGCATCTGCTGTGGTGCCTGTCCGCCACCTTCACCGCCGCCGCCGCCTTCGGCGGGGCGCTGGTCTACGGCCGGCCCTTCCACAAGGTGGCCCGCCGCCTGGCCCAGAGCGGCGGGGCCCTGGCCGGATGGCCGGGGATGGCCCAGTCCCGGAAGGGAGACCGGGTGCTCATCACCGACGGGGACCTGTTCCCGCCCGGCTATGTGGAGCTCAACGGCATCAAGGTCTTTGGAGACTGGTCCATCGAGAAGGTGGTGGGGTGCACCGCCACGCTGATCCGGGACTCGGGCAGCGGCCTGACCAAATTGTTCCACGACCTGCTTCGGGCCCAGGGGGCCATTTTCCGCCGGGCGGACGACCTGTGCTGCTATGAGGGGGGAGGCCTGTCCGCCAATATTCGGGGAGAGCAGGTGCTGGTGGGCTCCGCCGCCTTTATGAACCTGATGGAGGTGCGCCTTCCCCAGGGCCTCCACGTGAAAAACGCGGTGTTCTGCGCCATCGACGGGGAGCTGGCGGGCATCTTTGCCCTGAACTACACCCTGCCCGATGTGGTGTTCCCCGCCCTGGACTCCCTCATGCGGGAGAAGGTGGGGCCGGTGCTGGCCACCCGGGACTTCAATCTCATCCCCGCCATGCTCCATCAGCGCTTCAAGCTGGCGGCGGACAAGATGGACTTTCCCCCGGTGGAGCGCCGCCGGGAGCTGTCCGACCCGGACCAGCCCCACAGCGAGACCATCACCGCCGTCCTGTGCCGGGAGGGGCTGCTGCCCTACGCCGACGCGGTGGTGGGGGCCAAGCGCCTGCGGTGGTGCGCCCGGTTTGGGGCGGTGCTCACCTGCGTGGGTTCCGCCTTGGGACTCCTGCTGGCCTACTATCTGACGGCGGTGGATGCCTACGGCTCCCTGTCCCCACTGAACCTGTTGATTTTCCTGCTGTTCTGGGTGGCGCCGGTGTGGTTTTTGACCAGCTGGGTGCCCAGATATTGAGCTTTCGGCTCGCAGACCGCTGCAAGACGCTGTGCAGCATAATCTGGAAAGGAGCGCTCTGCTATGATCCGACTTGCAAATCCCTCCGATTTGGACGCCATTGCGGAGATCTATGAGGAGATTCTGGCCGCTGAGGACGCCCGCCCGGTGTCCTACACCAACTGGCAGCGGGGGAAGTATCCCACCCGAAACACAGCAGAGGCCGCCCTGGAGGCGGGCACCCTGTGGGTGGGGGAGGAGGACGGAGCGGTATACGGCTGCGTCAACCTGAACGGAGAGCAGCTGCCCGAGTACGACGCCATCCCCTGGTCCGTCCCCGCCCAGCCCTCGGAGGTGGGGGTGATCCACACCCTGGTCATCCGGCCCAGCTGGTCAGGGCGGAGAAAGGCCCGGGAGTTTGTGGCCTTCTGTGAGGAGGAGCTCCGCCGCCAGGGGAAAAAGACGGTCCGCCTGGACACCTATGAGGGAAATCTCCCCGCCAACACCATGTACCCCCGCCTGGGCTATCGTCTGGCCGGGGCCACCGAGTTCTTCTTCCAGGGTTTTATCCACGAGATTTTGAACTGCTACGAGAAGGCCCTGTAAGGGGCGCCGCTGCGCCCGGAGGTTTTCCATGCTCTATCTGACCCTTTGGATCTTTTTTGTCTATGCCTTCCTGGGCTGGTGCACGGAGGTGGGCTATGCCGCCCTGCGTACGGGCAGGTTTGTGAACCGGGGCTTTCTCAACGGCCCGGTGTGTCCCATTTACGGCTTCGGGGTGATCATTGTGCTCTGGGCGCTGGAGCCTCTGGCGGAAAATATCCTGCTGCTGTTTTTGGGTTCCGTGGTTCTCACCTCCGCGCTGGAGTGGATCACCGGCCTGGTGCTGGAGAAGCTGTTCCACCAGCGGTGGTGGGATTACTCCGACGAGCCCTTCAACGTGGGGGGCTATATCTGCCTGCGCTTTTCCCTGATGTGGGGGGCGGCCTGCCTGCTGGTGGTGAAAATCATCCACCCCGCTGTTGTGTGGGGCATCCGGGCGCTGCCGCACCTGGCGGGATGGGGGCTGCTGGCGGTGTTTGCCGCTGTGATGGCGGTGGACCTGGCGGCCACGGTGCGCACCATTGCCCGGATGAACAAACAGCTGAGCCAGCTGGATGAGCTGGCCGGCCGGCTCCGGGAGGTGTCCAACGACCTGGGCGGACACCTGGCCGTCCGGGTGATCGACGCGGCGGAGGCGGGGGACGACCTGCGGGAGGACTTCGAGGACGGCCTGGACCAGCTGCGGGAGGCCGCGGAGCGCCGGCGCCGGGAGCTGCTGGAGGGGATGGACGAGGTAAAGGACTCCCTGGCCCAGAGACGCTTCCAGCTGCGCATGGACCAGGCGGAGTGGCTGGAGGAGCGGGAGCGGGACCTGGACGAGCTGCGCAGCCGGTTTGAGGAGGCCCGTGGCCGGTACATCTTCGGCCAGAAGCGGCTGCTGGCCGCCTTCCCCCGGATGCGGTCCCTGGACCACAGGAGGGCCCTGGAGCGGCTGCGCCGCTGGCTGGAGGGACGGTGAACATCCTGCGGTGTGGTTATGAAAATCACGTTTGCATTTTCTGCCGCCCCGTGGTAGCATAGAGCTGATGAGATGCGAGGGAGGAGAACGCCCGGATGAACGAACTGATGGACCTGAAGGAGCGCATGGAGCATGAGCGCCCCGCCCAGTGGCACGAGCTGCCCGACATTGCCCTGTATATGGATCAGATCATCGCCTACATGCCCCGGCAGCTGATCCGGTTTGACGACCGGGAGGCCCTCACCTCCGCCATGGTGAACAACTATATCAAGGACGGCCTGGTGCCCCGGGCGGCGGGCAAGCGGTACAGCCCCATCCACCTGGGCTACCTCACGGCGGTGTGCGCCCTGAAAAAGGTGCTCTCCGTGCGGGACATCGGCATTTTGCTGCGGGCAGGGGAGGCGCGCAACAAATCCCCGGAGGAGCTCTATCAGTACTTCTGCGGCGCGCTGGACCGGGCCCTCAACGACACCGCCGCCGCCATCGACGGGGAGGCCGGCCGGGAGGACCTGGCCCGCATGGCGCTGGACCTGGCCCTGCGCAGCTACGCCGACCAGCTGGCCTGCGCCCGCATTCTGGATATTCTCCAGCCTCAGGCGGAGGAGCATGCCAAGAAGACGAAAAAAGAAGTCCCGAGAAAATAGGAGGCCGCTGCCATGTCTGAATACGTACTGATTACCGATTCCTCCGCCGACCTGAGCCAGGAGATGGTCCAGGAGCTGGGAGTGACGGTTCTGCCCCTGAGCTTTACCATTCAGGGAAAGACCTACCGAAATTATCCGGATAACCGGGAGATGGACCTGCCCCTGTTCTACGACATGCTCCGGGCCGGAGAGCTGGCCACCACCTCCGCGGTCAACGTGGCCGAGTACACCCAGGCGGTGGAGCCGATCCTTCAGGAGGGAAAGGACGTTCTGATCCTGGCCTTCTCCTCCGGACTGTCCAGCACCTATCAGGCCTCGGTCCTGGCGGCGGGGGAGCTGCGGGAGAAATATCCGGACCGGAAGATCTACACGGTGGACACTCTGTGCGCCTCTCTGGGCCAGGGGCTGCTGGTCTATCTGGCGGCCCAGGAGCAGCGGAAGGGAAAGAGCATTGAGGAGGTGCGGGACTGGGCGGAGGAGACCAAGCTGCACCTGTGCCACCAGTTTACCGTGGACGACCTGCACTTTTTGAAGCGGGGCGGCCGGATCTCCGCCACCACCGCCGTGGTGGGCTCCATGCTCCAGATCAAGCCCGTCCTCCACGTGGACAACGAGGGGCACCTGATCAACATCGGCAAGGCCCGGGGACGCCAGGCATCCCTGAAGGCCCTGGTGGACAAGATGGAGAAGACGGTGACCGAGGAGGGCAGGAAGACGGTCTTTATCAGCCACGGGGACTGCCGCAAGGACGCGGTGACGGTGGCGGATATGGTGCGGGAGCGGTTTGGAACCCAGGATATCCGCATCAACTTCGTGGGTCCGGTGATCGGAGCCCACTCCGGTCCAGGGACCCTGGCGCTGTTTTATCTGGGGACGGAGCGGTAAGCAAGAAATCATATGGGCCGGAGCGTCGTGGGGTGCCCCGGCCTCTCGTTTCGTTTGGAGGTTTGAAATTATGGAGGATATCAAGTGGCTGGAGGTGGCGGTGAACACCACCCCGGAGCGGCTGGACGAGGTGACCGCCAAGCTCACCGCAGCGGGCATGGCCTCGGTGGTCATTGAGGACGAGGGGGATTTCAAGCAGTTTCTGGAGCAGAACCGCCAGTATTGGGACTATGTGGACCAGGAGCTGCTGGACCGGATGGCGGGCGTCTGCCGGGTGAAATTTTACGTCACCGACGACGACCACGGCCGGGAGCAGCTGGCCCGGTACACCCAGGGGCTGGACTGCGAGTACACCACCGCCCCCCTGTCGGAGAACGACTGGGCCTACAGCTGGCAGAAATACTATAAGCCCCTGGTGGTGGGGGAGCGGCTCTACGTGGTCCCGGAGTGGGAGAAGGACAAGCCGGTGCCCGAGGGCCGGGTGCCCCTCTATCTGAACCCCGGCCTCACCTTTGGGACCGGCTCTCACGCCTCCACCCAGCTGTGCCTGGAGGGGGTGGAGGAGCACACCCGCCCCGGGGACCGGGTGCTGGACCTGGGCTGCGGCAGCGGAATCCTCTCCATCGCCGCCCTGTGCCTGGGGGCGGGATACGCCGCCGCGGTGGACATCGACCCCAAGGCGGTGGACGTGGCCTATGAGAACGCCGCCCTCAACGGCATCGGAAAGGACCGGTACACCGTCCGGGTGGGGGACATTCTCACCGACCGGAAGCTGGAGGCGGAGCTGGGCGGGGAGAAGTACCCCCTGGTGCTGGCCAACATCGTGGCCGACGTGATCATCCCCCTGTCCGCCTGGGTGCCCCAGGTGCTCTCCCAGGACGGGGTGTTCCTGTGCTCCGGCATTATCGCGCCCCGGGCCCAGGAGGTGGCGGACGCCCTGGTCCGGAACGGTCTGAAGGTGACCAAAAAGCGGGAGAAAAACGGCTGGGCGGCCCTGGAAGCTGTGCTGGCGTAATCGAAGAGGTTCGGTTTGGCGGCCCTCCGCGTTCCGGCGGCGGGCCGCCTTTTTCTGAAAAAGACGGGTTTCGCCTTGTGGCAGGCGGGGAAGTATGGTACAATCAGCCTGTGTTTCGGCATAGAATGGGAGGCCGAAGCAGTGTGTGCCGCCCGCTGGGCGGAAACCTGGGGAAATGGAGTGTGTATATGAAAAGTATTGTCAAAAGCCTGCCCTTCCGTCTGCTGGTGGGCGTTGTGGTGGGCATCGTCCTGGGGCTGTGGGCCGGAGACGCTTCCTTCGGGTCCCAGGTCATGCAGGTGGTCCTGACCATCAAGGAGCTGCTGGGCTCCATCATCAACTTCTGCGTGCCCCTGATCATCATTGGCTTTATCGCCCCGTCCATCACCCGGCTGAAGCAGAACGCGTCCCGGATGCTGCTGCTGGCCCTGGTTCTGGCCTACGGCTCGTCGGTGCTGGCCGCCCTGCTGTCCATGTCGGCGGGCTTTGCCATCATCCCCGCCCTGTCCATCCAGTCGGCGGCGGAGGGCCTCAACGAGCTGCCCGAGCTGCTCTTCAACCTGGAGATCGCCCCCATCATGTCGGTGATGTCCGCCCTGGTGTTCTCGGTGCTGGTGGGCCTGGCGGCCACCTGGGCCAAGGCGGAGGTCATCACCAAGGTGCTGGAGGAGTTCCAGCGGGTGGTGCTGGAGATGGTGGTGCGGGTGGTCATCCCCATCCTGCCCTTCTTCATTGCCGGCACCTTCTGCGGCCTGGCCTATGAGGGCTCCATCACCAGACAGCTGCCCGTCTTCCTCATTGTGATTCTCATTGTGATGGTGGGCCACTATATCTGGATGGCAGTGCTGTACGGAGCGGCCGGCCTCTACTCCGGCTCCAATCCCCTGGAGGTGGTGCGGCACTACGGCCCCGCCTATATCACCGCCGTGGGCACCATGTCCTCCGCCGCCACGCTGGCGGTGGCCCTGCGGTGTGCCCACAAGTCCAAGGTGCTCCGCAGCGACATGGTGGACTTCGGGATTCCCCTGTTCGCCAACATCCACCTGTGCGGTTCGGTGCTCACAGAGGTGTTTTTTGTGATGACCGTGTCCAAGGTGCTCTATGGGGAGCTGCCCTCCCTGGGCACGATGGTTCTGTTCTGCTTCCTGCTGGGGGTGTTCGCCGTGGGCGCGCCCGGCGTGCCGGGAGGCACCGTCATGGCCTCCCTGGGCCTCATCACCAGTGTGCTGGGCTTTGACAACACGGGCACCGGCCTGATGATGACCATTTTCGCCCTTCAGGACAGCTTCGGCACCGCCTGCAACATCACCGGCGACGGGGCGCTGACCCTGATGCTCACCGGCTACGCCAAAAAGCACGGCGTCGAAGAGGTGGAGACTCCCGACCTCCTTTGACAAAAAAGAAGAAAGCCGCGCCTCCCGCTCTCATTGGGCGGGAGGCGCGATTTTTATTCGAAATCAGGCGTTTTATGGGGAAAACAGTAAGAAAAGTGAGGAAAATCACGGGATGGACAAATGGGCAGAATATGGTATAATATATGGAGAATTTTTGCCGCGGGAACCATCCAGCGGCAAGATTCCTTGACGAACGAAAACGCTATGACCCTGGGAGCGTCCGGCCTCCGGCGCTCCCTATGTTCGGAGGTAAATCCTGTGTCTGAACGAAATTATTCTTCCTATTCGTCCCAGGACGAATCCCGGCCCCGCAGCCGCAGCAGTTCCGGCCGCCGCTCCTCTGAGCCCCGCCGGAGCAAGAAGCGCGGGAAGCGGAGCCCGGGGCGCACGGCTCTGTGGGTGATCGGTACCATTCTGCTGGTGGCCGTCACCACGGGGGCCATTATGTGCTGCTTCGCGGCGGTCTACATCCGCAACAACATCCTGCCCCAGGCCCAGATGGACATGAACGACTTCACCCTCAACGAGAACAGCATCATGTACTACCAGGATGACAGCGGGCAGTACCAGGAGCTGGGCCAGGTCCTCAGCGACACCAGCTCTGAGTGGGTGGATTTTGAGGAGATCCCCCAGGATCTGAAGGACGCGGCGGTGGCCATTGAGGACCGCCGGTTCTACACCCACCACGGCGTGGACTGGTGGCGCACCGCCCAGGCGGTGGTGAGCATGTTCACCGGCGGGGATATCCAGGGCGGCTCCACCATCACCCAGCAGACCATCAAAAACCTCACCAAGAAGAACGAAGTGACGGTGACCCGAAAGGTCCAGGAGATCTTCACCGCCCTGTATGTGGACGAGACCTACGGCAAGGACACCGTCCTGCTGTATTACCTGAATATCATCCCCCTGGGCGCCGGCTGTGAGGGTGTGGGCGCCGCGGCGGAGAAGTACTTTGGAAAGTCCGTGTCGGAGCTGTCCCTGGCCGAGTGCGCCAGCCTCATCGGCATCACCAACAATCCCCCCCAGTACGGCCCCTACTCCCTGGCCCGGGTGGCCAACAGCGAGGGGGAGATGTGGACCGCGGTGCAGTGGAACAAGTACCGCCAGGAGGTAATCCTGCACGAAATGCTGGACCAGGGCTATATCACCCAGGAGGAGCACGACCAGGCGGTGGCCGAGGAGCTCCACTTTGTGGGCGTCAACGCCGACGAGACCGAAGATGATTCCACGGAGACCGGAGAGATCTACTCCTGGTACGAGGAGGCGGTGATTTCCGATGTGTGGGAGGCCCTGAAGGAGGAGTATGACTACTCGGACCAGGTGGTCAGCTTGATGCTCTCCAAGGGCGGCCTGCGGATCTACACCTGTATTGACCCGGATGTCCAGGCCCAGGCGGAGGCCGTCTACGAGGACGAGTCCAATCTGAACTACCACTCCTCCAGCGGCCAGCGGCTCCAGTCCGCCATCACCATCATTGACAACGAGACGGGAGATGTTGCCGCCATCGTGGGCCGCATCGGGGCGAAGGAGCTCAACCGGGGCTTCAACCTGGCGACCAGCGCGCAGAGACAGCCCGGCTCCTCCATCAAGCCTCTGACCGTGTACGCCCCCGCCGTGGATATGGGGCTGATCAGCCCCATCACGGTGATTTCCGACTACCCCTATCAGGTGCTGGGGGGCAGCGCCTGGCCGGTGAACGTGGATGGGCGCTACCGGGGACAGGTCACCGTCAACGCGGCGGTGGAGGACTCCTTCAACACCGTGGCGGTGCGGGTGCTGGCCGACCTGGTGACCCCCGCCAAGGGCTTTGAGTACGGGACCCAGCGGTTCCACCTGCCCCTGATCAGCGAACAGACCATCAACGGACAGACGTTCAGCGACATCGCCATCGCCCCCCTGCCCCTGGGCGGCCTGTCCCTGGGCGTCAGCACCCGGGATATGGCCACCGCCTTTGCCACCTTCCCCAACGACGGCGTGTACCGGGAGGCCCGCACCTTCACCCGGGTGGAGGACGCCGACGGCAATGTGATTTTGGACAACACCCGGGAGGAAGAGCAGGCCATCAAGGATACCACCGCCTACTATATGAATTATATGCTCACCAACGAGGTCAGCAGCGGCGGCGGCTATGAGGCCCGGATCAGCGGCATGACGGTGGCCGGCAAGACGGGTACCTCCGACACCAAGGACAACCGCTGGTTTGTGGGCTACACCCCCTACTACACCGCCGCGGTGTGGGTGGGCTTTGAGACCCCTGCCCGGGTGCCGGCCCCCGGTAACCCGGCGGCCCAGATGTTCCAGAAGGTGATGGCCCCGATCCATGACGGCCTGGAGAACACAGGGTTCACCCAGCCCAGCGGCCTGACTCAGGTGTCCTACTGCCTGGACTGCGGGGGAGAGGCCACCACCGCCTGCCAGAGCGATCCCCGGGGCAGCCGGGTGGCCACCGCATATGTGTTTGCCGAGGACCGGCCCTCCACGGTGTGCACCTGCCACTCCCTGGAGGAGGGCTCCAACTCCATGGTCCGGGTGTGCGTGGACGACCCGGTTCTGGACGCCAACGGGGAGTTCACCGGCTACTATCACCTGGCCGGCCCCAACTGTCCCGAGGTCAGCATCCGCACCTACAGCTATCTGAACCTGGACCGGGAGAGCGTGGGCGGCGCGGTGGCCGAGGACAGCCAGTATTTCTACTCCGCCTATGTGGCGGCGGCAGGCACCGAGCAGTGCACCGTCCACGGCGAGGGCGGCCAGATCATCGACCCTGACGACCCCAATGGGGTGGAGGACCCCAACGGCGACCCCGGCGGTTCCGGGGATGAGCCGGGGACCGGCGATTCCGGCGGAGATTCCTCCGGCAGTTCCAGCCAGCCGGGAACGGACGATCCCGGGACGCCCGGGTCCAGCTCCTCCAGCACCACGGACCCGATGGGGAACAACAGCGAGGGCGGCGTGGCCATCAATCCGGAGACCGGCCGGCCCTATGGCTATTGAGCAAATGGAACCAAAGGGGCGGAGAGAACTTCGGGTTCTCTCCGCCCGCTGTTCTGTCTGGGAGAATTGGGCAAATACGACAAAATGCGCCCTCTGTGGCTGCGGAAAATCTACGGCCCGTTCGCGGTTTTTCATTGCATCCCCCCGGGGGGTGTGCTAAAATAGACCACAGTGTAACTACAAATGCCCGCGATACGCGGACAGAGGTCGGCACAGGATGGAGGGACACCCATGAGTCAGTCGGCGGGATATTTCATTGTGGAGGCATCCGCCATGCCGGAGATCTTCCGGAAGGTGGCCGAGGCCAAGCGTCTGCTGGAGACCGGCGAGGAGACCACAGTGAACGGCGCGGCCCGGGCGGTAGGGATCAGCCGCAGCGCCTTTTATAAGTATAAGGATGCGGTGCGCCCCTTCAACGACATGCTCCATGGGCGGATCGTCACCTTTCAGACCATGCTGCGGGATGAGCCGGGGATTCTCTCCGGCCTGCTCAACGTCTTTGCCGGGACCGGGGTCAATATTCTGACCATCAACCAGAATATCCCCACCAACGGCTGCGCGGTGGTCACCATTACGGCGGAGACCTCCGCCCTGCGCCGCACCCTGGAGGAGATGCTGGAGGCGGCCGCCTCCAGCCCCGGCGTGCTCCGGTGCGAGATTTTGGCGGGATAACGGAAAGCGGATACATTGAGGTGATTTGGAATGGTAAACGTAGCGATTTTAGGCTTTGGCACCGTGGGCTCCGGCGTGGCGGACGTGCTCACCCGGAACAGCGCGGTCATTGACCAGCGGGTGGACGGACTGGTCCGCCTGAAATATATTCTGGATGTGCGGGATTTCCCGGACAGCCCCTACAGGGACCTGTTTGTGAAGGACTTCTCCGTCATTGAGAACGACCCCGAGGTGGACGTGGTGGTGGAGACCATCGGCGGCGCCAAGGTGGCCCTGGACTTCACCCAGCGGGCCCTGAAGGCGGGCAAGAGCGTGGTGTCCTCCAACAAGGAGCTGGTGGCCACCCACGGCTATGACCTGCTCCAGCTGGCCAAGGAGCACCAGGTCAGCTATCTGTTTGAGGCCAGCGTGGGCGGGGGCATCCCCATCCTGCGTCCCCTCACCGCCTGCCTGGCCGCCAATGAGCTGGACCAGATCACCGGCATTCTCAACGGTACCACCAACTACATCCTCACCCGGATGATCAAGGCGGGCCTGTCTTTCGACCAGGCCCTGAAGGAGGCCCAGGCCAACGGCTACGCCGAGCAGGACCCCACCGCCGACGTGGACGGCCACGATGCCTGCCGGAAGATCTGCATTCTGGCCGCCCTGGCTTTCGGACAGCACGTGTACCCCGACCAGGTGCCCACCCAGGGCATCCGGGGGGTGACCCTGGCCGACGTGGCCTACGCCGACTCCTGCGGCTATAAAATCAAGCTGCTGGGCCGCGCCATCCGGGAGCCGGAGGGCAAGGTGTGCGCCTTTGTGGCCCCCCACCTGGTCTCCTGTGAGAACCCCCTGGCCGGAGTGGAGGACGTGTTCAACGCCATCGCCGTCACCGGCAACGCGGTGGGCGACGTGATGTTCTACGGCCGGGGTGCGGGCAAGCTGCCCACCGCCTCCGCCGTGGTGGCCGACGTCATCGACATCGCCAAGGACACCAAGCGGGATCACCACAACCAGTGGGGCCCCGGAGCCCCCGACCTGGTGGTGTCCCCCGACGGCCTCACCTCCCGGTGGTACGTCCGGGCCCAGACCACCATGGATCAGGCCCGGCTGGCCTGCGGGGAGATTCAGCCCCTGGCCCGCGCCGGCGCTCCCGCCGGAGAGGCCGCCTTCCTCACCGCCCCCATGACGGAGCCCCAGCTGATGGACCGCCTGGCGGGCATGGAGGTGGGCTCCCGGTTCCGCGTGCTGTAAGCCGCGGGGCGGCTATTTGCCGGAGGGCCCCGGTCTGCATAGGATAGAGAGCAGACCTGCGTTTTGACAAACCGTTGGAGGGAAACAATATATGGCATTGATTGTACAGAAATTCGGCGGCAGCTCTGTCGCCAACGCGGACCGCGTGCGCAACGTGGCCCGGATCATCACCGAGACCTATAAGAAGGGCAACAGCGTGGTGGTGGTGCTCTCCGCCCAGGGAGACACCACCGACGACCTGATCGCCAAGGCCCAGGAGCTCAATCCCAACGCCTCCAAGCGGGAGATGGATATGCTCCTGTCCACCGGCGAGCAGATCTCCATCGCCCTGTGCGCCATGACCATTGAGGGGATGGGCTATCAGGTGGTCTCCCTCACCGGCTGGCAGGCGGGCATGAACACCGACTCCGCCTACAGCAACGCCCGCATCAAGCGCATCCAGACCGAGCGCATCCAGACCGAGCTGGACAAGAACAAGATCGTGCTGGTGGCCGGGTTCCAGGGCATCAACAAGTACGGCGACATCACCACCCTGGGCCGGGGCGGCTCGGACACCTCGGCGGTGGCTCTGGCGGCGGCCCTCCATGCCGACCTGTGCCAGATCTACACCGACGTGGACGGCGTGTACACCGCCGACCCCCGCTCTGTGAAGGGGGCGCGCAAGCTGGAGGAGATCACCTTCGACGAGATGCTGGAGCTGGCCAGCCTGGGCGCCCAGGTGCTCCACAACCGCTCGGTGGAGATGGCCAAGCGCTACAATGTCAATCTGGAGGTCCTCTCCAGCTTCACGGGAAATCCCGGTACAAAAGTCAAGGAGGTTGTCAAGACCATGGAAAAGACCCATGTAAGCGGTGTGGCGAAGGATAAGAACGTGGCCCGGCTGGCCCTCATCGGCCTGGCTGACGAGCCCGGCACTGCCTTTAAAATTTTCTCCCTGCTGGCCAAGAAGAAGATCAATGTGGACATCATCCTGCAGTCCATCGGCCGTGAGGAGACCAAGGACATCAGCTTCACCGTGGCCCGCGGCGACGCGGAGGAGGCCAAGAAAATTCTGGAGGAGAACCAGGAGTACATCGGCTTCAAGGCCATTGAGATGAACACCCAGGTGGCCAAGGTGTCCATCGTGGGGGCCGGCATGGTGAACAACTTCGGCGTGGCCAGCCGCATGTTTGAGGCCCTGTCCAGCGCCGGCATCAATATCAACATGATCTCCACCAGTGAGATTAAAGTCTCCGTCCTGGTGGATGAGCGGGACGCCGACCGGGCGGTCCAGGCGGTCCACGACAAATTCTTCTCTGAGTTTGGCGGAAACAACTGAGGCGGAGAAGTGACTTTTGTGTAAAATGGGGAAAAGCCGGGAGAAATCTCCCGGCTTTTCCCGCTATCCTGCTTTTTTCCTTTTTTTGTGTTGCAAAAATTTCTGAGTTCTGGTACAATAATAAACCGACTGGATCGTAGATAGGCGCAATATGCCTGAAAGAATGAGAAGCGGGGCCATGTCCCCGGATCAATAAGAGGAGAATCAAGGCACATGGATTATAATGAGAGAGAGGCGCGTCGGCGCCAGGAGGATCGGGATCTGAACCGGGCCCTGATCTGGGTCGGAGCGGCGATCGTCCTGGAATTTCTTTTGGTGCTTGTGAATCGTTATTATATCAACTACCGGACTACGTCTGAATCTATCAATCTTGCCCTTGCCATCAATGCGGGCCTGACGGTCCTGCAGTGGGTGAGCCTGGCGGCCGTGGCTGCCTGTGTGGTGTGGGCCATCCTGCGCTTGAATAAAGGAGAAAAAGCGGGCTTGCAGCTGACTTTGATTGCCGGAGCCGGGGTTCTGCTGATCTGCTCGGTAGTGATTCTGCACTTCCAGGACGCAGGAGTGCGGATGCTGTTCTGGCTGGTGCCCGCCTGGGCGGCGCTGGCGCTGGTGTACTACCTCTATCAGCGGGAGTTCTTCCTGGCTGCTCTGGTGAGCGGCGCGGGTGTGCTGGGCCTGTGGTTTGTGCGCCACGCGGGGGCTGCCAGCCTCTATACTGTCGTGGCCATTGCGGCCATCGTGCTGCTGGCTGCGGCTATGTTCTGGATGAAGGCCCACCAGGGCCGCCTCATTGTCAAAGAGGGGATCAAGCGGGTGCTGCCCTCGGACGCCGGCTACGGGCTGATGTTTGCCAGTTGCGTGGTGAGTCTGGCGGCCATTGCGGCGGCCATCGCCCTGGGCGGCGCGGTGTCTTACTATCTGCTGTTTGCCATGGTGGCCTGGCTGTTTGCCCTGCTGGTGTATTACACCGTGAAGATGATGTAATTCAGTCAATTAGGAGTTTCCTGAAGCGGGGTGCTTCTGGATTTCCAGGAAAGAGTGCAAAAGCGGCGCGGAGTATTCCGCGCCGCTTTTCTTATGCCTGTGCTTGCGCCTGGATATTGGTTCCGCGGGTTCTGGACTGCCTCAGTTGCAATATAATTCCTTATTCCTAACTCACCGGTAGGTGTGTGTACATACCTCCCGGATCTTGGCCTGGATGCCTTTCAGGTCCACAAAGGTGTCCGGACGGCGGGAGGGGTCCCGGAGGATGGCCGCCGGATGGAACAGGGCGGTCATGTGGACCCCGGACTTCTCAAACCACTGGCCGTGTTCCTTGGTGATTTTGAAGTCGGGCTTGATGAGCCGGATGGCGGAGATGCGCCCCAGGCAGATGATGATTTTGGGGCGGATCAGGGCCACCTGGTTGCGCAGGTAGCCGATGCAGGCGTCCTGCTCGGTGTTCAGCGGGTCGCGGTTGTGGGGGGGACGGCATTTGACCATGTTGGCGATGTACACGTTCTTGTCCCGGCTCAGGTCGATGAGCTCCAGCATCTCGTCCAGCAGCTGGCCGCCCCGGCCCACAAAGGGGAGCCCCTGCAGGTCCTCCTGCTCGCCCGGCCCCTCTCCGATGCACATGACCTCCGCGTCCCGGGGACCGGTGCCGAATACCACATGATGGCGTGTCTCTGCCAGTCCGCACTTTTGACAGGACAGGCACTGTCTCTCCAATTCTTCCCAATCCAGCATGGCGGCGACTCCTCTCAAAGATCAGATAAGGCTAGTGTAGCATACCTGGACGGACTGTGCAATCGGGCGGGAGGAGAAAGAACTGTGCATCAAAAACCACAAAACACAACATATAGTAGCGAGGAGGGAAATTCGACACAATTCTGTCTGAAGAGATTGAAAAAACAGGTTGTTCTGTCAACTAAATAGAACGGATGTTTTAGTCGTGAAAAGAGACGAAACCGCAGGATTCCTGCGGTTTTTTTCTGGGAAAAATTCAAAAAAGGGGTTGCATTTTATGTCAACAGCTTTTATACTAAAAACACGTGGTGGGGGAAAGTGGATCAATCTCCCATAAAAAAATAGAGAAGTGGGGGAGAGGTGACACAGATGACCGGCACGTACGAGCACAGCATCGACGCCAAGGGCCGTCTGTTTATCCCCGCAAAGCTCCGGGAGGAGCTGGGCGTCACCTTCTATTTGGCCATGGGCATTGACACCTGCCTGGCCATCTACCCCCAGTCCACGTGGGACAAGTTCACCGAAAAATTTGCCTCTCTGCCCATGACCCAGTCCAAGGTCATGCGCCCCCTGTTTGCCAACGCGGTAAAGTGCGAGCTGGACAGCCAGGGGCGCATCGTCATTCCCCAGAAGCTGCGCAAGTACGCCAAGCTGGAGAAGGACGCGGTTATTTTAGGGGTCAACGACCGGGCGGAGATTTGGAGCGCCCAGCTCTGGTATCAGGACGAGGAGGAGATGACCCCTGAAAAGATGGCCGCCTGTATGAGCGAGCTGGGGTTCTAGCGTATGGAAGAAGTGTTGACCCACAAGCCGGTGCTTCTGGAGGAGTGCATCCAGGCCCTGAACATCCGCCCTGACGGGATTTACCTGGACGGGACGCTGGGCCGGGCGGGCCACAGCCGGGAGATCGCCCGGCGGCTGACCACCGGACGGCTCATCTGCGTGGACCGGGACCAGGCGGCCCTGGACGCGGCCCAGGAGCGGCTGGGGGAGTGGATGGACAAGGTGACCCTGGTCCACAGCAACTTCGACCAGCTGGACGCCATCCTGGACGGGCTCCATCTCGCAGGCGTGGACGGGATGCTCTTTGACCTGGGGGTGTCCTCCCCCCAGCTGGACGATGGGGAGCGGGGCTTCTCCTATCGGACCGACGCCCCTCTGGACATGCGGATGGACCGCTCCGAGGGTCTCACTGCCGCCCAGGTGGTGAACACCTGGCCCCAGGAGGAGCTGCGGCGCATCCTGTCCCAGTACGGGGAGGAGCGGTACGCCCCGACCATCGCCGCGGCCATTGTCCGCCGCCGGCAGGAGCGCCCTATTGAGACCACGCTGGAACTGGTGGACGTGATCAAGAGCGGCATGCCCGCCAGAGCCCTGAAAGAGAAGCAGCACCCTGCCAAGCGGAGCTTTCAGGCCATCCGCATCGCCGTCAACGACGAGCTCTCCTCGGTGGACCGGATGATCCAGGCCGCCGTGCCCCGGCTGAATCAGGGGGGGCGGCTGGCGGTGATCACCTTCCACTCGCTGGAGGACCGGATCGTGAAAACCGGCCTGGCCGCCTTTGCAAAAGGCTGTACCTGTCCGCCCGACTTCCCGGTGTGTGTGTGCGGGAAGACCCCGGACGTGAAACTGATCTCCCGAAAGCCCATTCTGCCCACGGCGGAGGAGATCGCGGAAAACCCCCGGGCCCGGAGCGCCAAGCTGCGGGCCGCGGAGAAGCTCAAGCCCCCGGCAAGGCGGGCCTGAGCGGGCAGACTGTGGGATACCAAGGAGAAACGGAGTGAATGGAATGGCAAGCCGCCGCCGCAACCGACCCTCATACGACACCTATGGAAGCGTAGCCTATGCCCCCGCTTACGACGGCAGCGCCGTCCGTGCCCCCGGGCGGGAGGATACGCTCCGGCCCAAGCCCAAGGTCCGGCCCCGGGAACGGGAGCGGACCCTCACCCGGACCCGGGTCCAGGTGCGGGAGGCGGGGGAGGTCTCTCCCTTCGCGGTGATCGGCTTTCTGGCGGTGGGCATTTTTGCCGCCCTGGTGCTGTGGAGCTACTCCCAGTATATCGTGACCAGCGACCAGCTGGTAACCATGCGCAGCGAACTCAGCGACCTCCAGGAGGAGAACGTGCGGCTCTCCGCCCAGTATGAGAAGGTCTTTGACATGGAGCGCATCCAGGCGGCGGTGGGGGACACCATGGTCCGGCCCACCAACGACCAGATCGTCTATCTGGATCTGTCTGAGCCGGACAGCGTGGTGCTGTACGGACAGGAGGAGACCAGTCAGGGCCCCCAGGGACTGCTGGACGGCCTGAAGGAGCTGTTTGGCGATCTGTTCGCATATTTTCAGTGACGCAGCCATAAATTGGAACCATAAAACACAGGCGGGACAGAGATAAGGGCGCAGGAAGGGAGGCTTTCTTGCGCCCTTCTGGCGCTGATGACGCCTTTGATCAGAGATACAAGGAGGGACCAACGTGCAGAATCGACCGCGCTGGGAGCGGGAGGACCGGGACAGCCGGATCGACCGCAACCGGCAGTCCAAGCGCCTGGTATTCCGGCGCTCCCTGTTTTTGATGCTGGTGTGCGGGGTGGGACTGTTCATTCCGCTGGTGATCCAGCTGTGGACGATCTCCATCCGGGACCACGATTTTTACCAGCAGCGGGCCACGGATCAGCAGCTGATGGACGTGTCGGTGTCCGCCCACCGGGGGGACATTCTGGACGCCAACGGCGATGTGCTGGCCATGTCGGCCACCGTATACAACCTGATTCTGGCCCCCAAAGACCTGATGAACAGCGTGGACCAGAGCGACTATACCGATGAGGAGGGCAATGAGGACGAGGAGGCCTGGAGAGCGGCGGTGCAGGAGCTGCGGGACGAGATCATCGACGGCCTGATGGCCATTCGTCCCGACCTGGACCGGGCCGATCTGGAGCGGCGAATGGCCAAGGAAAACTCCCAATATGAGGTGCTCCTCACCGAGCTGGAGGAGGAAGAGGCCCAGGCCATCCGCACCTTTATTGAGGAGAACAAAACGGGCTATTACCTCTATCTCACCCCCAGCACCAAGCGGTACTACCCCTTCGGCGATCTGGCCTCCCAGGTGCTGGGCTTTGTCAACTCTGAGGGCGGCGCGTACGGCCTGGAGGCCAAGTACGAGGAAATCCTGAAAGGGATTCCCGGCCGGGTAGTCACCGGCCGCACCGCTGAGAACGACGAGCTGTACAACAGCTACTCCAACTATGTGGACGCGGTCAACGGCTATAACCTGACCCTGACCATCGACAGCACCATCCAGTCCTATGCCGAGCAGATTCTGGCGAAGGGCATCGCCGCCTATGATGTACAAAATGGCGGTGTGTGCATCGTGGCCAATCCCAAGACCATGGAGATTCTGGCCATGGCCAGCTCCCCGGAGTTTGACCCCAACAACTACTCGGCGATCATGGACAGTCTGCTCCAGGGCGAGGCCTCGTCCAATGTCCAGGGGATCTATGAGCAGCTCAAGGCGGAGAACGACCAGAAGTCCGCCGAGGAGCAGCTCACCGACGCGGAGCTTCAGCAGAAGGCCCAGTCCCAGGCCAACGCCGCCGTCCGGGAGACCCAGTGGCGGAACAAGGGGCCGAGCGAGCCCTACGAGCCGGGCTCCACCTTCAAGGCCCTGGTGCTGGCCGCCGCCCTGGAGGAGGGCGTGGTGAGCGAGAGCGACACCTTCTATTGTTCCGGCTCCTGCCGGCTGCCCGGAGTGGCAAACCCCATCCACTGTTCCAAACGAGATGGCCACGGGATGCAGACGCTGGCAGAGGCAGTGCAGAACTCCTGCAACCCCGCTTTTATTGAAATCGGACAGCGGCTGGGGGTGGAGAAGTTCTACGACTACTTCGAGGCCTTCGGCATGACTGAAAAGACCGGTATCGACCTGCCGGGAGAGAACATCGGTCTGGACTGGGGACGGGAGGCTATGACCTATGTGGACCTGGCAGTGGCCTCGTTCGGTCAGCGCTTCACCGTTACGCCCTTACAGATGATTACCGCCTTCTCCTCCGTCATCAATGGAGGCAATCTGTACCAGCCCTATGTGGTCCAGTCCGTCTCCGACGCCAGCGGGGCGGTGATTCAGAATACCGAGCCCACCCTGATCCGCCAGGTGGTGAGCGAGGAGACCAGCCGGCGCTGCCGGGCCTTTCTGGAGACCGTGGTGTCCGAGGGCACCGGCCACAACGCCTATCAGGCGGGCTACCGCATCGGCGGCAAGACGGGCTCCTCCGAGACCACGGAGAAGGACCACACCATCGTCTCCATTATGGGCTTCGCCCCGGCGGACGACCCGGAGGTCATCGTGCTCCTGGCCTATGACAACCCCAAGCCATCCTCGCCCGGCAGTGACTGGTCCACCACCGGCGTGTACATCAGCGGCGGCAACATGGCCGCCCCTATGGCCGGCGAGGTGATTGCCCAGATTCTGGACTATCTGGACGTGGAGAAGCAGTACACGGCGGAGGAGTCCGCCGCCGTGGACGTGACCACCCCCCAGGTGACCGGATATACCGTGGCCGACGCGGAGACCAGGCTGAGCAATAAGGGCCTGAGCTACCGGACCATCGGGGAGGGGGATGTGGTCACCAGCCAGGTGCCCGCCGCCAACTCCGCCGTGCCGGGCGGGTCCACCGTGATCCTCTACCTGGGCGGCGCCACCCCTGAGGAGACGGGGACGGTGCCCAACGTAGTGGGACAGAGCTATGAGGCGGCCAAGAACGCCCTGGAGGCGGCCGGCTTCTTCATGCGGGCCACCGGCACCAGCACCTTCTACACCAACTCCTCCCGGGCCCAGAGCCAGAGCGTGGCCGGCGGGGAGACCGCGGCCATCGGCACGGTGATCGACGTGCAGTTCTCCACCGTGGTGGAGGACGGCTACGCCGGATTGGATTAGACGGTGTTCCTAAGAGGGCCGGAAGGCCCAATGCGCAAAATTTAGAGAGAATGAAACCGCACCCGTGAGGGGTGACAACTTTGAAGCTGTGGAATCTGCTGCACGGCGTCCCCCTCACGGGGGAGCATTTTACCGAGGATATGGAAATTTCTTCCTTATCCTACGACACCCGGACCCTGGAGCCCGGGGCCCTGTTTGTGGCTCTGCCCGGAGCCAGGACCGACGGGGCGCGGTTTATCCAGGAGGCCCTGGAAAAGGGGGCGGCCGCCGTCCTGTGTGAGACGCCCCCGGAGGGGGAGGGACCCTGGCTGGCGACCCCCGACGCCCGGCGGGCCTTGGCCCTGGTCTCCGCCAACTGGTTCGGCCATCCGGCCCGGGAGCTCACCCTGGTGGGCGTCACCGGCACCAACGGCAAGACCACCACCACCTGCCTCATCAAGGACCTGCTGGAGCGGGTGCTGGGGACCAAGGCGGGCCTTATCGGCACCATCGAGAACCAGATCGGCTCCCTTCGCCTTCCCGCCCACCGCACCACCCCGGAGAGCTGCGAGGTTCAGCAGCTGCTGCGGCAGATGGCGGACGCGGGGTGCACCCATGTGGTGATGGAGGTGTCCTCCCACGCCCTGGTGCAGCACCGGGTGGAGGGATTGACCTTCGCCGCCGGGGTGTTCACCAACCTCACCCAGGACCACCTGGACTACCACCACACCATGGAGGAGTACCGGGACGCCAAGGGCCTGCTGTTCCGGCAGTGTGAGACCGCCGTCCTCAACCTGGACGACGAGGCGGGCCGGTGGTACCGGGAGCGGGTCCCCTGCCCTGTGTTCACCTACTCGGAGAACAAGGACGCCGCCGACCTGACCGCCAAGAATATCCGCCTTTTCCCGGGACATGTGGAGTTTGAGGCGGTGTCCAGACAGGACATTCAGCGCATCCACCTGCCCATCCCCGGGGGCTTCACCATCTACAACGCCCTGGCCGCCGCCTCCTGCGGACTGTGCCTGGGGCTGGAGCTGGGGGAGATTGCCGCCGCCCTGCGCTGTGCCCGGGGGGTAAAGGGGCGGGTGGAGGTGGTCCCCACCCCCACTGCCTACACGGTGCTCATCGACTATGCCCACAGTCCCAACGCCCTGGAGAATGTGCTTCTCACCGCCCGGGACTTTACGGCGGGGCGGCTGGTCTGCCTGTTCGGCTGCGGCGGCGACCGGGACCGGACCAAGCGGCCCCTCATGGGGGCGGTGGTCCGGGAGCTGGCCGACGTGGCGGTGGTCACCTCCGACAACCCACGCACCGAGGACCCCTGGGCGATTCTGGAGGACATCCTGGCCGGCATGGGAGGCCCGGGGGGCGAGATCCACATCGAGCCCGACCGGCCCCAGGCCATCCGCTGGGCCCTGGCCCAGGGGCGGCCGGGGGACGTGATCGTCCTGGCGGGCAAGGGGCATGAGACCTATCAGGAGGTAAACGGGGTGCAGTACCCCATGGACGAGCGGGAGATCGTGGCGGAATATTTTGAAAAACAGGCCAAGCGGCGGGAAAGGGCTGGAAATTTTCCGGCGGGTGTAGTATAATACCAGTTTGCCAACCGACCCATTGGCGTGCCCAAGAGAAAGAAAACTCCTGGAGGTTTGACCGATGACATATATCCTCAGTTTTATTGTGGCCTTTGGCGTCACCGCTATCGCCGGGCAGATCCTGATTCCCATTCTCCGCCGCCTGAAGGCGGGGCAGTCCATCCGGGAGGATGGGCCCACCTGGCACATGTCCAAGCAGGGCACCCCCACCATGGGCGGCCTGATGTTTATTCTGGGTATTGGAATCGCCGTGCTCACCGCCGGCTGGGGGGATCTCCAGAGCGGCCTTCACAACCATCTGGTGGTATTCCTCTTTGCCCTGGTGTTTGGGGCCATCGGCTTTGTGGACGATTTCCAGAAGCTGCGCCACCACGCCAACGAGGGACTGACCGCCCCCCAGAAATTTTTCCTGCAGCTGGCGGCGGCCGTCGTGTTTGTCATCCTGATGCGCCGGGACGGCTATCTCACCCCGGACCTGTATATCCCCTTTCTGAATGTGGAGATCGTGGGCATCCCCTGGATTGTGTACATGGTCTTCGCCGCCTTCGTCATGGTGGGGACGGTGAACGCCGTCAACCTCACCGACGGGGTGGACGGCCTGGCCACCGGAGTGACCATCCCGGTGATGATCTGCTATGTGGCGGTGTCCGCCTGGTATGGCCGCACCGACCTGGTCATCGTGTCCGCCGCCCTGGCGGGGGGACTGTCTGCCTTCCTCATCTATAACTTCCATCCGGCCAAGGTGTTCATGGGGGACACCGGCTCCCTGTTCCTGGGGGGCGCGGTGTGCGGCCTGGCCTTCGCCCTGGACCTGCCTCTGATGATCCCCATTGTGGGACTCATCTACGTCCTGGAGGTTCTGTCCGATATTATCCAGGTCGTATACTTTAAAAAGACCGGCGGCAAGCGGTTCTTCCGCATGGCGCCCCTCCACCACCATCTGGAGATGGGGGGCTGGAGCGAGACCAAGCTGTTCTGCGTCTTTTCCGGGATTACCCTGGTGCTGTGCCTGCTGGCGTTCCTGGGGGTTATGAATCGGTATCCTATGTAATTGAAAGTTTCACCGCTGCTGCGGCGGCCAGCTTTGCCCGTGGCGGCTCATCGTCGCAAAGTCCACTCCACTCCGTATCCGCCTGGCGGTGAAATTCCCCGGCCAAAAGCAATCCTAACAGTATATCTCGAGAAATAAAATCCCATCTGTATCAAAAATGAGAGTAAGGAGGCAGCCCATGGCCCGAAAGCCCAAACGTGATTTGACCGTCGATGAACAGCTGGCCCGGGGCCCCATGGATCTGCCCTTCCTGATGCTGGTGCTCCTTCTGCTGGGCATCGGCCTGATTATGATGTTCTCCGCCTCCTACGCCACCGCCTACTACCACGACGGGGACCCCCTGCTTTATATTGCCCGTCAGGCCATGTTCGGCGGGGTGGGAGTGGTGGCCATGTATGTGGTCTCCAAAATCAACTACCAGACCTTCCGGTGGATGGCCCCCATCGCGCTGGTGGGGTCTATCTTCCTGTTGCTGCTGGTTTACACCCCCCTGGGCGTGGAGCGCAACAGCGCCCGCCGGTGGCTGAAGCTGGGAATCGAATTTCAGCCCTCTGAGTTTGCCAAAATTGCGGTCATTTTGTTCTTTGCCGCCCGGCTGTGCAAGCGGGATACGGAGAAGCACAAGCGCTATAAAAACCGCTCCTTTTTTGGGCGGCTCTACAACCTGTTGGACCGGATCGGATTTATTGAGCTGGTGCCCTATATGCTGGTCCTCGGAGTGGTGGCAGGTCTGGTGGTCTTTCAGCCCCATATGTCGGGCACCCTCCTGATTCTCGCGGGCGGCGCCTCGGTCCTGTTTGCGGCCGGAATCCACTGGGGTTGGTTTCTGGCGGGGGGCAGTCTGGTGGGGGGACTGGCGGCTATCATTATCGCCTTCACCCCCTATATGAATGCCCGCATCGACCTGTGGCAGAACCCCTGGAACTATATCCAGGGAAACGGCTATCAGACCGTACAGTCCCTCATTGCCATGGGCTCCGGCGGGTTGCTGGGCCTGGGATTTGGCAACAGCATGCAGAAAATGCTCTATCTCCCTGAGCTGGAGAATGACTTCGTCTTTCCCATTGTGGTGGAGGAGCTGGGCTTTGTGGGGGGACTGGTGGTGCTGATCCTGTTTGCCCTGCTCATTCTGCGGGGCTACTGGCTGGCCCTCCACGCCCGGGATAAGTTTGGGGCCCTGACCATTGTGGGCATCATCACCTTGCTGGCCGTCCAGGTGTTTTTGAATATCGGCGTGGTCACCAACCTGATCCCCAACACCGGCATCTCCCTCCCTTTCTTCAGCTACGGCGGCACCGCTCTGATGATCCAGCTGGCGGAGATGGGGATGGTGCTGAGTATCTCCCGGCAGATCCGGGCGCCGAAAAACGACTGAACAATTGACAATTGACAATGGACAATGGACAATTGGGTGGTTGACGGAACCAGATGCGCAGAGAAGAAGACTGTGCGAAATTCTGTGGAGAAGGAATCAAATTGGCTGGTTCCAGTTCGATAGCGTCACGAAAATAGACCGTGAATGATAGCTCCCAAATTAAAATTACGGCGCCAAAAGAAGGACTGCATCCCAGAGGCAAAAAATTGTCAATTGTAAATTGTCAATTCTTACGAGGTGTTTGTATGAACATTCTGTTTACCTGCGGCGGGACGGCCGGACATGTGAATCCGGCGGTGGCCCTGGCCCGCATCTTTCAGGAGCGCAATCCGGGCTGCCGGGTGCTCTTCGTGGGGGCGGACGGGGGGATGGAGACCCGTCTGGTTCCCAAGGAGGGCTACCCCATCGAGACGGTGACCATCACCAACTTCCACCGCTCCCTGGCTCCGGCGGACATCGCCCACAACTTTGGGACGCTGATGAACATGCAGAAGTCCAAGGGGCAGGCCCGGCGCATTGTGGATGAGTTCAAGCCCGACCTGGTGGTGGGAACCGGGGGCTACGCCTCCTTCCCCGTGGTCAAGGAGGCCGCCCGCCGGAAGATCCCCACCGCCGTCCACGAGTCCAACGCCGTTCCCGGCCTCACCACCAAGGCCCTGAGCAAGGTGGTGGACTGTGTGATGGTGGGCTTTGAGGAGAGCCGCGCCCACTACGACCACCCGGAGCGGGTGGTGGTCACCGGCACCCCGGTGCGGGGGGACTTCTTCCGCTACACCCGGCAGGAGGCCCGGGAAAAGCTGGGCCTGGCCGACGACCGGCCCCTCCTGCTGTCCTACTGGGGGTCCCTGGGGGCGGAGGTGATGAACCGCCGCATGGTGGACTTTCTGGAGCGGGAGGCGAAGGAGGGAGCTCCCTTCCGCCACATCCACGGGGCTGGCCGGGATTACGCCTGGATGCAGGAGGAGCTGCTCCGGCGGGGCGTGAAGCTGGAGGGCACCGGCATCGAGGTGCGGGAGTATATCTACGACATGCCCCTGGTGATGGCGGCCGCCGACGTGGTGGTGTGCCGGGCGGGGGCCTCCACCATCTCGGAGCTCACCGCCATCGCCAAGCCGTCCATCCTGGTGCCCTCCCCCAACGTCACCGCCAACCACCAGGAGAAGAACGCCCGGGTGCTGTCCGGGCAGGGGGCGGCGGTGCTGCTGCTGGAGAAGGACTGCCCCGGCATGGAGCTCTACGACCAGGCCTCCGCCCTGCTGCGGGACCCGGCCAGGCGGGATTCCATGATCCGGGCCCTGAACTCCATGGCGGTGCCCGACGCGGGGGAGAAGATCTATCAGACCCTCATGGGCCTCTTGAAGAAGTAGGGGCGGCGTTCCGCCGCCCAGATGAGGTTTCCGCGGGCAGTCTGTCCCCGAGGGAAGAAACCAATTTTTGCGTTTGGGCATAGGATAGCCTGAATCCAACATATATTGGAGGCTATCCCATGAGTTATCTTGAAATTCGCGGCGGCGTGCCGCTTTCCGGACGGCTGCGGGTCCAGGGGGCGAAAAACAGCGTTCTGCCCATCCTGGCCGCCGCCCTGCTGGCCCCGGGCCAGAGCGTCCTCCACAACTGTCCCCGCCTGTCTGATGTGGAGGCCACGGGGAAGATCCTGCGGCTGCTGGGCTGCGGGGTGGAGCGGGAGGGGGAAACTCTGCTGGTGGATGCGTCCCAGCCCACAGACTGGACCATTCCGGACCCGCTGATGCGGGAGATGCGCTCCTCGGTGATCTTTCTGGGGGCCATGCTGGCCCGGCTGGGCCGGGCGGAGCTGAGCTACCCCGGGGGCTGTGAGCTGGGGCCCCGGCCCATTGACCTGCACCTGGCCGCGCTGCGGAGTCTGGGGGCGGAGATCGTGGAGGAGCAGGGCCGCCTGCGCTGTACGGTGGGGAGGGGCCTGGTGGGGCGGGAGCTGTGCCTGTCCATCCCCAGCGTGGGAGCCACGGAAAACGCCATGCTGGCCGCCTGCGGAGCTCAGGGGACCACCACCATCGTGGGGGCGGCCCGGGAGCCGGAGATCGTGGACCTGCAGGACTTCCTCAACGCCATGGGGGCCCGGGTCGCCGGAGCGGGCAGCCCGATGGTCACCGTGGAAGGGGGAGCGCTCCTCCACCCGGCGGAACATACCGTGATGGGCGACCGCATCGCGGCGGCCACGTACTTATGCGCAGTGGGGGCCGCCGGCGGACGGCTGGAGCTGGAGGGGGCGGAAGCGTCCAGCCTGGCGGCGGTGACCGCCTGCCTCCAGGAGGCGGGCTGCGGGGTGGAGGCCTCGGGGGAGCGCATTACCCTGGAGAGCCGCGGGCGGCTGGGCGGCATCCGCCCGGTGCGCACCGCCCCCTATCCAGGCTTTCCCACCGACGCCCAGGCGGTGCTCATGGCCGCTCTGGCCGGGGGGACCGGCACCACCATGTTTGTAGAGAATATGTTTGACAGCCGGTACCGGCATGTGGATGAGCTCTCCCGCATGGGGGCCGACATCCAGCTGGCGGGGCGGGTGGCGGTGGTCACCGGCCGGCCCCTCCACGCCGCCAAGGTGCACAGCACCGACCTGAGGGGCGGAGCCGCTCTGGTGGTGGCCGCTCTGGTGGCGGAGGGGGTGAGCCAGGTGAGCGGCCTGGAGCACATCCGCCGGGGTTACGAGGACCTGGAGGGACAGCTGACCGCCCTGGGGGCGCAGGTCCGGCTGATACACTGAGATAAAAAGACGCCGCTCCCGCGCGGGGCGGCGGCAGGAGAACACCTATGGCGTCAATGCGGCACAACCGAAAACGGAAACGGGGTCGGCGGCGGTTCGGCCTGCTGTTCAAGCTGCTGTGCGGGGCTGCCCTGGTGGCCGCCGCCACCTTGGGGGCCACCGTCTTTTTTCAGGTGGAGACCATCGCGGTGGTGGGCAACAGCCGCTACACCGCCCAGGAGGTCATCGACGCCTCCGGGGTCCAGATCGGCGACAACCTGTTTCAGATGAACAAAAACCAGATCAGCCAGCAGATTTTGCAGCGGCTGCCCTATGTGGGGGAGGTATCCCCCCAGCGGGGGCTGCCCAGCACTCTCACCATCCAGGTGACGGAGATCTCCGCCGCCGCCCAGGTGGAGGTCTATCAGGACGATTCGGCGCAGGCAGAGCCGGCGGCGGAGGACGGGTCCGGGGACAGCGGGGAGGCGGACAGCTCCGCCCAGGGGGACAGCTCCCAGGCAGAGGGGGAGGAGACCCAGACCCTGGCCGACCAGCCCTGGCTCATCAGCGCCAGCGGCAAGCTGCTGGAGGCGGCGCCGGAGGGGAGCGGAGCGCTGTCCGTCACCGGGCTGACCGTTCTGGCCCCCCAGGCGGGTACCATGCTGGCGGTGCCCCAGGAGCAGCAGTCCCGGCTGACCACGCTGAAGGAGCTGCTCTCCGCCCTGGAGGCGGCTGGGGAGCTGGATCAGGTCTCCTCCATTGACCTGACCCACTCCACCTGGGTGGGAATGCGCTACCGGGAGAATTTTGACGCACGCCTGCCCCTGGGAGAGGATATGGCCCACTCCCTGGCGGTACTCTCGGCGGCGGTGGAGGACACCCTCCAGACCCGGGGGCCCCAGGCCGCCGGCACCATGGATCTGACCCAGGAGATGGCGGACGCGATCTTTACTCCGGCGGAAAGCTGAACGGCTGTCCTGAGCTGTTCTCATTCAATTAAATCACTCACCAGAATGTTTGATTGCTCTGATGGGTGCGGTCGGCTGGCCGAAAGGGCATTTTCCGCGAGCTGAGCTGGAAAGTTTCTGTAATTCCGCCTTTTTCTCTTGACCTGCCTGAAAAAGAGCGATACAATATAACAAAATATCGACTTTGCAATTCATCCGACCACAAGAAGTAGGCTTGTGGGGGATTTTGACTTTGTACTTAGGAGGAACGACAATGGCCTTCGGAATGGACATGGGTCCCGACAGTGTGGTAAATATCAAAGTAATCGGCGTGGGCGGCGGCGGAAACAACGTGGTCAACCGCATGGTGCGCACCGGCACCAAGGGGGTTGACTTTATCGCCATCAACACGGACAAGCAGGCGCTGACCGTGTCGGCCGCTACGTATAAAATTCAGATCGGGGAGAAGCTCACCAACGGACAGGGGGCGGGCTCCGATCCGGAGGTGGGCCGCAAGTCCGCCGAGGAGAACCGCAACCAGATCTCCAAGGCCCTGGAGGACGCGGACATGGTGTTCATCACCGCCGGCATGGGCGGCGGCACCGGCACCGGCGCGGCCCCCATTGTGGCCGACATCGCCAAGGAGCTGGGCATCCTCACCGTGGGCGTGGTAACAAAGCCCTTCCGCTTTGAGGGCATGCGCCGGATGAAGCAGGCCGAGGGGGGCATCAACGAGCTGCGCAACAAGGTGGACTCCCTGGTCATCATCCCCAACGAGCGGCTGAAGCTGGCCACCGACCAGAAGATCACCATGCTCAACGCCTTTGAGATCGCCGACGACGTGCTGCAGCAGGCGGTCCAGTCCATCTCCGACCTGATCAAGAACACCGGGTTCATCAACCTGGACTTCGCCGACGTGTCCGCCGTCATGAAGGACGCCGGCCGGGCTCACATGGGCGTGGGCCGGGCCGCCGGCAAGAACAAGGCTGAGGAGGCCGCCAAGATGGCCATTTCCAGCCCCCTGCTGGAGACCTCCATCAACGGGGCCAAGGGCGTGCTGATCAACGTCACCGGCTCCATGGACATCGGCCTGGAGGAGGTGGAGACTGCCGCCAATCTGGTGCAGGAGGCCGCCCACCCCGAGGCCAATATCATCTTCGGCGCCGCCTTTGACGACACTCTGGAGGACGAGCTGCGGGTCACCGTCATCGCCACCGGCTTTGACGAGAAGGAGGAGCAGTCTGCCGCCGCCCCCGCCGCGGCCGCCAGCAGCAAGCCTTTCACCAGCGCCGGAGCCCGTGTGGAGGAGCAGCGCGCCGCCGGAGCGGCTCAGCCCGCCGCCCCCGCCCCCGCGCAGGAGCCCGAGGCCGAGAAGGCCGCCGTCAGCGACGACGACTGGGACATCCTGGAGCGCATCTTCAACCGCAAGCGCTGAGACCTGCGGTTCTGACAAGCGAAATACCCCGGCCCTGGAGAGGAAGCAAACGCCGCTCCAGGGCCTTTTTTAAAAGAAAACGGCCGCTGGGACGGCGGGAGGAAGCGTATGGGAACGAGAATGAGGGCCTGGCTCTCTGTGGGGATGGCGGCGGTCTGTGCGCTGCTGGTGGCTGGCTGCGCCCAGGGGGAGGCGGCGCTGGAGGTGGATATGGTCAATCTTTCGGCCGCGGTGGAGGAGCGTGAGGAAATCCCGGCGTGGGCGGCCCCGTATGTCACAGAGGAGACCGGCCCCTATGGGCAGGAGATCCGGCGCTGGAGCCGTCCGGAGCCGGAGACTCTGCCGGAAGCCGGACCGGAGGAGATGCGCGGTCTGCTCACCGCTCTGGGACTGGATCAAGATGCTGTGGCCTCCTACTCGCTGGAGCGGCTGGAGGAGTTTTGTTCGGCCAAGACGATCACGGTGCACTCTGCCTACCTCAAAACGGCGGAGGACGGCGCGGTGAGCTATCATACCCGGGAGGAGGCCCTGGCAGAGCTGACGGCGGACCAGAAGTGGGAGACAGGAGATGCCTGGATGAACCTGCGGGTGGGCTGGACCAGTGGGAGCAAAGAACCGGAGGGGGATCTGTTTACGGTAACCGCCCTATGGCTCACCCAGCCCGCTGAGGGATGGGAGGACGTGATCGGCATCGCTGTGAAGGGGTACACCGCAGACGATTCGACCCTGCGCGGATGGTACCGCTCCGGCGGGGAGGATGAGGCCGGAGCCGGACTTGAGGATGGCACGGCCTATCAGACGCTGGCCGCGCCGGACTGGGAGGGCGGGGCCATGATTCTGGATTTGGCCGGGACTGCCCAGGGCCAGGGGAAGAAGGCATATATGGAGCTGTACGCACGGCCCCTCTATCCGGAGATCTCCATGCACAGCCAGGTGTGCGGGACGTACCTCCACCAGCGGGAACAGCAGGAGGAGAGTCCTGCTTTGGGGCTGCTTCAGGGGCCGGAGGAGGGGGAGAAAAACAGGGGCTGGCTGGAGCACTCGGTGACCGTGTCCAAATCCCTGCGGGAGCAATACGCGCCCCGGACACTCCTGTGCGAATTTTTCTACGCCCCATGAGAGGAAGAGAAATTTTCTTGCGTTTTAGAGAAAATACCGCTCCCCGGAGAAGACATTCCTCCGGGGAGCGGTTTCATTTGTGATATCTTCCGTCATCCCGGCTGCTGGGCGGCCAGCATGCGGGAGGGGAGCTTCCCTTTCTTAGGCTCGAAACCCATGTCGGTGACCAGCTGCTTGTCCGGGTCCAAGTACAGATTCTGGCTGAACCCATCCAAGATGGCTTGGTGGCCGTCGCAGTCCTGGGAGATATTGGCCTGAGCCAGGCCGGGGATGTTCAGAAGGCGCAGGAGCATGGCGGTGTGGCTGTCCACGCTGCCGTGCCAGGTGACCAGCCCCAGCAGCTTCTTCCGGTCCAGAGCCAGCACCTCGCTGGGCAGCAGCTCGTCGGATACCAGAATGGCCGGCCGGTTCCCCAGGGGATCGGGAATTTTTTCGCCCAGAAGCAGGCGGATCATCCGGTTGGAGATGTCCCGCAGGTCGGCCCCCCGGGCCGCCATATAGGGGTTCTCCATGGCGGCGAAGGCGGCGGAGTAGCTGGTCCCCGCCACCTGGACGGCGTACTCCGCGGTGGTGTACTGGGTCTGGATGATGGACAGAATGCTGTCCACAAAGGAGGTGTCCTCCAGCAGCATGGCGTGGATGGCAAAGATGGATGCCGCCTGCGGACCCACCACCAGCGCGGCCTGGTCGTACAGATCGGCCAGCTGGAGCACCGCCCGGCGCTGGGCGGTCTGGAACCGGAGGACCTCATCCCCCGAGGAGAGGTGGGAGAGGAAGTCCAGCTGGAAAGGCTGGCGGTGGTACACCCGAAGGGGACCGTAGGCAACCTGATCCAAAATGGATTTGCCGGTCAGGATTTTCATACGATCACCGCCCCTCTGCGTTGAAAAATGTTTGGCTGTTCGCAGGGAAGCAGCCTCGTCCGGAGGCTGTTCCCAGGGCAAATGTGCCAAGGACCTTCCTGTATTTTTGATTATAGTAACATTTGTACATTTTGTAAATCGGAAAAATTGCACAACAAAGAATGTTAAAATTTGGTAAGTTCAAAGAAACAGAAAACATTTTGCCTGGTATATTGGTGAAAGAAAGGGAAAAACCGCGAAAAACGGAGGAGAAATCGACGCTTTACAGCGTTAAACAGTCGTGCTATAATAAGACCAAATCCGTCCTGCCGCAGGGGGCCTTTTTCCGCCCGCGGCTGTAAAATTGGTAAATTTTGATTTCCAGGAGGTTTTGTGTCATGGTTTCCAAACGCATGCTTGGGCTGGGCACCGCCCGCTCTGTGATCCGGGAGCTGTTTGAGTACGGCAACCAGCGGGCCGCCATCGTCGGCCGGGAGAACGTGTATGACTTCTCTCTGGGCAACCCCAGCGTCCCCGCCCCTCCCCAGGTGAATGAGACGGCCATCCGAATTCTGCAGGAGCAGCCCGACCTGATCCACTGCTACACCAGCGCCCAGGGGGACGCCGCCGCCCGGCAGCGGTTTGCCGATTCCCTGAACCGGCGCTTCGGCGGGGACTACACCGCCGATCAGTTCTACCTCACCGTGGGCGCGGCCGCCTCCCTGTGCTGTGTGTTCAACGGCCTCACCTGCCCGGAGGACGAGTTCATCGTCTTTGCCCCCTACTTCCCCGAGTACAAGGTGTTCATCGAGGGGGCCGGAGCCAAGATGGTGCTCATCCCCCCGGAGATCGAGCACTTCCAGATCGACTTCGCTGCCTTTGAGCAGGCCCTCACCCCCCACACCAAGGGCGTGGTGGTGAACAGCCCAAACAACCCCTCCGGTGTGGTCTACTCCCAGGAGACCCTGGAGCGCCTGGCGGACATTTTGAGAAAGAAGGAGGCCGAGTACGGCCACCCCATCTATCTCATCTCCGACGAGCCCTACCGGGAGATCGTGTTCTCCGGCGTGAAGGCCCCCTGGATTCCCCATCTGTACGACGACACCATTGTGTGCTACTCCTTCAGCAAGTCCCTCTCCCTCCCCGGCGAGCGTCTGGGCTATGTGCTGGTCCCCGGCAAGGTCACCGACTCCAAGGAGGTGTACGCCGCCGTGGCGGGGGCCGGGCGCTCTCTGGGCTATGTGAATGCCCCCAGCCTGTTCCAGCAGGTGACCTCCCTGTGCTGTGATTTGACCTCCGACCTGTCGGTATACGAGCACAACTGCAAGCTTCTGGTGTCCGCCCTTCGGGAGATGGGCTACCATGTGGCCGAGCCCGGCGGGGCCTTCTACCTGTTCCCCCGCAGCCTGGAGAGTGACGACATGGCCTTCAGCGAGCGGGCCAAGCAGTTTGACCTGCTGCTGGTGCCCGGCTCCGGCTTCGGCGCTCCCGGCCACTTCCGGCTGGCCTACTGCGTCCAGACCGAGATGATTGAGCGGGCGCTGCCGAAATTTAAGGAGCTGGCTGATTCGTATCGATAAAATCGGCGTAAAATACAGGCAAAGCGGAGAGATCAACGTACCGCTTTGCCTGATTTTTTTGGACTTCCGACGGCTTTTTTCATCGTTTTTCCCCTAGTCAAACCCCATGCCCGTCTAGTATGATTAACTTGGCAAAGAAGAGGAACAAAGAATCAAATTCCCGTAGGAGGAAGAATTATATGACTTTGAGAAAAACAAAAGTGATTTGTACCCTGGGCCCCGCTGTGGACGACGAGGAACTGATCCGCAAGCTGATCCGTGCCGGCATGGACGCGGCGCGCTTCAACTTTTCCCACGGCGACCACGAGGAGCATCTGCAGCGCCTGAACAAGCTGAACAACGTCCGGGACGCCATGAGCCGTCCGGTGGCCACCATTCTGGACACCAAGGGCCCGGAGATCCGCATCAAGAGCTTTGATACCAAATCAATTACCCTGGAGGCGGGCGCCTCCTTCACCCTGACCACCCGGGAAGTAGCGGGCAATGCCGGGCTGGTTTCCGTCACCTACCCCGACCTCCACAAGGAGGTGGGCCCCGGCCAGGAGATCCTCATTGACGACGGCCTGGTGGCCCTGAAGGTGGACCGCATTGAGGGCCAGGACATCCACTGCACCGTGGAAAACGGCGGCACCCTGTCCGCCAACAAGAGCATCAACATCCCAGGCGTAAAGATCCATCTGCCCGCCCTCACCGAGAAGGACGTCAGCGACATCAAGTTCGGTGTGGAGCACGACTTTGACTTCATCGCCGCCTCCTTTGTCCGCCGGGCCGCCGACGTCCAGGCAGTCCGGGAGGTGCTGGACCAGTTCGGCGGTCAGGACGTGAAGATCATCGCCAAGATTGAGAACCAGGAGGGTGTGGACAACATCGACGAGATCCTGGCGGCCGCCGACGGCGTCATGGTGGCCCGGGGCGACCTGGGCGTGGAGATCCCCGCCGCCCGGGTGCCCATCCTGCAGAAGCAGATCATCCGCAAGGGCCTGCGCCTGGGCAAGCCGGTGATCACCGCCACCCAGATGCTGGACTCCATGATCCGAAATCCCCGCCCCACCCGCGCCGAGGTGTCCGACGTGGCCAACGCGGTCTTTGACGGCACCAGTTGCGTCATGCTCTCCGGCGAGACCGCCAACGGCAACTACCCCGTGGAGGCCCTGTCCGCCATGGTGGGCATCGTGGAGGAGGCCGAGCAGTCCATCCACTACTGGCGCCGCTTCGAGAAGATGATGGGGGTGTCCGCCTCCAACATCGACGACGCCATCACCCACACCTGCTGCCTCACCGCCAAGGATCTGGACGCCAAGGCCATTCTGGTGGCCACCAGCTCCGGCCGCACCGCCCGGATGATCTGCCGGTTCCGCCCCTCCTGCCCGGTGGCCGCCCTCACCATGCACGAGAAGGTGCGCCGCCAGCTGGCCATCTCCTGGGGCATCATCCCCTTCCTCACCGGGGAGGTGACCTCCACCGACCGGATCTTCTCCATGTCTGTGGAGGTGGCCCTGAAGGAGGGCCTGGTCCAGAACGGGGACACCGTGGTCATCACCGCCGGCGTGCCCCTGGGCCGCAGCGGTTCCACCAACCTGATCAAGGCGCAGATCGTCAACGAAGAGGATCTGCTGTAAGGAAACCGCTCCATAAAAACGGCCGTCCCAATCGGGACGGCCGTTTTTTGTTTTGAAGATTGCAGAGAGGAACATGTGTGAAATATAGGGGGAAAAACGGACACACTAGACACCGACGGGCCCTTGTTTGTACACGGGAACCGTGATACAATCAGGGCAAATGAGACAGGAGGCGGAGCCATGGAGACCACCCTTTATTTCGGCGGACCCATCGTGACCCTGGAGGAGCCCCGGTATGCCCAGGCCCTGGTGGAGCGGGGCGGACGGATCGCCTATGTGGGGGACCGGGAGGAGGCGGAGCGGCTGGCCGGTCCCGGGGCCCGCCGGGTGGACCTGGAGGACCGGGCCCTCCTGCCCGCCTTTGTGGACCCCCACAGCCACCTGCTGGCCTGCGCCTACGCCCGCCTCCAGGTGCCCCTGGGGGAGTGCGCCGGTTGGGGAGAGATCGCGGACCGGCTGAGCAGGCATGTTCAGGAGCGAGGGATTCAGCCCGGGGAGTGGGTCAAGGGCACCGGCTACGACCAAAATGCCCTGGCGGAGGGGGCGGCCCCCGACCGCTTCTGCCTGGACCGGGCCTGTCCTCACAATCCGGTGGTCATCCAGCACGCCTCCGGCCACGCGGGGGTGTTCAACACACTGGCCCTGGAGCGGCTGGGGGCGCTGGACGGGGACTGCGGCCTGGAGCGGGACGGGCAGGGGGAACTCACCGGCCGGGGGGAGGAGAACCCCTTCCTGGACCTGCTGGGCCGGATTCCCATGGACGGCCTGGAGGACGTGCTGAGGGCCTTTCAGGGGGCCCAGGAGGAGTACGCCTCCCACGGCGTCACCACCGCCCAGGAGGGCCTGCTCCAGCCGGTGATGGCCCCGGTGTACCAGGAGATTTTGCGGCGGGGGCTCTTGTACCTGGATGTGAACGCCTACGTCCCCCCGGCGGACTATGACCGCCTCCGGGGACAGTTTGCCCAGGAGGTCAGCGCCTCGCCTGGAACCTTCCGGGTGGCGGGCATGAAGATCTTTCTGGACGGCTCCCCCCAGGGGGGCACCGCCTGGGTGCGGGAGCCCTATGCGGGGGGCGGCCGGGGAACCTCCACCATGACGGACGGCCAGGTGCTGTCGGCTTTCCGGCAGGCCCTGGACCGGGACGCCCAGCTGCTGGCTCACTGCAATGGGGACCGGGCGGCGGAGCAGTATCTGACCCTCCTGGCCCAGGCGGAGCGGGAGGCGGGCAAAAAGCTGTGCCGCCCGGTGATGATCCACGCCCAGCTGCTGGGCCTGGACCAGCTGGAGCGGGTGAAGGCCCTGGGGGTGATCCCCTCCTTCTTTGTGGCCCACGTGTACCACTGGGGGGAGATCCATGTGAAAAACTTCGGCCTGGACCGGGCCGGCCGCATCAGCCCGGCGGGGAGCGCCCTGGCCCAGGGCATCCCCTTCACCTTCCACCAGGATTCTCCGGTGATCCCGCCGGATATGCTGGAGACCATCTGGTGCGCCTGCGTCCGAAAGACCAAGACCGGCCGGGTGCTGGGGGCGGAGGAGCGCATCCCGGTGGAGGCGGCCCTTCGGGCGGTGACCCAAAATGCCGCCCTCCAGTATGGACTGGAGAAAGAGCTGGGGACCCTGCGGCCGGGCAAGCGGGCGGACTTTGTGCTTTTGTCCGGCGACCCGCTGAGAACGCCGCCGGAAGAACTGAAAAAACTCCAGGTGGAGCGGACCGTTCAGCGGGGCCGCACCATCTGGAGCCGATAGAGAAAGAGAGGCAACTATGGGCAATATTTTTCGGGAACAGCGGCGCAGCAGCATCGTCATGGCGGTGCTCACCCTCCTGCTGGGGCTGCTGCTGGTGCTGGCCCCCAACCGGTCCATCCGGCTGCTGTGCACCGTTTTGGGAGCGGCCATGCTGGTGGCGGGGCTCATCTATCTGTTTACCTGGCTGGCCAAGCGGCGGGAGGGCTTTCCCGCCTGGTTCCTGATCCCGGGGCTGATTCTGGCGGCCCTGGGCTTGTGGCTGCTCACCAGCCCCGGGTCGGTGATCGTCCTCATCCAGTTCAGCGTGGCGGCGGTGCTCATCTTCCACGGGGTCATTGACCTCCAGGGGGCGGTGAGCCTGGCGCGGCTTGGGATTCCCAACTGGTGGGTGGACCTGGTCCTGGCCGTCTTGACGGTTGTGCTGGGGGGCGTGGTGCTGCTGAATCCCTTTGGGACCATGGAGGCCATGACTATGCTCATTGGGGCGTCCCTGGTGTACGACGGGGCCAGCGACCTGTATCTGATCTACCGGGTGTCCAAGGCATTCCGGGACGGAGGGGACCTGTGACCGCCTCCGCCGGGCGGCTGCGGGAGGTGAACCTGGAGCTGGGCAAGCCCACGGTGAACGCCGCCGTCAAGCGCCTCACCTTTGAGCTCCACCACAGCCGGTCCCTGGGGTGCGCTGCGTTGAAGATCATCCACGGCTACGGCTCCTCCGGGACCGGCGGCCGCATCCGGGTGGAGGCCCGGTCTTACTTAGCCCGCCTGAAGGGGCGGGGAGAAATCCGGGACGTGATCTATGGGGAGGACTTCTCCATCTTCAACCCGGCGGTGCTGGAGGCCTTTCGCCGCTGTGACGGTCTGCGGAAGGATCCGGACCGGGAGCGGCACAACAACGGGATTACCATGATTCTTCTCTGACGTCCTGGTTCAGCAGGGGGAGGAGGACGGACCGGTCGTTGGGCAGGTCCCCCGCCGCCACCTGGTCCAGAAGGCGGTTCAGCGCCCGGCCCACGGCGGGGCCGGACAGGCCGGCGGCCAGGGCGTCCCGGCCGTTCACCGCCAGCTCCTTCAAGGTGAGACATGGCTTCTGGTCCAGAATCTCCCGGGCTATCGCTTCTGCTTGTGCGCAGCGGTCGGGCTCCGGGGCGGGCCGGGGGGCGCAGGCCATGCCGTCCGCCCGCTCCAGCTCCAGCAGGTCAAAAAAGAGGTCGGGCCCCAGCCGCTGGAGCCAGCGGCGGACCACTTTGGGAGTGGCCTCGATCTGCAGCCCGTGGCGGGCGACCAACGTGACCACCCGCTCCTGGGTGCGCCTATTCAGCCGCAGCCGGGCGGCGGCCTGCTCCGCCAGCCTGGCGCTCTCCCCCTCGTGGCCGTAGAAGTGTCCCACCCCCTGTTCATCCAGGGAGAAGCAGGCGGGTTTGCCCGCGTCGTGGAGGAGGGCGGCCAGCCGCAGGGCGGGCTCCGGCCGCACCCGGCCCAGCGCTTTCACGCTGTGGGTGTACACATCATAGCAGTGGTGGGGATTTTTCTGGTCAAAGCCCACCGCCGGAGTGAGCTCCGGGACGATCTGGCAGACCGTCTCTGGGAAGTCCAGTAAAATCCGCTCCGCCCCGGGACAGCACAGCAGGCGGAGAAATTCCGCCTGGATGCGCTCCCAGGCCACATAGGACAGGAGGGGGGTGTTCCGCCGGATAGCGGCGGCGGTCTCCCCCTCCAGCCGGAAGTCCAGCTGGGCGGCCAGCCGCAGCCCCCGGAGCACCCGCAGGGCGTCCTCCTGAAAGCGGCGGTCCGGCTCCCCCACACAGCGGATGACCCCGGCGGCCAGGTCTGCCCGCCCGCCGAAGGGGTCCGTCAGGCCGCTCCGGCCCCAGGCCATGGCGTTGACAGTGAAGTCCCGCCGGGCCAGGTCCTCCTCCAGGCGGGAGGTGTACGCCACCCGGTCCGGGTGCCGGTGGTCGGAGTAGGTCCCCTCCTTTCGGAAGGCGGTCACCTCCACCGGGAGGCCGCCGTGGACCACGGTCACAGTCCCGTGGGCCAGGCCGGTGGGGATGCATTTGAACTTTGAACGGCAGGCGGCCAGGATCTCCTCCGGCGGGGCGGAGACGGCGGCGTCGTAGTCGTGGGGTTCCCTGCCCAGCAGGGCGTCCCGGACGCAGCCCCCCACCAGCACCGCCTGATAGCCGGCCTGCTCCAAGCCCTGGAGGACCTCCAGGGCCCTCGGGTCCCAGCGGAACATCGTGGCTCCTCCTCTCTAATGGGGTCGTACTTTTACTGTTATGATAGCAAATTTATCAGGGAAGTCAACGCCCGTCCTGGGAGGCGGTTCCGCCAGAAGCCGAGGCGGAGCGGGGAAAAGACGGCTTTTTGGAAAACGAACTGGAATTTTTTCAAAATAATTTACAATCTGGATTGGAGGGAGGCCCCATGGCCCTGGAGCATTTGGAATTTTTGGAGGAGTACCGGGAGGACAACCGCATCGAGGCCAAGCGGGCCCAGGGCGGCCTGCCCCAGAGTTTGTGGGAGACCTACTCCGCCTTTGCAAACACCTTGGGGGGCGTGATTCTCCTGGGGGTGGCGGAGGACAAGAGGGATGGCTCCCTCTACTCGGTCCCCCTCTTTGACCCGGAGGAGCTGGTGGAGGAGTTCTGGTCCATGGTCCGGGATCGGAGCGTGGTCAGCGTCAACCTGCTCCGGGAGGAGGACGTGCAGATTTTGAAGAATGGCCGCAACGAGGTGGTGGCCATCTTCGTCCCCCGGGCCCCGGCCAAGGACCGGCCCGTGTACATCGGCCAGGACCCCTACACCGGCACCTACTACCGCCGGGGGGAGGGGGACTACCGCTGTCCCCGCCGGGAGGTGGAAGCCATGCTCCAGGACCGGGAGGCCCTGTGGAAGCAGTAAACCGCACAGAGAGGCCCCGGGACACGCGTGCTGCGCATGCCCCGGGGCCTCCGTTTGTCGAAAAACCTCTGTTAAGACAAATCAGCCCGAGTGTTAGCGGGGGAGCTCGAGGGGGCGGCAGCCCGCCTCGAGTGGGATCGAATGCCCTGAATACCTTGTACGACAAGGCGTTCAGCGAGCGCAGCGAGGACTTTTCCGCCGCTGCGCGGCGGGAAAGTAACGGCATTTTTGCAGGCTGTCGGGAAAGTCCCTGGACTGTTTCGACAGCCTGTGTCTTAGGACAGCTCGAACATCCCGTGGTAGAGCTGGTAATACTCCCCCCTCTGGGCAAGCAGGTCCTGGTGGCTCCCCCGCTCCACCACCTCCCCGTGCTCCAGCACCAGAATCACATTGGCGTTGCGCACGGTGGACAGACGGTGGGCGATGACAAACACAGTGCGCCCCTCCATCAGGGCGTCCATCCCCTTTTCAATCAGGGCCTCGGTGCGGGTGTCGATGGAGGAGGTGGCCTCGTCCAGAATGAGCACCGGGGGATCGGCCACGGCGGCCCGGGCAATGGCCAGCAGCTGCCGCTGGCCCTGGGATAGGTTAGCCCCGTCCCCGGTGACCATGGTGTCGTACCCCTGGGGCAGGCGGCTGATGAAGGAGTGGGCGTTGGCAATGCGGGCGGCCCGCTCCACCTCCTCCTGGGTGGCGTCCAGCTTGCCGAAGCGGATGTTGTCCGCCACGGTGCCGGTGAACAGGTGGGTGTCCTGGAGGACGATGCCCAGACTGCGGCGCAGGTCGTCCTTGCGGATGTCCCGCACGTCAATGCCGTCGTAGGTGATGGTCCCGCCGGTCACGTCGTAGAAGCGATTGATGAGGTTGGTGATGGTGGTCTTGCCCGCCCCGGTGGAGCCCACAAAGGCGATCTTGTGGCCGGGCTTGGCATAGAGGCTTAGGTCCCGCAGGACGGTCTGCCCCGGTTCATAGCCGAAGGTGACATGGTCGAACCGCACATCCCCCCGCAGAGGCACAAGAGGGGCCGACGGCCGGGCGGAGTCCCGCCAGGCCCAGCGGCCGGTGGACTCCCGGCAGGGGGTCAGCGTCCCGTCCTCCTCCCGGCGCACCCGGACCAGCTCCACAGCGCCCCGGTCCACCTCGGGCTCCTCCTCCATGGTGCGGAAGATGCGCTCGGCGCCGGCCAGGGCCACCAGGAGAAAGTTGCCCTGCTGGGTCAGCTGGTTGATGGGCATGGCGGACTGGCGCACAAAGACCAGATAGCTGGCCAGACTGCCCAGGTCGGACTGGCCGTTGAGCACCATCAGTCCCCCCAGCACCGCGATGATGGCGTAGTTGAAGTAGGAGATGGTCACCACTGCGGGGATCATGGTGGCGGCGTAGGCCTGGGCACGGGAGCCCGCCTCCTGGAGGGCCTGGTTCCGCTCTCGGAAGCCGGAGAGATTGGCCGGCTCGTGGCTGAACACCTTGACTACCTTCTGTCCGGCGGTCATCTCCTCGATGTAGCCGTCCAGGCTGCCCAGGTGCTCCTGCTGGCGGTCGAAGTAGAACTTGCTGCGCTTACTGCTGTAGCGGATGTAGGCGAACATCACCCCGTAGCCCACCAGGACCAGGATGGACAGCCTCCAGTTGAGGAGAAACAGCAGCAGCACCATCCCGAACAGCTGGACCATGCTCTGGATGACCACGGCGAAGCTGTTGTTCAGGGCGTCGGAGATGGTGTCCACGTCGTTGGTGAACAGGCTCATCAGGTCCCCCTTCCGGTTCTGGTCAAAGAAGCGCAGGGGGAGGGTCTGGAGCCGGTGGTACAGGTCCCGGCGGATGTCCAGGAGAATTTTCTGAGCCGCCCGGACCATGATCTGGGTGTAGCCCAGGGTGGACAGAACGCCCACGGCGTAGATGGCCGCCGTGACGCCCACGCCGGCCATCAGGCCGGATACGCTGCCCTGGGCCACCACCTGGTTGACAATGGGCCGGATCATATAGGTCCCCAGCAGGTTGGCGGAGGCGCTGAGGGCGGCCAGCACGGCCACCAGCGCGATGAGGACCCGGTGCCGCCCCAGGTACCGGGAGACCGCCCCCAGGGTCCGCTTCAGGTTCTGGGGGCGCTTTCCGCTATAAACTCTGGCCATCTTGGTCCCCTCCTCTCATCTGAGAATGGTAGATCTCCTGGTAAATGGGGTCGTTGGCCAGGAGCTGGGCGTGGGTGCCCACCGCGTGGACCCGCCCGTCCTCCAGAATGACGATCTGGTCGGCATCCATCACCGAGGTGAGGCGCTGTGCGATGATCAGCTTGGTCACGTCCGTCCGCTGAGCCAGGGCCCGGCGGATCTTCCCCTCGGTGGCGGTGTCCACCGCGCTGGTGGAGTCGTCAAAGATGAGCACCTTGGGCCGCTTCAGCAGGGTCCGGGCGATGCACAGCCGCTGCTTCTGGCCGCCGGAGACGTTGACGCCCCCCTGGCCCAGGTCGGTGTCCAGCCCCTTGGGCATCCGCTCCAGAAACTCGTCGGCACAGGCCGCCCGGCAGGCGGCCCACAGGGTGTCGTCGTCCGCCTCCGGGTCGCCCCACTTCAGATTGTCCCGGATGGTGCCCGAGAAGAGCACGTTTTTCTGAAGGACGATGCCCACCGCGTCCCGGAGGGCTTTCAGGTCGTACTCACGCACGTCCCGGCCCCCCACCCGGACCGTCCCCACGGTGGCGTCGTACAGCCGGGGGATCAGCTGGACCAGGGTGCTCTTAGCCGAGCCGGTGCCCCCCAGGATGCCCACCGTCTCCCCCGCCCGGATGTGGAGCTCCACATCCCGCAGGGCGTATTTTTTCGAGCCCGCCTGGTACTGGAAGGACACGCAGTCGAAGTCGATGCTCCCGTCGGGCACCTCCTGAACCGGGTCCTCCGGCTCCTCCAGGTCGGGGGCCTCCTCCAGCACCTGGCCGATGCGGTGGGCGCTGGTGAGGGAGCGGGTGAGGAGGAGAAACACGTTGGAGATCATCATCAGGGAGTTCATCACCTGGAGCACATAGCTCAGAAATCCCGTGAGCTCCCCCACCTGCATCTCCCCGGCCAGGATCAGCTGTCCGCCGAACCACAGGATCATCACCACGGCGGAGTACATGACCAGCTGGAAAAAGGGCAGGTTGAGCACCGCGTTTTGAAAGGTGGTGCGGCTGGCGTCGGAGAGCTCCTGGCTCACCTCCTGGAAGCGCTCCTCCTCGTACTCCCCCCGGACGAAGGCCTTGATGGCCCGGATGCCGGTGAGCCCCTCCTGGATGCGGCTGTTCAAACGGTCCATGGCGGCCTGCTGGCGGCTGTAGAGGGGACTCACCTTGCGGACGATCAGGGCCAGAATGAGCCCCAGAACCGGGGTGCAGATCACAAAGACCAGGGCCAGCCTGGCGTTCATGGCAAAGGACAGCCCGATGCCCAGCAGGAGCATCACCGGCCCCCGGACCATGGGGCGCAGGCCGCCGTTGATGGCGTTCTGCATCACGGTCACGTCGGTGGTCATCCGGGTCACCAGGGACGAGGAGGAGAACCGGTCCAGGTTGGAGAAGGCGAAGCTCTGGAGCTTCTCATACTCCGCCTCCCGCAGCCCCCCGCCGAAGCGGTAGGCCGCCCGGGCGGCGAACCGGGCGTAGATAAATCCGGCGATGAGGGCCAGGCCCGCGCACAGGGCCATGGCGGCCCCCAGCTTCCAGATGCGGGGCACGTCCCCCAGGGCCACGCCGTCGTCAATGATCCCTGTCATCAGCAGGGGAATGGCCATCTCAAACCCGCACTCCACCAGCAGGAGCAGGATGGCAACGAAAAAATCCCACCGGCAGGGGCGCAGATACCGGGCCATGGTACGTAGATCCTTCATGGCGTCTCCTCCTCCAGAAAGTGCCCCCCCACGTTGCGGTAGGTCCGCTCCAGAAAGTCCCGTAGCTGGGCGCGCTCCTCCGGGGAGAAGCCCTGGAGCATCTGCTCCTCAATGACCTTGCACCGCCCCTCCCAGGCGTCCAGGGCGTCCCGGCCCTGCGGGGTCAGCTCCACCTGGCCGCTGCGCCGGTCGTTGGGGGAGGGGCTGCGGGTGACAAAGCCTCCCCGCTCCAGGCTGTCCAGCATCCGGCAGATGGCCGAGGGGTCCACGTCGCAGCAGTCGGCCAGCTCCCGCTGGCTGCTGTGTCCCAGCTCGCTCAGATACCGCAGCACCTTGGGCTGTCCGGGGGAGAGGCCCATCTCCTTGAGATAGGGCCGCAGATAGTTCCGCTGGGCGTGGGCGGTGCGGGCCAAAAGGGTGTGGATGGCATAGCGCACAGCAATCAACCTCTTTTCTTGCCATATCAATTATTGATATATCAATAATATGAGATGGTCCTATTATAGCGCGGCGGCGGCCTCTGTCAACCCTATTTCCCAAGGAAAATAAAAAAGCCTCTGGAATATCCAAAGGCTTTGAAACTGTCGAAAAAGTGGCTTTGCCACTTTTTCGAGTTAGACTGCACGAAATGTTTGCCTCGATTTCTTACGAAATTGTCGGCAAACATTTCGCGAGAAGTG
>OOBN01000240.1_pt1 | contig 57292 bp, 45 predicted proteins | sample 1671091 | NCBI WGS metagenome assembly OOBN01 (sample SAMN06348121, study PRJEB24527) | human gut metagenome | biome: human gut; feature: ankylosing spondylitis patient; material: feces | host: Homo sapiens | place: China | collected 2015-10 | reverse complement strand
TGGAATCACGCAGGGCGGCTCATATTACTGCCTTCTGCGGCGCAGCACCATCAGCACAGCGCCCAGGAAGATGGCCAGGTCCGCCAGATTGTAGGTGTATTTCTTCAGCGGCCCCGGTGCCTTTGGAAAGCGCAGATAGTCCAGGACCCGTCCATGGCGGATCCGTTCCCACAGGTTGCTGAGTCCGCCGCCTAGCAGCAGTCCGGCCCCCAGGCCCCGGCCGCCGCACACCCCCAGCAGCGCCCACAGCGCCGCCAGGGACAGGGGAGCCATCTGCCGGCCGTTCAGCGGGACAAGGCCGAAGCCGGAGCCCTGGTTGTACCGGGGTTCGATCCGCACCCGGCCGCCGTCCAGCTCCTTTTGGGGCAGCCCCTTGCGCTCCAGGGTTCCGCGGACCTGGCCGCAGAGGGCCAGCACCGCGCCTGCGGTACAGCTCAATCCGATCATGGCTTCTCCTCCTCTGTCTGTCTCTGGGCCCGCTCCAGGGCGGAGCGGACGTTTCCGGTCTTCTGCCTGCGGTTGTTGGCGGCCAGGATGTCCGCGATCTGGCCTTCCACCTGCTCCACCTCCTGCCGGAAGGCGCTGGCGGAAAGCCGCAGGGCCCCGTGGCCCAGAATGATCAGCTGCTCCGGGCCGTCGGAGGTAGCCACCCGCACCCGATGGCGGCGGCCAATCTCGTAAGTGGCCCGCTCGATATAGGCGTCCGCCGTCTCCGCCTCCTTGGTGTAGACCACGTGGATGTCGTGGTACTTCTCCACGCTGCCCTGGCCGCCCTTGACCTTATAGGCGTCAAACACGGCGATGACCTCGCACTTCCGGAAGCCCCGGTAGTTGCTGAGGAGATCGCACAGCTGCTTGCGGGCGGCGTCCAGATTGTCCCGGGCGATGGCCTTCAGCTCATCCCAGGCAAAAATGATGTTGTAGCCGTCCACCAGCAGGTACTCCGGTCCGGAGAACTGCTCCCGGATGGTCCGCTTTTCCTGCTCTGCCTCCGCTGTCGGAGCAGGGCGCCGGGGGTCTTTCGGGGGAATAAAGGCCCGCCGCTTCACGGGGCCGTAGGTCCGCTCGAAGATGGCCTGGAGCTCCTTATCCTGCTCGATGGTCCCAGCGTAGACAGAGGCGCGCCGGGTATCAGACCTCCCCGCCGGCTCCTCTTTCTCCGGTCCCAGGTCCAGGCCGCTGGACACGTGCGCCCGGGCGGGCACTTCATCCCAGGGGACGATGACGCCGGCACCGTGGCTGCAGAACACGGAGTCCGGGGAGTTGTCCAAATCCGCCGTCGGGTCGTAATCGACGGACGCCAGCACAGCGTCCTGGTCCGCACAGGGCGCATAACCCCGGAGGGAACAGAGCAGCCGCCCCCGGCCCTGGGTGTAGGCGGCCACCTCCCGGGCGTAGTCCCCCAGAGCGGACACCGCCACGGCACCAGTGAGCACAGCCTCCTCCCCCGCCGTCTCCGGCGGAGACAGCTGCGCCCCCATCTGCTGGAGGTCCGTCATGGCCCGGCCTACCTGAGGTGCGGGCAGCTCCAGGCGGAAGTCGTACCAGGGCTCCAGCAGGATGCTCTCCGCCTCCATCAGCCCCTGGCGCACCGCCCGATAGGTGGCCTGGCGGAAGTCGCCGCCCTCCGTGTGCTTCACGTGGGCCCGGCCCGCCGCCAGGGTGATCTTCATATCCGTAATGGGGGAGCCGGTCAGCACCCCCAGGTGCTCCTTCTCCGCCAGATGGGTCAGGACCAGCCTCTGCCAACGGCCCTCCAGCTGGTCCTCCGGGCAGGCCGTCCCGAACTCCAGGCCGCTGCCCCGCTCCCCGGGCTCCAGCAGCAGATGGACCTCTGCATAGTGGCGCAGGGGCTCAAAGTGGCCGATGCCCTCCACTGGGGCGGCGATGGTCTCCCGATAACAGATGGCGCCGGGGCCGAAGGCCACCTCCAGGCCGAACCGCTCCCGGATCATGCGTTGTAAGATCTCCAGCTGGATCTCCCCCATCAGCTGCACGTGGATCTGGCGGGTCTGCTCATTCCAGGCAATGTGGAGCTGGGGATCCTCCTCCTCCAGCTGGCGCAGATTGCCCAGGGCAGTGTGGGGATCCGTCCCCTCCGGCAGCAGCACCTGATAGGTCAGCACCGGCTCCAGCGCCGGGGCAGTCCAGCCGGTCTCAAGCCCCAAGCCCTCTCCCGCCCGGCTGCGGGAGAGACCCGTCACGGCGCACACCGTCCCCGCCGGGGCCTCCTCCACCGTGCGGAACTTGGCGCCGGAGTAGATGCGGATTTGATCCACCTTCTCCTCCCACACCTGGTCCTCTCCCAGACCGGGGCGGCGGTTGGTCAAAAGGCTCTTCACCCGCAGGGTGCCGCCTGTCACTTTTAAATAGGTGAGGCGGGTGCCCTGGCCGTCCCGGGCGATCTTGTAGATCCGGGCGCCGAAGGTCTCCGGATAGGCGGGAACCGGGGCATACTGTTCCACCCCCTCCAGGAATTCCGAGACCCCCTCCAGCTTCAGCGCAGAGCCGAACCAGCAGGGGAACAGCTTCCGCTTCCCGACCATCCGCCGCAGGTCGCCGTCTGTCAGAACTCCGGTCTCCAGATACCGCTCCAGCACTGATTCATCGCAGACGGCCGCCTCCTCCCGGAACGATTCGTCCCGTTCGCCGCTGAAATCCACACAGCCGCTGCCCAGACGCTGCTTTAAGCCTGCCAGAACTGCGGAGCGGTCTGCCCCCGCCAGGTCCATTTTATTGATAAAGAGGAAGGTGGGGACGTGATACCGCTCCAGCAGCCGCCAGAGGGTGCGGGTGTGGGCCTGGACCCCGTCGGTGCCGCTGATGACCAGAATGGCACAGTCCAGCACCTGAAGCGTCCGCTCCGCCTCAGCGGAGAAGTCCACATGGCCCGGCGTGTCCAACAGGGTAACCTCCGTGTCCTTCAGGGAAAACACCGCCTGTTTGGAGAAGATGGTGATGCCCCGTTCCCGCTCCATGGCGTCCGTGTCCAGAAAGGCGTCCTGGTGGTCCACCCGGCCCAGGCGCCGCAGGGCGCCGCTCTGATACAGCAGCGCCTCCGACAGGGTGGTCTTCCCCGCGTCCACATGGGCCAATATTCCAACGACCAGCTTTCTCATGTCTCCACTCCATCTTTCGTGTTCATACAGGTTTATCATATCATCTCCCGGCGGCGGGCGCAAGACGCCGTCCGGGGCGTTTTTCTTGCATTGCCGGTATCCCCATGCTAAAATAAAGGGTCAGAACATCGGGCGCCCGGCGCCCTTTCGGGAAGAGTTGTGCTTATGGAAGATCATGTGGAAAAATTCCGCCAGGCGGACGCCCTGGCTCAGAATATCCTGCGCCTGACCCGGAACACCCTGCTGGTGAACCTTCGGTTTCTGGATCTGGCCCTCAGCCAGTTCCAGCTGACCTCCTATCCAGGTACCCTGGCCACGGACGGCCAGCACCTGTTTTACGACACGTACTACGTCCTGTCCATGTACAAGCGGGAGCGGGGCCGGAATGTGCGGGACTACCTGCACATCGTGCTCCACTGTGTGTTCCGGCACCTGTTCACCAGCGCCAACATCGACCGTCGGTGCTGGGACCTGGCTTGCGACATCGCGGTGGAGAGCGCCATTGAGGACCTCCACCTGGAGAGCGCCGCCTGCAACCGGGCCTATGCCCAGGAGGAGACGCTGAAGGAGCTCCGCTCCCAGGTGCGGCCCCTGACGGCGGAGAAGCTCTACCGGTACTTTCTGGACCGGCAGCTCTCCGACGACCAGATGGCCCGGCTGCGGGAACCCTTCCTGGCGGACGACCACCGGGCCTGGTATCTGCCGGTGAAGAGCGGCCAGGGCGCCGGAGGAGGCAGCCAGTCCAACGGCCGGACACCGGAGACCGGCACCCCCGGCAAGCAGAAGTCCGGCCGGGGCGGCCAGGGCAGCCGGGCCCAGACGCCCAAATCCGGCACAGAACGGCGGGACAAGGACCTGGAGCAGACCTGGAAGGAGATCAGCGAGCGACTCCAGGTGGACCTGGAGACCATATCCCGCCGCCACGGCACCGATGCCGGCAATCTGGTCCAGGAGCTGAAGGCGGTGAACCGGGAGACGTATGACTATGCGGACTTCCTCCGCCGCTATATGAGCCTGGGCGAGGTCACCCAGGTGAATCAGGACGAGTTCGACTATATCTACTACACCTACGGTCTGTCCCTGTACGGCAATATGCCCCTGGTGGAGCCGCTGGAGTACAAGGAGGTCCGGCGGATCAAGGAATTCGTCATCGCCATCGACACCTCCGGCTCCGTCAGCGGCGACCTGGTGCAGCGGTTCGTCACCAAGACCTACAACATCCTGCGCCAGCAGGAAAACTTCTTCACCAAGATCAATCTCCACATCATCCAGTGCGACGCGGAGGTGCAGGAGGACCGGAAGATCACCAGCCAGAAGGACTTCGACAACTATCTGGACACCATGCAGCTCCACGGCTTCGGCGGCACGGACTTCCGCCCGGTGTTTCAGTACGTGGACGAGCTGGTCCGGGCCGGAGAGTTCACCAACCTCAAGGGCATGATCTACTTCACCGACGGCCGCGGCATCTTTCCGGAGAAAAAGCCGGACTACGACGCGGCCTTCGTTTTTCTGGACGACGGGTACGACCCGCCGGACGTGCCGGTGTGGGCCATCAAGCTGGTATTACAGAGCGAGGAGATCTGAACCATGGAAACACAAGTGGAATGCCTGCGGCTGGAGGGCCGCCGGGCCGTGGTGCAGCCGGAGGGGCCGGTGGCCCGGGTCAGTGCCAAGGCCGTGCCCGCCCTGCGGGGCGTGGAGATTCTGGTGATCCCCCCGGATGTGGATGCCTTTTACGGCCTGAATCGCTTTGAAAACCTGCGGATCGTGGAATACGGCGGCACGGCGGATGTGTTCGCCTTTCAGGACAGCCTGGACTGGCTGTCGGAGAAGCTGGCCGACGAGGAGGCCTTTCTCTTCCGGCTGGCCACCAACGCCATCGGCGCCCGCCCCATCTCCCCGGCGCTGACCGCTATTGCGGCCCCCCGCATGCGCCCCATTCACGCCATGGTCCACTGGGACTGCCTGATGGCCGCCTTGGACGAGCGGGCCGCCAACGGCACCGTCCGGCAGGACACCTCCCGGGAGAATATCTTCCTGTGCCAGGGCTACGCCCAGTTGAAGCGGCTGGAATACGCCTTCTATCTGGGTTTCTCTTTGGAAGAGGAAGGGTACGCCCCGGAGATCGGCGCCTGCTACCGGCAGGAGGACCGCTTCACCGGAGAGGAGCGGCTGATCTACGCGCTGGCCCTGCTGCGGGGCCACTCCTATCAGGAGTTCTACACCAACGGCGGCACCAACGACTTCCGGCACATGCGGCCCAAGGAACATTATCTGGAGCATCTGCGCCGGAACCTGGCCCTGACGGACAACGACGCCCTGCGCCGCCAGCTGCTGCAGCTGGCAGACCTGGGCTTTCTGGACCAGGACAACTGCCGGGCCGCGGTGGACCTGCTGCTGCGCAGCCGTCTGACAGAGGCCACCGCCTTTCTTCTGGACTACTGCAACCGCCGCTGGCCCCGGGAGACGGCTGGGGCGGACACAGATTTTCTGGACGCGGAATTTGCGCTTTGAATCATACCGATACTGAGGAAAGTCAGGTTGAATGACCATGAATATCAAAGAGGCCAAGGAACAGATCAAAAACGCCATGACGGCATACTTCACCAAGGATGAGTTCGGCAGCTACGCAGTGCCGGTGGAAAAGCAGCGGCCTGTGTTCCTCATGGGCCCTCCGGGCATCGGCAAGACCGCCATCATGGAGCAGATCGCCCAGGAGTTGGACGTGTGCCTGGTGTCCTACTCCATGACCCACCACACCCGGCAGAGCGCCCTGGGTCTGCCCTTCATTGAGAAGAAGGTCTTTAACCGCAAGGAGTACCAGGTCTCCGAGTACACCATGAGCGAGATCATCGCCTCCGTGTACGAGACTATGGAGGCCACCGGCAAAAAGGAGGGCATCCTCTTCCTGGACGAGATCAACTGCGTCAGCGAGACGCTGGCCCCTTCCATGCTGCAATTTCTGCAATATAAAATCTTCGGCCGCCATCGGGTGCCGGAGGGCTGGATCGTGGTCACTGCCGGCAACCCGCCGGAGTACAACCGCTCCGTCCGGGAGTTCGACATCGTTACCTGGGACCGGCTCAAGCGCATCGACGTGGAGCCGGACTTCGATGCCTGGAAGGAGTTTGCCTACCAGAAGCACGTCCATCCGGCGGTGATGACGTACCTGGAGATCCGGAAGGGTGACTTCTACAAGGTGGAGTCCACGGTGAACGGCAAGCGGTTCGTCACCGCCCGGGGCTGGGACGACCTAAGCCAGATGATTCACCTGTACGAGCAGAACCACCTGCCGGTGGATGAGAAGCTCATCATCCAATATCTCCAGAATCCCAAGATCGCCAAGGAGTTCGCGGTTTACTACGACCTGTTCAACAAGTACCGCAGCGACTACCAGGTGGACAAGATCCTCGCCGGCAAGGCCACCAAGGCCATCCGCCAGCGTGCCTCTGCCGCCAAGTTCGACGAGCGGCTGTCCCTGCTGGGTCTGCTGCTGGACGCCGCCACCGGCGAGCTGCGCTCCGTGGTGGAGCGGGAGGAGATGCTGCGGGAGCTGCTTGGCATCCTGAAGGACGTGAAAGCCGCCCTGACCGCGCCGGAGGCGGATCTCGCCGCTCTGCTGGAGGAACAGCTGTGCCGTCAGAAGACCCGCATCGACACCGGCAGGCGGTCTGGCAGTCTCTCCCAGGAGGCGGAGCGCTCCCACCGCCGGATCATCGCCGCTCTGGAGCGGCAGAAAGCCCTGGCTGGACAGACCGTGGACAGTCAGACGGGCTTTGCTGCAGTGAAGGCGGACTTCGACCAGATGGTCCAGGGCCTGAAAGCCCAGGCCAAGACCGCCGGGGAGATGCTGAACAACCTCTTCGCCTTCTGCGAGGAGGTGTTCCCGGAGGGGCAGGAGCTGCTGATCCTGGTGACGGAGCTGACCATCAACTACTACGCCGCCACCTTCATCAGCCGCTACGGCTGCGACGCGTATTTCGCCCACAACCAGGAGCTGCTGTTCTACGAGCGCCAGCAGGAGATCATCTCCCAGCTGGAGTCCCTGGAGCTGAACTGACCGCGGGGGGAGAGGAGGGGCTCATGTACCGCATTTTCATCGTGGAGGACGACGCGGCCATCGCCGGGGTCATCCGCCGCCATCTGGAGGGCTGGGGCTACACCGTCCGCTGCGCGGAGCGGTTCGACGACGTCTTGTCGGAGTTCGCCGCCTTCGACCCCCATCTGGTGCTGCTGGACGTCTCCCTCCCCTTCTTCAACGGCTACCACTGGTGTCAGGAGATCCGCCGGGTCTCCAAGGCGCCCATCTTATTTCTCACCTCCGCCTCGGACAATGTGAACGTGGTGATGGCCATGCAGCTGGGCGGGGATGACCTGCTGGCAAAGCCCTTTGATTTACAGGTGCTCTCCGCCAAGGTCCAGGCCCTGCTGCGGCGGGCCTACGACTTCGGCCCGTCTTCCCACCTGCTCTCCTGCGGCGCCGCGGTGCTGAACGTGTCTGATGGGACGCTGGATGCCCACGGGCAGCGGGTGGAGCTGACGAGGAACGAGTGCCGGATTCTGCAGCTCCTGCTGGAGCACAAGGGGGAGATCGTCAGCCGGGACGCATTGATGACCCGGCTGTGGGAGTCCGACAGCTTTGTGGATGAGAACACCCTGACGGTGAACATCGCCCGGCTGCGGCGGAAGCTGGAGGCGGCGGGCCTCCCGGATTTCATCCGTACCCGGAAGGGCGCCGGATATCTGGTGGAGGGGTGACGGAATGCTGACAGCCTATCTCAAGCGCCAGTGGAAGCTGCTGTTGCTGCTGGCCGGGGCGGTGGCGGTGTTCGCCGCCGTGTTCGCCCTGTACAGCCTGCCGGTGGAGGCGGTTGCCTATGCAGGCCTTCTCTGCCTAATGCTGGGGCTGGTCCTGTTTGCCCTGGGGTACTCCGCCTTTCTCCGGCGGCACCGGGAGCTGGAAGGGCTTTTACGAAAGGTCCATGAGTCGGTGCTGCCCCTGCCGCCGCCCCGGGGCGTACTGGAGGCGGACTACCAGGCCCTGCTGAGGGCGGTCTGCGCCGACCGGGTGCGTCTGGCGGCGGAGAACCGGGACCGGCTGGAGGACATGACGGATTACTACACCCTCTGGGCCCACCAGATCAAAACCCCCATCGCCGCGGCCCGGCTGCTCTTGCAGGAGGATCCCGGCGCTGTGGGCACGGAGGTGGAAGTGGAGCTCCTGAAGATCGAGCAGTATGTGGACATGGTGCTGGGCTACCTGCGGCTGGACAGCGAGAGCACGGACTATGTCCTCCGGGACACGGACCTGGACGGCCTGCTGCGGCAGGCGGTGCGGAAGTTCGCCCGGATGTTCATTCTGAAAAAGATCACCCTGGACTTTCGGGAGACCGGGCGGACGGTGCTGACGGACGGGAAGTGGCTCTCCTTCGTGGTGGAGCAGGTACTGTCCAACGCCCTGAAATACACCCCCGCCGGGGGCCGCATCCGGATCTACGGGGACGGAGAGACGCTGGTCATCGCCGACAGCGGCATCGGTATCCGGCCGGAGGACCTGCCCCGGGTGTTCGAGAAGGGCTTCACCGGCTACAACGGCCGGGAGGACAAGAAATCCACCGGCATCGGGCTGTACCTGTGCCGCCGGGTGATGGACCGGCTGAACCACGGGATCTCCATCGTCTCCCGCCCCGGGCAGGGGACGCTGGTGCGGCTGGACCTCTCCCGGGGCCGACGGGTGGTGGAGTGACCCAATGTGACGAAACTGTAAGGAATCGGGCCGGACTGTAAGCCAAATCCATGGCAGACAGTCCGGCCCTTTGGCTACAATAGAGGCATGATCCGATACGAGGAGGAATCTTGATGCCATTGTTGGAAGTACAGCATGTACAGAAAATCTACACCACCCGCTTCGGCGGCACGCAGGTCCAGGCCCTGTCCAACGTCAGCTTCTCCGTGGAGGAGGGGGAGTACGTGGCCATCATGGGGGAGTCCGGCTCCGGCAAGACCACCCTGCTGAACATCCTGGCGGCCCTGGACCGCCCCACCGCCGGGGAGGTTTTACTGGAGGGCAGGCCCCTCTCTGCCATCCGGGAGCGGGATCTGGCGGCCTTCCGCCGGTCCCACCTGGGGTTCGTGTTCCAGGACTTCAACCTGTTGGACACCTTCTCCCTTCAGGACAACATCTATCTGCCCCTGGTGCTGGCGGGCACAGACTACCGGGAGATGCAGCAAAAGCTCCGCCCCATCGCAGATCAGCTGGGCATCTCGGACATCTTGGCGAAATACCCCTATGAGGTCTCCGGCGGCCAGAAGCAGCGGGCTGCTGTGGCCCGGGCCCTCATCACGGACCCCCAGTTGATTCTGGCAGACGAACCCACCGGCGCTCTGGACTCCCGGTCCTCCGACGCCCTGCTGGAGCTGTTTGGAGAACTGAACGGCACCGGGCAGACCATTTTGATGGTCACCCACTCGGTAAAGGCGGCCAGCCACGCTGGACGGGTGTTGTTCCTCCGGGACGGACAGGTGTACCACCAGCTCTACCGGGGCGGCGAGAGCCAGGAGGCCCAGTTCCGCCGGATCTCCGACACCCTGACGGTCCTGGCGGGAGGCGGTGAGCCCCATGCGTAAGTCCGGCTTCTTTCCCCGCTTGGCCCTGGTGAATCTGATGCGCAACGGCCGGTTCTATGGGCCGTATCTGCTCTCCTGCGGCATGACGGCCGCCATGTACTACATTCTCTCCTACCTGACCTTCAGCGACATTGTGGCCTCCGTCCGGGGGGCCGGATATCTCCAAAGCCTGATGTACCTGGGCCGGCTGGTGGTGACGCTGTTCTCCGCGGTTCTGCTGCTGTACGCCAACAGCTTTGTGATGAAGCGCCGCCGGCGGGAGCTGGGGCTGTACAACATCCTGGGTCTGGAGAAGCGCCACACCGCCCGCCTGATGGTGTGGGAGACGCTCTACTGCGCCGCCGCGGCCATTGTGGGCGGGCTCGCGGCAGGGGTGCTGTTGAGCAAGCTGGTGCTGCTGCTCCTATTGCAGCTGTCCCACCTGCCGGTGGAGTATGGCTTTGAGATCAGCCTCTCCGGCATGGCCGATACCGCCGCTCTCTTCGGCTTCCTCTTCCTGCTGACGCTGGTGTGGAACCTGTTCGGGCTGCTCCGGTCCCGTCCTGTGGAACTGCTCCACAGCGCCAGTGCCGGGGAGCGGGAGCCCCGGACCCGCCGCCTGCTGGTGGTGCTGGGGGCCGTCACTCTGGGGGCTGGCTATGCCACCGCTCTGACGGTAGAGGACCCCTTTACCGCCCTGGCCTATTTCTTCCTGGCGGTGGCGCTGGTGATGGTCGGCACCTACTGCCTGTTCACCGCCGGGTCCATCGCCCTGCTGAAGCGCCTGCGGAACAGCCCCCGGTACTACTACCAGCCCAAGCACTTCACCGCCGTGGCGGGGCTGCTGTACCGGATGAAGCAGAACGCCGTGGGCCTGGCCAACATCTGCATCCTCTCCACCATGGTGCTGGTGACGGTATCCACCACCGTCAGCCTGTACGCCGGGCTGGAGGGAGCTTTGGAGCGGATGTATCCCTATGATGTGGACGTGGTCCAGTCCCTGGACGAAGTGCCGCCGGAACAGGAGACGGCCCTGAACGAGGACACTCTGGAGCGGGTCCAGACCGCCGCCGCGGACGCAGGCCGGAAGGTGGAGCTGCTCCGGTGGTCCACTCCGGGGGACACCGTCGGCTATTACACAGGAAACACCTTCACCCTTGTGGCGCAGGAGGGCGTCAGCACCGAAATCCGGTTGCTCACCGCCGATGACTACGGCCGCCTCACCGGCCATACCGTGGACCTGGAGCCGGAAGAGGTGCTGGTCCAGGCAGAGAATCTGGACCTGCCGGATACCTTCTATATCGAAGACCTCCCTTTTCACATCGCTGGGACCATCATGGACTTTCCCCGATACAACAGCTCCATCCTGATCTCCGGCCAGACGGCGCAGCTTTTCCTGGTGGTGGCGGATGAGACCGTAGTCTCCGCCATCAGCGACCGGGATGCCAGCAGAGTCCACCGGGAATTTCGTGTCCAGGTGGACCTGGACGGCACGGAAGAGGAAAAGCTGGCCTTTGTGGACCCCCTGCTGGCGGCGGACGCCAATGACGTGTACTCCGTCATCAGCCATCAGGACAACGCTGTGGACCTGTACACCATGTACGGCGGCTTCCTGTTCCTGGGCGTGTTTCTGGGGCTGCTGTTCCTGCTGTCCACGGTGCTCATCATCTACTACAAGCAGATTTCCGAGGGATATGAGGACCAGCGCCGCTATCAGATCATGCAGCAGGTGGGCATGAGTCCCCGGGAGGTCCGCTCCTCCATCCGCAGTCAGGTGCTGCTGGTGTTCTTCCTGCCCCTGGTGACGGCGGGCATCCATGTGGCGGCAGCCTTCCCCATGCTGTGCAAACTGCTGGAGCTGTTCAACCTCTTTGACGTCCGTCTGTTCGCCCTCTGCGCCGCCGGGACGCTGCTGGTGTTCTGCGCCATCTACGCCTTGGTCTACGGCCTTACCACCCGCACGTACAGCCGCATCGTGGGCGGACAATAGAACACATGGAGCGCCCCCGGAGATATCAGATATAAGATAAAGGATAAGAGATGCCCTTGTTTGGGAAGATCTCTTATCCTTTATCTTTTCACTTTTATCTGTTACTTTGCAGGCCGGATCATGGCCCGGCGCAGCAGCAGCCAGCTGAGGGCGAAGAACGCCGCCCCCATGGCCAGCAGCACCGCCGCCGCGTTCCAGGGGGATGCGGCCAGGAACTGTCCGAAAGCCGCCAGGGCCTCCACCGCCGCCCGCCCGGCGGAGGTGGTGCCCAGCCAGCTAATCAGCGGCACACTGCCGAAGATCAGCACCAGCGGCACGGTCACGGAAATCAGGATGGTCCAGAACTTGTTCAGCCGCCAGTACAGGGCGGAGCAGAACTGCCCCAGGGCCGCCAGCATCCAGCCCACCGCGGCGGAGAAGATCGCGCCCCGCACCAGGCCACCGATCCCGGCACCGGCGGAGGGTCCCTCATAGATCACCTGGTACAGATCTGTAATCAGCAGCCGGCCCTGGCCGCCCAAGACTGTTTGATAGGCGCCCATAATCACCGTGACACCCGCTGCCACCAGCACCGCCGCCACCGCCAGGGCAGCCACGTCCGCCAGGAAGGCGGACCGACGGGACACGCCGTTCTGGTTCAGCACCCGCTGATTCTCCCGCAGGCCCACCATGCCCAACACAAGGCCGAACATCCCCACGGCAATGGAATAGCCGTTGAAGCTGCCCTCCATAGCCGTCTCTCCGGCCAGGAAATAGGTGATTGCCAGCATCGCCGCCGGGATCAGCGCCATGACCAGCCACAGGATCGCCACTGCCCGGAAATAATTCCGGACCTCATACCGGAAGGCCCGGCCGAATCGCGTGTTCATCTCTGATCCTCCTCTTCCATCAGGCTGATAAAATACTCCTGGAGCCCCACGCGCCGCCGCTCCAGCCCGGCGGGCAGGTCCTCTGTCCCCCCGCCCCGGATGCAGACGGTCTTGAGTCCGCCCAGCACAGAGGATGTAAACACGTCCCGCCCGGCGGCCCAGCTGTCCACCACCCCGGCAGGGCCGGACACCGCCCAGCAGGCGGCGGTCAGCTCTTCCGTGGGCGCGTCCTGCAGGATGCGTCCCTTCCGGATGATGACCGTGTGCTCGATGAGGTCCGCCACCTCCGCGATCAGGTGGGTGGAGACCACCATGGTGCAGGGGTGCTCCGCGTATTTCTGCACCAGCAGCTTGTAGAACAGGTCCCGGTGCTGGGCGTCCAGACCCAGAACAGGCTCGTCAAACAGCACATAGGGGGTGTTGACGCTGAGACCCAAAATCAGACGGAAGATGGACCCGTAGCCGGTGGAGAGGCCGTTGATCTTCTTGTTCAACGGCAGTTCGAACTGCTTTGCCAGGCTCTCCGCATAGCTCCGGTCGAAGTCCGGGTAAAACACGGCCGCCGTGTCCAGGGCCCGCTTCACCTTCATGTCGTCGGGATACAGGTTCTTCTCCCCCACCAGGAACAGCTTGCCCAGCGCCGCGTCGCTGCCCGCGGGAGCGCCGTCCACGGTGACGGTGCCGCTATCTGGGCACAGCCGCCCGGTGAGGATGTTCAGCAGCGTGGACTTGCCAGCGCCGTTGTTGCCCAGCAGCCCGTAGATCTTCCCCTCCTCAAAGGTCAAAGACACATCCTCCAGGGCGCGGGTGTCCGCAAACCGCTTGGAGATGTGCTGAAACTCAATGGCCATCTTCTTTCATTCCCCTTTCCAGAAGTTCCAGCAACTCCTGATCCGTCAGGCCCAGATTCCGGGCCTCCCGCACCATCCGCTGGACGTAGTCCTGATAAAACCGCTCCCGCCGGCTCTGGCGGAGCTTCTCCCGGGCGCCGGAGGCCACAAACATCCCCACGCCCCGTTTCTTGTACAGCAGCCCCGCGTCCACCAGCAGGTTGATCCCCTTCAGGGCGGTGGCGGGATTGATCCGGTACTGCACCGAATACTCCGTGATGGACGGCACCTGGCTCTCCTCCGGGTAGGCCCCGGAGAGGATCGCCTCCTCCAGCTGCTCCGCGATCTGCTGGAAGATGGGCCGGTCTTCCGTCAACGTCAAGGCGGTTCCCCCTTTCCTGCCGGTTTGTTATCTGGTTAATTAGTCTAGTAACTAACCGTGTGGCTAATATAGCATGAGCCGCACCTCTTGTCAATAGGGCTGGCAGAATTTTTTGGGGCCGCGGCTTTCAAATAGAAGACCGCCCGCAGGGACAAGCATCCCCACGGGCGGTCTCTTTCTCCTTCAATCCGGAAACAGTTTGGCGGCGGTTTCCTCCAGCTCTTTGAAAAAACCGCTGATGTGGCCGCCGTCGTTGACGGCGTGGGCAAACTCTCCGCCTACCGGCAGCACCGTCCGGTCCCCTGCCGGGTGGACCTTCCCCAGCAGGACGAATGGCGTGAAGTCCGGCTTGGGGTCCCCGCCGAAGCTGAAGGCGGAGAAGGCCAGCCCCGGCATGGCGGAGATACCGCAGACATTTGGGGGCAGGGTCTCGTCGCAGAGCAGGCGGCCGCAGGTCTCCGCCCGGGCATAGTCCGCCTGAAAGTCCTGGCGGAACACATCATAGTCCGGCATAAAGCGGGTGACCTTCATGGCGAATAGGTCCGGGGCGTCCCGCCGGGGCACGGTGTAATAGGGGTGCAGCACATCCCAGATCCCGATCCGCCCTGCCTCGTCCCGGCCGTAGCGGAAATGCACATGCCGGTTCAGCACGGCGGCCGCGCACCAGATCAGGGCCGGATACAGCTTTTCGCCCCGGGCTTTCGTGTGCCGATACAGCGGTGTGATATCCACCTCCGCCGTCAGATAGATGGCGGTCTGGCGGAAAACCTCCAGATACTCCCGGCGCTCCCAGGTCTGCTCGTCGATGGGCGTAAAGGCCATGGCGCTCCTCCCTCTCCGGCGTCCTCCGCCGGCCGTTTGGGCCATCGTACCACAGGCCGGGCCAAAAGTCCACTGCCGCCGCGGTCCATGCGAGGCGAAAATCCGCAGTTGACAAACTTGCCGCGGCGTGGCTATAATATGTTCCAAAGCGATGATGGAGAGGGACGGAGACCGGCGCCCTCAGAGAGCCGGCGGGCGGTGGAAGCCGGCGGCAAGGGTCTCCAGGTCCTATGGCTCCTGAGCCGAGGGTTCGAGGGCGGCGCGCCGCCGGTAGGGCCTCTCCGAGGACTGCCGCGTCAGGGCAGAGGGGTTGCTGGACCCCAAAAGGGGCGTCGGGCCGTGAGGACGGCGCAATTTGAGTGGTACCGCGGAAGCCTGACGGCTTTCGTCTCAAAGTTTTTCTTTGGGACGAAAGCCGTTTTTTCGTCTCCAAAGTCATCTTCATCCAGTCGAAAGGAGCACACACCATGAGCGATTACCGCATCGAAACGAAATGTGTCCAGGGGGGCTACACCCCCGGCAACGGAGAGCCCCGGCAGATCCCCATCGTCCAGTCCACCACGTTCAAATACGCCACCAGCGAGGACATGGGCAAGCTCTTTGACCTGGAGGCCAACGGCTACTTCTACACCCGCCTCCAGAACCCCACCAACGACTATGTGGCCGCCAAGATCTGCGAGCTGGAGGGCGGCACCGCCGCTATGCTCACCTCTTCCGGCCAAGCGGCCAACTTCTTCGCGTTGTTCAACATCTGCTCCTGCGGGGACCACATCGTCTCCTCGTCCTCCATCTACGGCGGTACCTTCAATCTGATCTCCGTCACCATGGCGAAAATGGGTATCGAAGTCACCTTCGTCTCCCCGGACTGCACCGACGAGGAGCTGGAAGCCGCCTTCCGGCCCAACACCAAGGCGGTGTTCGGCGAGACCATCGCCAACCCGGCCCTGACGGTGCTGGACATCGAGAAGTTCGCCAAGGCCGCCCACACCCACGGCGTGCCGCTGATCGTGGACAACACCTTCGCCACTCCGGTGAACTGCCGGCCCTTTGAATGGGGCGCCGACATCGTCACCCACTCCACCACCAAGTACATGGACGGCCACGGCGCGGCGGTAGGCGGCGCCATCGTGGACTCCGGCAAGTTCGACTGGATGGCCCACGCGGACAAGTTCCCCGGCCTCTGCACCCCGGACGACAGCTACCACGGCATCACCTACGCGGAGAAGTTCGGCAGGGAGGGCGCCTTCATCACCAAGTGCACCGCCCAGCTGATGCGGGACTTCGGCGCCATCCAGTCCCCCCAGAACGCCTTTTATCTGAACCTGGGGCTGGAGAGCCTCCATGTGCGCATGGCCCGCCACTGTGAGAACGGCCAGGCGGTGGCGGAGTTCCTGGCGGCACATCCCAAGGTGGCCTCCGTCAGCTACTGCGGCCTGCCAGGGGACAAGTACCATGCCTTGGCAGAGAAGTACCTGCCCCACGGCTCCTGCGGTGTGGTGTCCTTTGAGCTGAAGGGCGGCCGGGAGGCAGCGGGCACCTTTATGAAGCATCTGAAGCTGGCCGCCATCGAGACCCATGTGGCGGACGCCCGGACCTGCTGTCTGAACCCCGCCAGCTCCACCCACCGGCAGATGACCGACAAGCAGCTTGCCGCCGCCGGCATTCCCGCGGGCCTGGTGCGGATGAGCTGCGGCCTGGAGAGCAAGCAGGATCTGATCGGCGACATCGCCCAGGCGCTGGACCAGGTGAAGTGAGATGCCCATCAAAATCCCCAACCAGCTGCCCGCCACCTCCGTTCTGACGTCGGAGAACATCTTTGTCATGACGGAGACCCGGGCCATCACCCAGGATATCCGCCCCCTGCAGATCCTGCTGCTGAACCTGATGCCCACCAAGATCGAGACCGAGACCCAGCTGGCCCGGGTGTTGGGCAACACCCCCATCCAGATCGAGCTGGAGTTGATCGCCCCCAGCGGCCACGTGTCCAAGAACACCTCCCAGGCCCACATGCTGGCCTTCTACAAATCCTTTGACGAGGTGCGGGACCGGACCTTTGACGGCCTGGTCATCACCGGCGCGCCGGTGGAGAACCTTCCCTTTGAGGAGGTGGACTACTGGCCGGAGCTGTGCGAGATCATGGAGTGGTCCAAGACGCACGTCCACTCCACCCTTCACATCTGCTGGGGCGCTCAGGCGGGGCTGTACTACCACTACGGCATCCCCAAGCGGCAGCTGCCGGAGAAACTCTTCGGCGTGTTCCGCCACACGGTGGAGGATCCCAACTTCATCCTCTTCCGGGGCTTTGACGACGAGTTCTGGGTGCCCCACTCCCGGCACACCACAGTGCTGCGGGAGGACATCGAGGCAATCCCGGAGCTGAAGATACTTGCCTCCTCCCCGGAGGCCGGGGTCTACGCCGTCAAGACCGACCAGGGCCGGCAGATCTTCCTCATGGGCCACGCGGAGTATGACCGGGACACCCTGCGGAATGAGTACATACGGGACCTGACCGCCGGAGCGGACATCCGGGTCCCCAAGAACTACTTCCCCGGCGATGACCCCAGCCGCAAGCCTGCGGTGACCTGGCGCTCCTGCGCCCACCTGCTGTACTCCAACTGGCTGAATTACTTCGTCTACCAAACCTCCCCCTACAATATCCGGGATATTGAACGGGGCATCCGCACCGACGACTGAGCCCACCGCCGTTCCGGCCGCTTCTGCGGCCGGAACGTTTTTTCTCTCATCGCAACTTTGAAAAAATTCTCTTGACTCTCACACAGTGGCAGGGCATACCATAGCAGTGAGCTCAAGAAAACGCATATATGCGGAGGGATCCTATGTTCAAAATCGGAGAATTTTCAAAGCTGTCCAGAATCAGCATCCGGATGCTGCGCCACTACGATGAGATCGGCCTGCTGGTGCCGGAGGAGACCGATCCCTGGACCGGCTACCGCCGGTACGCGGCGGCCCAGCTGATGACCGCCAACCGGATCACCGCCCTGCGGGGCCTGGGGTTCTCCCTGGCAGAGACGGCCGCGCTGCTGGCCTGCTGGGAGGACCGGACCGCCATGGAGACGCGCCTGCTGGCCCAGCGGGCAGCGGTGGAGGCCTCCATTCAGGAGGCATTGGACCGGCTGCGGCTTCTGGACACAACCATCGAACGGCTGAGAAAGGATGAAAAACAGATGAACTACGATGTCACCATCAAGACCCTGCCGGAGCGGCAGGTAGCCAGCGTCCGCCAGATCCTTCCCTGCTACGACCGGGAGGGAGACCTGTGGCACATCTTTGTGAGGGAGACCGCCCTTCTCCACATCCAGGACGGCGACCCGGCCCTGTGCATCAGCGTCTACCACGACGGGGAGTACAAAGAGGCAGATGTGGATGTGGAGATCCAAAAGACGGTGAAGGGCACATACCCTGACACCGAGCACGTCAAATTCAAAACCATCCCGCCGGTGACAGTGGCCTCCGCCACCTTCCAGGGCCCCTACCGCCAGATCGGCGAGGTGAATCAGGCGGTGGCATCCTGGGTAGAGGACAACGGCTATGCCTTTGACGGACTGTTCTTCAACATCTACCACGTCAGTCCCCACGAGACCCGGAACCCAGAAGAATTTGTCACCGAGGTCTGCTACCCGGTGCGGAAGCGGTAAGCAAGCAGGCGGCGCTTTCCAGCGCCGCCTGTCTTTTTTACAGCGGGTGCCACAGATACCATCCCAGGCATCCCAGGCACAGAGCGCCGGTAAAAATGCCCATGCCCAGAGCGGACCGGTCCCGGTCAGTCCGGTACCGGGCAAAGGCCCCCACGGAGCAAAACACGAACAGCATCGCCGCCACGTCTCCAAATACCTGCCCGGTAAACGCCTGGTAGATCATCAACAGCAGCGCCAGGACACACATGGCGTAAAAGCCCGCGTCGTCTCCCCGGCGGTTGACCTCCTCCCGGCCCTCGTCCACGCCCTCTTGGCGGTATCTTTGCAGAATTTTCTCCTTCTCCACAGAGATCTCTCCTCTCTCCGGAACGACCGGCCGTCAGTTAGGGATGCGGAAGGATTGTGCTCCGCCGCAGGCAGGATGATTTGCCCCGGTCAGCGCCGCTGGACACCCAAACTCCTAATTTCTCACTCAAAATAGAACAGTTCCTCGAACTTCTTGTCCAAGGCGATGCAGAGAATCAGCGCCAGCTTGGCGGTGGGATTGAACTGCCCCGTCTCAATGGAGCTGATGGTGTTGCGGGACACGCCCACCAGCTCCGCCAGCTGGGTCTGGGACAGCCCCTTCTCCGCCCGGGCCACCTTCAGCCGGTTTTTCAGGATCAGCTGATCGTCCATGGCGCTCACCCCAGCAGGAACACGGCCAGGTTGCCCGCGAACACCAGGCCGCAGGCCGCCGCCAGCAACGCCAAGCCTCGCCGCCGGGTCCTCCAATACAAATGCAGCTCTGCGCCCGCCAGATACAGAAACACGATGGCCGTGTAGTCATAGGCATCCTGCCCGTTCACCAGCCGTATAATGGCGAGAATGACACACAGCAGTACCATCAGGATCCCGCCGATACCGAAGGACAGCCCCAGTACCTGCTGCTCCCGCTCGTCCATTCCAATCGCCCCCGCCTGAGCCTTTTTCAAAATCTCATCCCGGTCCATGCGCTACCTCCTCTCAGGCCATTTGAAAGAATTTTACCAGATTCCAGATCAAAAACGCAAGAGAGATCAGCAGCGTCACGATGTCGGAGGTATTCCGCCGCCGGGCCAGCCGGTAGACCCGGTTGGCCACGCAGGCCGTCCAGAACATGGTCAGCACATCCTCATGCGGCAGCCCATGGACCCGCTTCCAGGTCAGCAGAATCAGGCCCATCAAAAACACGAAGAGCAGGCTGAAGGACTCCCCCTCCATGCGGATGGTCCGCTCCCGTTCGTCACCCTTCTGGTTCTCCCGCCGGCTCTTCTCCAGAATTTCCTGTTTTTCCATAGCGTTCTCCCTTTTCTTTCTTTGCCAAGCCATAGGGCCTGCCTCTCATCCCAGTACGCCCCGTACATAAACGGCCAGATTCAACAACGCGGCTCCCGCCAGCAGCAGACTCAGGATCAGAACCAGTCGCCAGCCGCCCGGCTGTGCCGCAGGATCTCCTCCCGATCCATGCCGAAGCCATTTTGCATAGTTTGCTTTTTATTTTACCAAGTTTTCTTTACAAGCAGAGCATACCATATACCAAGTAAACTTGTCAATGGGGAATCAAAAAAGATGCCCGGAAATTTCCGGGCATCTTTTTTCAAAAACGCAGCCAATTACCGGCTCGCCTTGCGGTCCGCCTCAATCAGCAGCTTCAGGGCCTCCACAGACACCTTCACGGAGGAGGATGTGTCCTCACTCATCTTCTGGTCCAGGCCGGCGGCCTCCCGTTCCTGGTTCCACACCACATGGAAGCAGGAGCCGCACCGGCAGCCCAGAGCCGCCGCCACCACGAACAGGGCGGCGGACTCCATCTCACTGGCCTTGACGCCCAGCCGCTTCCAGGATTCCCACTTCTGCTGCAGCTCGTAGTACACGGGCGAGGCAGCGGGGTCGTGCTGGCCGTAAAAGCTGTCCTTGCACTGGACGATGCCGGTGTGCAGGGGGAAGCCCAGCTTCTTGGTGGCCTCCACCAGGGCGTTTGTCACCTGGAAGTCCGCCACCGCCGGGAACTCGATGGGGGCGTACTCCCGGCTGGTGTGCTCATACCGGATGGCGCCGGTGGCTACCACCACGTCGCCGGACTGGACGTTCAGATCGATACCGCCGCAGGTGCCGGTGCGGATGAACGTGTCGGCACCGCATTTGTGGAGCTCCTCCATAGCGATGGAAGCGGAGGGACCGCCGATGCCGGTGGAGCAGGCGGTGACCTTCTCCCCCAGCAGGGTGCCGGTCCAGACGTTGAACTCCCGGTTATACGCGATCTGCTTGGCGTCGTCAAACAGGGCGGCGATGGCCGGGACCCGGCCCGGGTCACCGGGCAGGATGCAGTAGCGGCCGATATCCCCCTGAGCACAGGCAATGTGGAACTGCTTTGCAAGCTCTTGCATAAAATCACCTCATTGTGCAATTTCCAGAATGTGTGTTTTAGTGTGACTCCAGTATATCAAATCTCATCGGTTTCCGCAACCGGAGATTCCGGTTCTGCCAGCCTCTGCAATGCCGGTCCGGTAAGGCGGTAAACGGTCCAGTCCTCCATGGTCTCCGCCCCCAGGGACTTGTAGAAGCCGATGCTGGGGGTGTTCCAGTCCAGGCACCACCACTCCATCCTGCCGCAGCCCCGCTCCAAGGCGACCTGCGCCAGCTTCCGAAACAGTGCCTTTCCATAGCCCTTTCCACGGCACTCCGGCCGGACATACAGGTCCTCCAGGTAGAGGCCCGCCCGGCCCAAAAAGGTGGAGAAGTTGTGGAAAAATAGGGCAAAGCCCACCTCAGTCTCCCCCTCCAGGACAAAGAGGACCTCCGCCTTTTCCTTTTCAAAGATCCAGGTATGGAGGGTAGCCTCATCGGCTACCACCTGGTCCAGCATCCCCTCATAGTCGGCCAGTTCGCGGATAAAGGTCAAAATCAGCCCCTCATCCCCCGGGACCGCCTTTCGGAATTTCATGGTCTCACTCACGGCAATTCTCCTCTCTGACGCCGCCGCACATAGGCGGCATACCCCATCTGACATGCCCGCACAAAGAAGTACCCCAAAAACGCCCCCAGGAAATTCAAAATGGAGTCGTCCACGTCGGCGGCCCCGGTGGCGGTGCGCCACTGGATATACTCCACTCCCACCGACACCAGGGCGGCCAGGGGCAGGAAGGTCCAGAAGTGCCGCATCCCCCGGAACAGCAGGGGCAGCAGCACCCCCAGGGGGACCATGATGGCCACATTGCCCAGCAGGTTCATAATGCTCACATAGCTGCCGGTGTTGCGGTAGAAACGGATGTAATTGCGGATGGTATGGAAGGGCTCCAAGTTCACGGTGCCTCCCCAGCCCCGGTCCATGTGGAACAGGCCGCCGAAAAACAGCAGGACCAGCAGCAGGAACAAATAGTAACAAAACAGCACCCACAAGCTCCCCCGCAGATACCGCCTCCAGGCCGTCCGGGGCAGGGTCCGCAGGCGCAGCAGCACCCCCGCCCCGGCGATGACCACGGTCAGCACCGGGACGGCCAGCTGGTGGGTCAGATGGAGCTCGTCCCCCAGCAGCAGCCACACCAGATTCAGCACCGCCGCGACCACATAACATATGACGTGAAGCATAGGGTCCCTATTCCTTTTCCCCAGGGTTCCCCAGCTCCACCAGTTTGCGCAGGCGGTGGTTCAAGGCAGACTTTGTCACCGGCGGATCGCAGCGCTCCGCCAGCTGGGACAGGGTGTCCTCCGGGTGGTCCATCCGCAGGCGGGCGGCCTCCTGGAGCTTGTCCGGCAGCTTCTCCAGCACCTTGTCCCGCTCCAGCCGCCGGATGGCCTCCATCTGGGCCTGGGCAGCCTCCACCACCTTATCCAGGTTGGCGGCGTCGCAGTTCACCCGCCGGTTCACGCTCCCCCGTAAATCCTTCTCCAGCTTGGCGTTCATCACCTCCATGGCGGACAGGGGGGCGCCCACGGCGGTGAGAAAGTTCTCGATGGACTCGCTCTGCTTGAAGTAGATGACCGAATTGCCCTTCCGCTGGGCGTCCTTGGGGGAGAAGTCCTCCTCCCGCATAAGGGCCAGCATCTCCCGGCTGACGCTGTGGTGGGAGGTGGCCAGCTCCAGATGGTACCCCTTTCTCGGGTCGGTCACCGAGCCCCCGGCCAGAAAGGCCCCCCGCAGGAAGGAGGCCCGGCAGCAGTCCTCCTCCAGCACGGCGAAGTTGATGTGCAGGGCCAGGGCCGTCCGGTCCGAGCCGTAGGTCTGATGGATGGTCTCCAGCTTGCCGGGGTCCTGGATGGAGAAGATGTACTTTCCCTCCCCCTGGGGCAGGCGGTCGAAGGTGAGCCGGAATGCCTTTTTGAACAAAACGGGCAGCCGCTGGGCAAAGGCCTCGTGCTCGGTGACAATGCGCACCTCGTCCCCGCTGAAAGTGTTGCAGTAGAGCAGCACCCCGTAGGCCTCCGCCTGGGCGCAGCACTTCTTATGCACCTCCAGGCGGCACAGCTCGTTTTTTACCTCTCCTCCAAAGGTCATGCCCTCACTCCTCAATGATATAACGGTTCTTTCCTCTAAAAATGCGTACGGCCCGCTGGCGGTAGAGCTCCAGCACCGCCGCGGCCAGCTTATCCGGGTCGTGGCGGGCGTAGTCTCCCCCCTCAGAGGCCACCGGCCGCTCCACCAGCTCCAGGCCCATGGCGGAGATCCGCTCCCGGTCCACCACCAGGGGGGCGGCGTCCTCCGCCCGGTAGCGCTCCACCAGCCCCTCCCCCACCGGGGCGGAGTTGGCCAGGCACAGGTCCACCTTGGCCCCGTGGTCCATCAGAGCCTCCAGGTGGTCGGCGGCGGTGTACCCCTCCGTCTCCCCGTCCTGGGTCATAATGTTGCAGATGTAAATATTCAGGGCGTCCGACTCCCGGATAGCCTCCGGCACCCCGGCCACCAGCAGGTTGGGGATGACGCTGGTGTACAGGCTCCCCGGCCCCAGCAGCAGCAGGTCGGCCTCCCGGATGGCCTCCAGGGCGGCGGGCAGTGCCTTGGGCTTGGCGGGAATCAGCTCCACGTGGTGGATGCGGCAGTCCTGCTGCTTCTTCACGTCGCAGATCTTGGACTCCCCCACCACCCGAGCGCCGTTTTCAAAGACGGCCTCCAGCTGTACGTCGGCGCTGGTCACCGGCAGCACCCGGCCGGTGATGGCCAGCACCTGGCTCATCTGGGACACCGCCTCCTCAAAGGAGCCGGTGACCCCGTTGAGGGCGGCCAGGATCAGGTTGCCGAAGGACTGGCCGGCCAGCCCCCCCTCAGTAAAGCGGTAGGTGAGCAGCCGCTGCATGATGGGCTCCACGTTGGCCAGGGCCTCCATGCAGTGGCGGATGTCCCCGGGCGGGGGCATGCCGATGTCCCGGCGGAGCACGCCGGACCCCCCACCGTCGTCGGCCACCGTCACCACGGCGGTGAGATTTCGGGTATATTTTTTCAAACCCCGGAGCATGGTGGACAGCCCGGTCCCGCCGCCGATGGCGGTGATCTTGGGACCGCGCTCCCACTGCTGGGCGTTGGGCAGCATCTCCAGCATAGCGATCTCCTCTCTTACTTGTGTCAGGCTTCAAAACAAAAGGCTCTATGTCCGCCCCATGTCCCGGTGGCTCTCTGTCACCGGGTAGTTCAATCCGCGGATGGTCTCTGCCAGGGCGTGGGCCACCGCCACCGACCGGTGGTGTCCCCCGGTGCAGCCCACGGCGATGACCAAGGCGGCCTTGCCCTCCTCCAGGTACCGGGGCAGCAGGTAGGTGACAAAGTCGGTGAGCTTCTTCAAAAACTCCTGGCTCTGGGGGGAGGACAGGGCGTAGTCCCGCACCCCCGCGTCCAGACCGGTGAGGGGCCTCAGTTCGGCCACGTAGTAGGGGTTGGGCAGGAAGCGCACATCAAAGACCAGATCGGCCTCGGCGGGGATGCCGTGCTTGAAGCCGAAGGACATCACCCGCACCTCCATGGACCGTTCCGCCGCATTTTTGGAAAACATCCGCAGCAGCTCTCCCCGCAGGGCCCGGGTGGACAGGTTGGAGGTGTCGATCACCCAGTCGGCCCGCTCCTTTAATGGGGCGAGCATGTTCCGCTCCAGGGCGATGGCCTCCTCCAGAGAACCGCACTCCTCCGCCAGGGGGTGATTCCGGCGGGTCTCCTTGTACCGGCGGATAATCACCGGGTCGGAGGCCTCCATGAACACGATGCGGTAGCCGCACTTCATGGACTTCAACCCGTCCAGAGCCTGGAACAGACCGTCAAAGTTGGTGCCTCCCCGGACGTCCGTGACCAGGGCCACCCGGTCGTACTCCCCGTTGCCCCCCATCCCCAGCTCGGCAAACTTTGGGATCAGGGGGGCGGGCAGATTGTCCACACAGAAAAAGCCCATGTCCTCCATGATGGAGGCCGCCCGGCTCTTGCCCGCCCCGGACAGACCGGAGATAATGATAAATTCCATGGCTGTACACCTCTTTTGTAAAACAGATCTACCAACTACCCGCAGCTTTATTGCGGGGACATAATAGCCATAATAAGCTGTCCTCCAAATATCAGCATATATAGCAATACACCACTGGTTTTGAAAAATAGTGAAAGCTTTTTCGATAAAGAAGGATCGTATAAAGAGTTTACAAGTTTCTCCTGTGTAAAGTTCCTTTTTAAAATGCAAAAAGAGAGCAAAAGCAACCCCAGATTTGCGATCACTGGAATCAAAAATTCAACCTTACCGCCATCCGCCACGGTGGGAAGGAGCAGGCCCGAATTGTGAATCATATGCACTAGAATCGGATAGATAAGATTGTCTGTCCTCGACATAACCAGGCCGGCAGATACTCCCAGCATGACAATGATAAACGGCGTGCCCGCTCCATGCATCAATACAAATAATATGCTGGTCGTAAGGAGTGCAAACAGCTGCCCATACTGACTCAGTGTTCGCCAGAGCAGTCCTCTAAAAATCGTTTCTTCAACAATCGGCGCCAGCACCAAGCCGCTCAAAATCAAGCCAACGGTAACCGGGGGCTCCGCAGAAGCATCATATCCCCCTGCATTTCCTATACACAGGAAGAACAATGTTCCAATCAGCTCATTGAGCGCCAAAATGCAGCATGTAAATGCTAAATCCTTAAAAAGGCTTTTGGGCAGACGGATCAGATCCAGTTCGCACAGCGCAATGTGGAAGGTGCGCGGAAAAGCCATCAGGAAAAATAGAAGGAAAATCGGATAAAAAACAACTTCCCTGCCTGTTGGGAAACAATAGGCAATCCTCAATGAGAGAAAATAGCCAACAATCAGTATCCAGCCAACACGAGTAGACGATGATTCAAATGAGGGTACTGTTTCAGCTCTTTTCATTGGTTCCGGCATAGTCACCCGCTCCCTTTCTGTTCAAAACAAAAGCCTCTCACCGCATTCGTTGAACCTTAAGCTCTGTTACTCAGCATGCCACCAAAAATCCCACCTATATAATCCCTACCGCAGTACCCGCACTTCCATCTCCAGCTCCACGCCGGTCTGCTGGAGCACCCGCTCCTTCACCTGGTCCACCAGGGCGAGCACATCGGCGCAGGTGGCCCCGCCCCGGTTGATGACAAAGCCCGCATGTTTCTCGGACACCTGGGCCCCGCCCACGGTGAGGCCTTTCAAGCCGCACTGCTCGATGAGGGCGGCAGCGAAGTGCCCCGCCGGCCGCTTGAACATGGAGCCAGCGCTGGGGTACTCCAGGGGCTGCTTCTCCTTCCGCCGCCGGGCCAGTTCGTCCATGCGGCCGCGGATGGCGGCGGGGTCGTCCGGCTCAAGGTGAAATTTCGCCCCCAGAATGACCCGCTCCCCGTCGGAAAATGCGCTGCGGCGGTAGGAGAACCCGCACTGCTCCGCCGGAACCGTCTCCACGCCGCTCCGGCCGGCGGCGGCGACCTCCTTCACCACCTGGACCATCTCGCCCCCGTAGGCGCCGGCGTTCATCAGCACGCCGCCCCCCAGAGTCCCAGGGATGCCGTGGGCAAACTCCAGGCCAGCCAGCCCCTCCTGGGCGGCAAATGAGGCCAGCCGGGCCAGAGACACCCCCGCCCCGGCCCAGATCTCCCGCTCCCCCGTCCGCTCCAGAGCGTCCAGGCCGGTGAGCAGCACCGCAAAGCACGGGATCTCCCCGTCCGCCGCCAGCAGATTGGAGCCGTTGCCCAGCACCACCAGCCGGACCTGGGCCCGCTCCGCCTCTCTCAGGCAGGCGAGCACCTCCCTCTCGCTGCGGGGCAGGGCCATCAGCCGCACCGGGCCGCCGATGCGGAAGGTGGTGTGGCGGGCCATGGGCTCATGCTCTCTCAATTCCAGGGCGGGGCAGGACTGTCTCAGCGCCGCCGCCAGCTGTTCAAACCGCTCCATAGAACCTCCAAATAAAACCGGGGGCGCACGCCCCCAGAGTATGATCGTACCGTTATTATAACAAATCTTCCCCGGGAATAGAATAGTCCGGGGAAAATTTCAGCCCGCCCGGCGGACACGGCCGCCGGGCGGCCGGTCACGCCTCCCAGCCGGCCAGATAGTCCTTCTGCTCCTGGGTGAGGGTGTCGATGGACAGGCCCATGGCGGCCAGCTTCACCCGGCCGATCTGGTCGTCAATCTCCTCGGGGACGTTGTAGACCTTCTTCTCCAGCTGTCCGGCGTGCTTGGCCATCCACTCCAGGGACAGGGCCTGGACGGCGAAGGACATGTCCATAATCTCCGCCGGGTGGCCGTTGCCCGCCGCCAGGTTGACCAGGCGGCCCTCGGCCAGCACGTTGAGGGTGCGTCCGTCGGGCAGGCGGAAGCCCTCGATGTTCTCCCGGCGGGAGAAGCGCTCCACCGCCAGCTCGCCCAGGCGCTTCACGTCCACCTCGCAGTCAAAGTGGCCGGAGTTGCACAGAATGGCGTTGTCCTTCATCATCTGGAAGTGGCGCTCCACGATCACGTCCTTGCAGCCGGTGGCGGTGACGAAGATGTCCCCGTACTTGGCCGCCTCGTCCATGGGCATAACCCGGAAGTTCTCCATGGTGGCCTCCAGGGCCTTGAAGGGGTCCACCTCGGTGACGATTACGTCGGCCCCCATGCCCTTGGCCCGCATGGCGATGCCCTTGCCGCACCAGCCGTAGCCGGCCACCACCACCGTCTTGCCCGCCACCATCAGGTTGGTGGTGTGCATGATGGCGTCCCAGGAGGACTGCCCGGTGCCGTACTTGTTGTCATAGTAGTGCTTGGCTTTGGCGTCGTTCACCGCCATCATGGGGCAGGGGAGGATGCCCGCCCGCTCCCGGGCGTACAGGCGGTGGATGCCGGTGGTGGTCTCCTCACAGCCCCCCAGCAGCCGGTCCCCATACTGGGCGCACTTGCCCCCCATCAGGGAGATCAGGTCCCCCCCGTCGTCCACGATCAGGTGGGGGCGGCACTTCAGGGTCTCCACCAGCAGGTCCTCATACCCCTGCATGTCCACCCCGTGGACGCCGAAGGTCTCCACCCCCAGGTCGGCCATGGCGGCGGCCACATCGTCCTGGGTGGACAGGGGGTTGCAGCCGGTGAGGTACACCTTGGCGCCCCCCTCCCGGAGGACCAGACCCAGGTTGGCGGTCTTGGCCTCCAAATGGACGGAAACGGCGATGGTCAGCCCCTCGAAGGGCTTCTCCCGGCGGAAGCGCTCCTCAATGCCGCTGAGGGCGGGCATGAAATCCCGCACCCACTGGATCTTCTGATGACCGGAAGGGGCCAGGGACATATCCTTTACGATGCTCATATGCAGTTCCTCTCTATATCGGTTTTTTCAGCCGTTTTTGACCTGTTTTTTGCGGATGCTATTGTATCATGATTTGCCGTCCAGGGGAAGGGCGGGTTTGAGAGGGGAGCAAAATGTTTACACTTTCGTCATGGACATTTCCACTGGAAGCGGGTACAATATGGTTTGTATGCCCAATTACCAATCACAAAAGGAGGGCTGTCCATGAAGGCCATTTCCCGCTGGCTGGACCGCTTCTGTTATAATCACCCCAACTTCGGCATCCCCAATCTGATGAAGTTCATCGTCATCGGCAACGTGCTGGTGTATTTCCTGGATATGTTCTCCCGCGGATATGTCTCCTGGCTGTTCTCCTTCTCCAGCCCGCTGATTCTGCAGGGACAGATTTGGCGCCTCATCAGCTTTGTCTTTGTCCCCACCAGCGGCTACAACCCCAATGACATGTTCACCATCCTGTGGTTTGCCATGACCACTCTGTTTTACTACTACATTGGCAACTCCCTGGAGCGGCAGTGGGGCACTCCCCGCTTTACCGTCTTCTACGGTCTGGGCGTGGTGCTGAATATTCTGGTGGGCTTCCTGATGGGCGGCACCTCCATGTACTACATCAACATGTCCATGTTCTTCGCCTTCGCCACCCTGTACCCCGACCTGCAGGTGCTGCTTATGGGTATCCTGCCCCTGAAGGTGAAGTGGCTGGCCTGGATCGACGCGGCGCTGTTTGCCTTTGACTTCTTCTTCAGCATCTTCTCCCGCCAGTGGATCACCGCGGTTCTGCCCCTGGTGGCCATTCTCAATTACCTCATTTTCTTCTGGGATGACCTGATGGGCGTGGTCCGCCGCACCGGACAGCGGGCGGCCTACCGCACCCGGCCCCAGACCATCAACTTCAAAAAGGCCCAGAAGCAGGTCCGGGAGCACAAGGGCTACCTCCACAAGTGCGCCGTGTGCGGCATTACCGACGCGGACGACCCCAACATGGAGTTCCGGTACTGCTCCAAGTGCAATGGCTACTACTGCTACTGCATGAAGCACATCAACGACCACGTCCATGTCCAGTGAGGTTGTGCTTCTCCCCAAAGCGTGCTACAATGAGAACGAGTGAATCGGGCGGTCTCCGCCCAGGAAAGGAGGACTTCCGTTTATGAGCGATTGTCTGTTCTGCAAGATCGCGGAGGGACAGATCCCCTCCAACAAGGTCTATGAGGACGAGGTCTGCTACGCCTTCTACGACATCGATCCCCAGGCCCCCACCCACTTTCTGGTGATTCCCAAGATGCACATCGCCTCGGTGGCCGAGGTCACTGAGGACAACGCCGCCGTGGTGGCCCACATCTTCGCCGTCATCTCCAAGGTCACCAAGGAGCTGGGTCTGGAGAGCTACCGGGTGGTGTCCAACATCGGCGAGCAGGCGGGCCAGAGTGTGCCGCACCTGCATTTCCACGTGCTGTCCGGCCGGGACATGACCTGGCCTCCCGGCTGAGCCGTCCTTTGATTTCAATGCCTTTCTGACGCAGTTCGCGTCAGAAAGGCATTTTATTTTTCCCCGGCCCGGCGCACCGAACTTTCCCTTTTGACAAACCGGGACAAAGTGTGTACAATAGAGCTCTAAATGTTAAATATATGTTAAATGCAGGAGAGAATTTATGAAGTTCAGAGCTCTTTTCACCAGGGAGCGCCTGGAGCAGGCGGCGCTGCTGCTCCTTCCGCCCCTGACAAGTTTTTATTTGATGCAGTTTATTCTGGGGGTCCTCCCCTGGGAGCTGGCCCCCGGTGTGGTGCTGGCCAACAGCCTGTGCATCGGCGCGGTCTATTTTCTGCTGTGGGCGGCCACGGGCTACCCGGCGGTGTGCTGTCTGCTTCTCCATATCCTGTGCGGGGTGTGGGGAGCGGCCAACTACTTTGTCGCCCTGTACCGGGGGACGCCGGTGCTCCCCTGGGATCTGACCGCCCTGGGGACGGCGGCGGCGGTGTCGGGGAGCTACTCCTTCTCCCCCACCGCCCCCATGCTGGCCGGGATCGCCCTGGTGGCCCTTCTGGCCTGGCTCCTGCGGCACAAATTCCGGGAGGGCCGCTTTCTCATTGACCGGCGCACCGCCCCCCTCCGCTGTCTCTCCCTGGTCCTGGGCGTCTTCTGCCTGAGCCAGGCGGTACATACCGAGTCCCTGGGCCGGTTCGGCGTGGAGACCGACGTGTGGGACCAGCTGGGGGCCTATCAGAAGAGCGGCGCGGTGGCCGCCTTTCTGCGCAACACGGAGTTCATGGAGGTGGAGGAGCCGGAGGACCTGTCTTCCCAGCGGCTGAGCTGGATCATGGATCAGGTGGAACGCCCGGAGGAGACGGCGGTGAGCGCCGACCACCCCAATATCATCGCCATTATGAACGAGTCCTGGGCGGACTTTGAGGAGTTCGGCACCCTCTCCCTCTCGGAGAGCGTCACCGACTACATCCGCTCCCTGGACAACGCGATCTGGGGCCACGCCTACACCTCTGTCTTCGGTGCGGGCACCAGCGCCAGCGAATTTGAGTTTCTGACGGGGAACTCCATGGCCTTCCTCCCCTCGGGCAGCATCCCCTACCAGCAGTACATTCTGGACGACTCCCCCTCCCTGGCCTCCCTGCTGCGGGAGGAGGGGTACCGCACCCTGGCCTTCCACCCGGGGGAGCGCACCTCCTGGCAGCGCAACCAGGCCTACCCCCGGCTGGGCTTCGACGACTTCAAGTGCGGCGAGGACATGGACGTGGAGCAGACCCTGGAGCACGGCTACGTGAGCGACCGGTCCGACTTCGCCCAGATCATCTGGGAGTTTGAGCACAAGGAGGCGGGAGAGCCCCTGTTCCTGTTCAACGTCACCATCCAGAACCACGGCAGCTACACCGTGGAGGACTACCCCGCCCAGGTCCAGCTCACCGACGAGCCGGGCAAGTACCCCATGGCGGAGCAGTACCTGACCCTGGCCAACGAGACGGACCAGGCCTTTCAGATGCTGGTGGACTACTTCTCCCAGCAGGAGGAGCCCACCATCATCCTCATGTTTGGGGACCACCAGCCCTCGGTGGAGCAGGCGTTTCTGGACAAGGCCTATGGGGTGGCCCAGGCGGATATGACCATGGAGCAGTACATGGACAAGTACCGGACCCCCTTCGTCATCTGGGCCAACTACCCCCTGGAGGAGGAGGGGCCGGAGGAGTCCAGCCTGAACTTTCTGGGGCAGTACCTGCTCCGGTACGCCGGGATTGAGACCGATCCCTACGGCCAGTTCCTGTGGAGCCTCCAGAACACCATCCCCGCCCTCACCTTTGTGGGGTACACCGACGCCCAGGGGAATGCCTACAGCCATTTGGAGGACACCGTCTATACCGGAAAGATCGAGGACTATCAGCGGCTGCAGTATGTGCGGCTGTTCGGCGGCGAGGAGCTCACCGCCTGACCCTCTCCCCATAACCGCGCGGCCGCTGAACGGGCCGGGCGTCCGCTCCGGCGGGCGTCCGGCCCTGCTCTTTCAGGATAATTTGCAAAAAGTTTAGATTTTCCCACTTCCCTATTTACAATTATCCCTTATGCTGGATAACAAATGGAGGACGGAGGGTGGAGATGAGACGGCAGATTTTCTTCTTCCATATGGTGACCCTGATCCTGGCCCTGCTGACCCTTCTCACCGTAAGCGGCGGTGTGCTCCATCTGGTATTCCGCGCCTATCAGGACCAGGCGGTCCCAGCGGCGGACAGCCGCTCCGACCAGGTGCAGAGCACTCTGGCCAGCTGGCCGGAGGAGGCCAGAGACTGGTGGGAGCTGGACCAGAGTTTGGCAAAGCTGGACTACCGCCTGGCGGTGGAGCAGAACCACCAGGTGGTCTACTCCTCTCTCAACCGGTTTCAGGAGGACCTCTACAACCGCATCTTCGCCAACGCCTCCTGGCCGGAGTCCGGCACGCTGTCCCTCCAGGACCAGGGGGTCTTTATCGTGGGGCGCCGGTGCGGAGACGCGGTCCTGGTGGCCATGATGGAGCCCCAGACCCCTGAGATGTTCGGCCAGCAGCGCCCCCAGAATGAGGCGGCTCTCATCTCCTTCTCTGTCATCGGCCTGGCGGCCATCGCAATCATCGGCGTCCTCAGTTTTCTGTTTACCCAGTACCAGGTCCGGCGGATTCTCAAGCCGGTGAACGCCATCATTCAGGCGGCCGGACGGGTGGAGCGGGGGGATCTGTCCACCCCTCTGGACTGCAAGGGGCCGGACGAGTTCTCCTCAGTATACGCCGCCTTTGAACATATGCGGCGGCATCTGCTGGAGGAGCAGAAGAAAAACGCCCGCTATGAGCAGGCCCGCACCGATCTGGTGTCGGGCATCTCCCACGACCTGCGCACCCCCCTCACCTCAGTGAAGGGCTATCTGAAGGGGATGCGGGACGGGGTGGCCAACACCCCGGAGAAGCGGGAACAGTATCTGGAGGTGGCCTACCGGAAGTCCTGTGAGATGGAGCGCCTGCTTCAGCGGCTGTTCTACTTCTCCAAGCTGGAGACCGGAAACCTCCCGCTGTTTCTCAGCGACGCCGATCTGGGGGACTTTGTGGCCCAATTTGTCCGGGAGGCCCGGCAGGAGCTGGCCCCCTCCGGGGGCCAGGTGGCGCTGCGGGGGGCCCCCGCCCCCCACCCGGTTCGGATCGACCCGGAGCAGCTGCTGCGGGTGCTCAACAATTTGAAGGACAACGCGGTGCGGTACTCCGGCGCCTCCCCCCTGGTACTGACCCTCACCGTCTGGCGGCAGCGGGACCGGGAGTGCATCCGCTTTGCGGACAACGGCCAGGGGGTGCCGGAGGATCAGCTTCCCCACCTGTTTGAACAGTTCTGGCGGGGGGACCAGGCCCGGAGCAGCCGGGGCGGCGAGGGCAGCGGCCTGGGGCTGTATATCGTCAAGCATATTGTCGAGGCCCACGGGGGCTCGATTCAGGCAAGAAGCGACCACGGGCTGGTGTTTGAAATCGCCCTGCCCTGTGCGGAGGTGGAATAAATGGCCAAAATCCTGATTGTGGAGGACGACGAGGAGATCGCCATGCTGGAGCGGGACTACCTGGAAATTGAGGGCTTTCAGGCCCAGGTGATCTCCGACGGCGGGGCGGCGGAGGAGGCCGCCCTCACCGGGGCCTACGATCTGATCCTGCTGGACCTGATGCTGCCGGGGCGCAGCGGCTATGAGGTGTGCCGCCGCATCCGGGACCAGGTGGACGTGCCCATTTTAATGGTCACCGCCCGCACCGAGTCGGTGGACAAAATCCGGGGGCTGGGCCTGGGGGCGGACGACTACATCGGAAAACCCTTCGACCCGGCGGAGCTGGTGGCACGGGTCAAGTCCCACCTGAGCCGGTATCAGCGCCTCACCGGCGGCCGCGGGGAGGACGACGGCGCCATCCAGGTGGGGGACCTGCGCATCCTCCCCCAGAGCTGGAAGGTCTTTAAAGGGGACCAGGAGATCAAGATGCCCAACCGGGAGTTCGCCCTGCTGAAGTTTCTGGCGGAAAACCCCAACATCGTATTCTCCAAAGAGCGCCTGTTTGAGACCATCTGGGGCTATGACTATGTGGGAGACAGCGCCACTGTCACCGTCCATGTGTGGAGAATCCGGGACAAGATCGAGGACGACCCCGCCCATCCCAAAATCATCGAGACGGTGTGGGGGGCGGGCTACCGGCTGAACCGGTAAAACGGGCCAATCTGGCCGCTCTACGCAGCGTTTGTTGCTCCCTCCTCCCTCTGATGGTATACTGTCTGGGAGGTGATGGGGATGGACCGGCAAAAAACCGGCGCGCTGATTGCGCAGATGCGGAAGGAGCGGGGACTTACCCAGCGGGAGCTGGCCGAGCAGCTGCATATCTCTGATCGGACAGTGAGCAAGTGGGAGCGTGGAGCCGGATTTCCAGATGTCAGCATGCTGGTGCCCTTGGCCGAAGCACTGGGCCTGAGCGTCCTGGAGCTCCTTCAAGGAGAGCAGAGCGCTCCCTGTGATTCGGAGGGTGCCGCACGGCTCACCCTGGATTCCGTCCAGCAGGTCCAGGGCTGGAAACGTCAGGAGCGGTGGAGACAATATATCTGTGCCGTCCTGGGTGTGGGCGCTCTGGTTTTGTGGCTGGCCGTTTGCGGCCTGATTTCCCTTCCCGCGAACCGGACCTGTCTCGCCTGGGTCTATCAGGACGGACAGCAGCAGGAACTGACTTTAGTCCACTGGTCCGGAACGCTTCAGTTTCGCCTGCCCTTACGCTGGGAGTTTCGAGGGCAGATCCAGACTCCTCTGGCGCAGACTACCCTGGACCCGGACCGTGAGCTGCATCTGGCTCTTCCTCTTACCTGGGATAAGACCACCTCTTTGAGTCATCAAAGCTGGAATGGAAATATCCGTGAACAGGAGGGACCCTTTCTATCTGCTCCCTTTTATCTGGACTGGTGGGGCGGAGAATTTGCATTTTCTCTGTCCGATGGTACTATCATAGCCTCCTCTTCCGATGCCTGCACCGCATGGACTCAGGAATTTGGTGAAAAAGCATCTGCCAGTCCATAAAATTTCCATAAAATCAATTTGCTCAAATGGGCAGGGATTTTCCCTGCCCATTTTTTCAATTCTTCCAAAGAGTGGACAAGTTCCAGAAAATATTTGGCATTTGTTTCGAAAAAGTTTCGATTTCCTCCCCTCTCTGTTGAGAAACGCTCTCTAAAATAGGCCCGTAAGCAGATCAAGAGCTCCGCGGAAAGGACGGTTGAAACGAATATGAAACTTGCCATCAAGGAACGCCTGGCCGCCTCGGGGGCGGCGTCCAAACTGCTCTCCAAGCTGCCTGGGAGTGGAGATAAAAAGCCCGGGAAGAAGCGCCGCTGGAAGAAATTTGCCGTGGCCGGCGTGGCCCTGGTTGTGGCGGCCGGCGTAGGCTGGCAGATGCTCAGCCCCGGTCAGAGCTCCGCGGCGTCGGCTACCTCTTATACAACGGCGGAGGTCACCCGCATGGACGTCTCCTCCTCCATCACCGGCAGCGGCACCCTGGAGGCGGCCGACTCCTACTCGGTGACCACCCTCATCGAGGGCAGCATCCTCACCGCCGACTTTGAGGAGGGGGATGAGGTGGAGGAGGGCACCATTCTCTACACCATCGACTCCTCCGACGCCTCCAACTCTCTGGAGCAGGCGGAGATCTCTCTGAACCAGGCCCAGCGCAGCTACAACAACCAACTGGAGAGCCAGGAGGATCTGATCATCACCGCCCCGGTATCCGGTCAGGTGTACTCCATCGACGTGGAGGTGGGGGACGACGTGGCCGCCGGGGAGACGGTAGCCACCATCCGGGACTCCCAGACCATGAGCCTGGAGGTCACTTTCCCGGCGGACGACACGGCTTCCTTCTATGTGGGCCAGAGCGCCACCGTCACCCTGGACTCCACCTTTGAGACTCTCACCGGTACCATCAGCGAGATCAGCGGTACAGACACGGTGCTCACCGGCAATGTGATCGTCCGGTCGGTGACCATCGACGTGTCAAACCCCGGAGGCCTGTCCACCGAGCAGACTGCCAGCGCGGCGGTGGGAACGGCCACCAGCACGGCGAGCGGCACGTTCACCTATAAGGAGGAGGAAACGGTCACCGCCCAGGTCTCCGGCGAGGTCTCCTCCATCCGGGTGTCCGAGGGGGATCAGGTCTCCAGCGGCCAGACCCTCATTGTCCTCACCAGCAACGACCTGGACGACTCCCTCCAGAGCGCCTCCGAGAGCCTGCGCAACGCGGAGATCTCCCTGGAAAACCAGTACGAAAATCTGGACGACTACACCATCACCTCCCCCATCAAGGGGACCATCGTGGATAAGAACTACAACGCCGGCGAGACCACTGAGGCCAACCAGGTGCTGTGCACCATCTACGATCTGAGCTATCTCACCATGACCCTCTCCGTGGATGAGCTGGACATCGCCAGCATCGAGGTGGGCCAGAGCGTCTCTATTGTGGCCGACGCGGTGGAGGACACCACCTACACCGGAACCGTCACCAAGGTGAGCGTGGCCGGCACCTCCAGCGGCAGCGCCACCACCTATCCGGTGACCATCCGCATCGACGAGACCGACGGCCTGCTTCCCGGCATGAGCGTGGACGCCACCATTGAGCTGGCCAGCGCCGAGGATGTGCTGGCCATCCCCTCCGCCGCCCTGAACCGGGGAGACACCGTGCTGGTCACCGCCGACTCCCCCAGCGCCGCCAACGGGACCCTGGTGGAGTCCACCACCGAGGACGGCGAGGACTACTACTCCGTGGAGGTCACCACAGGCGTCAGCGGCGACGACTACATCGAGATTGTCTCCGGCCTGCAGGAGGGGGACACAGTGGCCTATATCCCCACCAGCTCCTCCAGCAGTGAGATGGGCATGATGATGGGAGGAATGCCCGGAGGCATGGGCGGCGGCATGCCCAGCGGCGGAGGCGGCATGGGCGGCGGCCCAGGCTTCTAAGGAGGTACAGCCATGAACACACTCATTGAATTCCAGCAGGTCTGCAAATACTACTACATGGGGGACACCACCGTCACAGCAGCCAACCACATCTCCTTTCAGATCTATAAGGGGGAGTTCGTGGCCATTGTGGGCTCCTCCGGATCAGGAAAATCCACCTGTATGAATATCATCGGCTGTCTGGACGTTCCCTCAGAGGGAACCTACCTGCTCAGCGGCCAGGACGTGGGCCAGATGAACAAAAATCGGCTGGCTGAAATCCGCAACGAGCTCTTGGGCTTCATCTTCCAGCAGTACAACCTGCTGCCCAAGCTGAACTTAGTGGAAAACGTGGAGGTCCCGCTGATGTACGCCGGCGTGCCGAAGGGGGAGCGCCGGGAGCGGGCCCTGGCGGCCCTGGAGCAGGTGGGACTGGGAAACAAGTGGCGGCACAAGCCTATGGAGCTCTCCGGCGGCCAGCAGCAGCGGGTGTCCATCGCCCGGGCTCTGGTGGGCCGTCCGTCGGTCATCCTGGCCGACGAGCCCACCGGAGCCCTGGACTCCCGCACCGGCCGTGAAGTTCTGGCCATGCTCCAAGACATCCACCTCCAGGGCAACACCGTGGTTCTCATCACCCACGACAACTCCATCGCCGTCCAGGCCCAGCGGATCATCCGCCTGGAGGACGGAAAGGTGGTCTACGACGGACCCTCCGACGCCCCCGAGGCGGTGGTCACCCCCCGGATCGCCGGAGGGGAAGATGGGAGGAGCGCATGAGCATTTTGGAATCCCTGGAGCTGGCCCTGAAAAACATCGTCTCCAGCAAGGTGCGCACCCTTCTGACCATGCTGGGCATCATCATCGGCGTGGCGGCGGTCATCGTCATTGTGGGTCTGGGCAACGGCCTGGAGGGCTACGTCACCGAGAGCTTCTCCGACATGGGCACCAACACCCTCACCGTCACCGTCATGTCCCGGGGCTCCACCCGCTCCCTGGATGTGGAGGACATGTACGACATTGTGGAGGAGAGCAGCGAGTATCTGGACCTGTGCTCCCCCACTGTAACGATGGCGGACTATGTGAAGATCGGCTCGGAAACGGTGGACACCACCACCTCCACCGGCGTCAGCGAGGACTATCTGGACATCGCCCGGCTGACCATTGCCCAGGGGCGGAACCTGCAGTACAGCGACATGTCCACCCGGGCCAAGGTGTGCGTCATCGGAGCCTATCTGAACCAGGCCTACTTCGGCGGAAACGCCGTGGGCCAGACCCTCCGGGTGGGAGGCCAGAGTCTGGAGATCGTGGGCGTGCTGGACCAGCAGGACGAGGAGCTGGAGGAGGGGGGCAGCGACGACTGCCTGTATCTGCCCTACACCACCGCAGAGCGCATTACCGGCGAAACCAGCACGTACACCATCACCATGAAGGACGAGAACTACATTGACGAGAGCGTGGCCGCTCTGGAAGCTTCCCTGTACGCCGTCTTTGCCAGCGACGACTACTACACCGTCACCAGCATGTCGGAAATGCTGGAGACCATGACCAGCATGATCAACCTTCTGGTGGGCGTGCTGGCGGGCATCGCCGCCATCTCCCTGGTGGTGGGCGGCATCGGCATTATGAACATCATGCTGGTGTCCGTCACCGAGCGCACCCGGGAAATCGGCATAAGAAAGTCCCTGGGGGCCAAGGAGCGGTACATCATGCAGCAGTTCGTCATCGAGGCGGCCGCCACCAGCGCCCTGGGCGGGATCATCGGCATTCTCCTGGGCGACGGCCTGTCCATTCTGGCTACCCAGGTAGTGGAGCGGCTGATGGAGGAGAGTCTCACCATCTCCCCCACTCTGGCGGCGGTGGCCCTGGCCTTCGGCATCTCGGTGGGCATCGGGATTTTCTTCGGATACCTGCCCGCCAAAAAGGCAGCACAGCTCAACCCCATCGACGCGCTGCACTACGATTGATCCATCTGGGCCCGGCGGCGCCGGGCCCAGACATAACCACAAATAAGGAGTGTTGTATATGAAACGACCGATCACCTCCGCCCTGCTGGCGGCGGCTCTGTCTCTGTCCCTGGTGGTCCCGGCGGGGGCGGTGAGTTCCTCCACGGCAGTGGAGGCCATCCAGGCCCTGGGGATCATCACCGGGGACAGCTCCGGAGACCTGAACCTCTCCTCCCCCGTGACCCGGGCGGAGTTTGTCACCATGATGACGGCGGCCTCCAGCTATAAGGACAGCATCGGGGAGGGCAGCGGCGTCTCCCTGTTTAAGGACGTCAAGAGCGACCACTGGGCCAGCGAGTACATCAAGCTGGCGGTGGAGCAGGGCTGGATGAGCGGCTATGTGGACGGCACCTTCCGGCCGGACAACCAGATCACCCTGGAGGAGGCCTGCACCGCCCTGCTGAAGATGCTGGGCTACGACTCCTCCACACTGGCGGGCTCCTACCCCTCCGCCCAGCTGTCCAAGGCCTCCTCCGTGGGGCTGCGGGACGATGTGGACGCGGTTCAGGGGGAGGCCCTCACCCGCCAGGACTGCGTCATGCTCTTCTATAACCTGCTGGTCAGCGACGACAGCAGCGGCACGGTATACGGCACCACCCTGGGCTATACCGTCACCAACGACGAGGTGGACTACTCCACTCTGGTGACCGCCGACACCAAGGGCCCCTACGTGGCCAGCGCCGACAAGAGCCTGTCCCTGCCCTTCTCCACCTCCGGGGCCACCATCTACCGCAACGGCGCGCTTTCCAGCCTGTCGGCGGTCCAGGAGTACGACGTGTACTACTACAACGAAAACCTGCGCACCGTCTGGGTGTACAGCGACAAGGTCAGCGGAACCCTCACCGCCCTGTCCCCCAGCTCCGCCGCCCCCACCTCCATTACTGTGGCCGGTACGGAGTATGAGCTGGGCACCTCCACCGCCATCTACAAGTGCTCCAGCCAGGGCGAGTTCTCCACCGGCGACGTGGTCACCCTCCTGCTGGGCATGAACGGCGAGGTGGTGGACCTGCTCTCCGCCGGCAGCGTCGGCTCCAGCACGTCCAGCACAGTCTATTACGGGACCGTACTCTCCAGCCAGAAGGGGGCCTCCAGCTCCTCCACCAGCAGCTCCAGCTCCTCCTCCGTGCAGACCGAGACCCAGGTGGCCTGCTCCGACGGCACGGTGCGCACCTTCTATACCAGCACCGGGACCTACTCCGTGGGATGGCTGGTAACGGTCACTGTGAACAGCTCCGGCACCACCATCAAGTCCATGCAGTCCAAGTCCCTCTCCGGAAAGGTCAGCAGCGACGGCTCCTCCTTTGCCGGCTACGACTTTGCCGATGATGTGGAGATCCTGGACACCGACGGAGAGGGGGGCTACGCCCGCATCTATCCCTCCCGTCTGGCGGGCGAGACCCTGCAGAGCGACGACGTGATTTACTACACCCTGAACAGCTCCGACGAGATCGACTGCCTCATTCTCAATGAAGCCACCGGAGACACCTATACCTACGTCTATGTGACCTCGGCGGAGACCAGTTCCAGCGGCACCAGCGTATCCGGTTCCTATGAATACTACCAAAACGGCGAACAGTATACCATAAACGGCAGCGTCATCTATACCGCCAAGACCGGCGGCGCCGCTCTCATCTATGAGGACGAGGAACTGAAGAACATCCGCCAGCTGGAGGATATCACCATTACGGATCTGGACGCCCTCTCCCTCACCGCCACCTCGGGCAACCGCAGCTATGATATTGCCGAGGATGTGCATGTCCTCCTGCGGGACACCAACGGAAGCCGCGGCTACTATCTGACGACCCTGTCTGAGATCGACTCCAGTAACTATACGCTGAAGGGCTGGTACGACGATTTGGGCTGTTCCGCCGGCGGCCGCATCCGGATCATTGTGGCCACGCCTGAGGAGTAAGAAACCGGTCTCCGGCCTCTCCATTTCCCTGAAAGCCGGATCGGCTCTTCCCTCTTGAAACAAAGATCGGCCCGCGGAATACTCCGCGGGCCGATCTTTAAATCTTTTTTAGAATCTTTATAAAGGAGTTACAGAACCGGGTCCTGATGCTCCTCCTGAGGCTGGTCGCTGTCCAGGGTGATGGCCCCCTCCTCAAAAAGGGAGTCCTCGCCGTCCTCCCCGTCGTCCAGGAGCAGGTCCAGGCCCAGGCTCTCCTCCTCGTCCTCGGCGGGCGCCTCCAGGGCGTCGGTCACGATGGAGCCGGACTTCTTGCCGGCCAGGTTGCCCTCGTCGTCGATGGTGTCAAACTTCCGGTACTGAGCCAGGCCGGAACCGGCGGGGATCAGCTTACCGATGATGACGTTCTCCTTCAGGCCGCGCAGGTGGTCCACCTTGCCGCGGATGGCCGCCTCGGTGAGCACCTTGGTGGTCTCCTGGAAGGAGGCCGCGGACATCCAGGAATCGGTGGCCAGAGAGGCCTTGGTGATACCCATGAGCAGGCGGGTGCAGGTGGGCTTGCGCAGCTCCTCGCCCTCGGCGTTCTTCTCGCCCGCGTCGATCCGCTTCTGGATCTCCGCCTCGGCGTCCAGGAACTCGATGAGGTCGATGGTGGAGCCGGACAGCAGCTCGGAGTCGCCGGCGTCCTCCACCCGGACCTTGCGCATCATCTGACGGATGATGACCTCGATATGCTTGTCGTTGGTGTCAACGCCCTGCTGACGGTACACCTTCTGCACCTCGCGGATGAGGTAGTTGTGGCACTCAGACAGCCCGCGGATGCGTAAGACCTCGTGGGGAGACAGGGCGCCCTCGGTGAGCTGCTCGCCCTTGACCACCACGTCGCCCTCCTTCACCCGGATGCCGGAGGCATAGGGCAGGGCGTAGGTTACCACCTCGCCGTCGTCGGCGGTGATGGTCACGTTGCACATGACGTTGCGCTTGGTCTCCTCGATGGACACCCGGCCGCCGATCTCGGCCAGCTGGGCCATCTTCTTGGGCTTGCGGGCCTCAAACAGCTCCTCCACTCGGGGCAGACCCTGGGTGATGTCGCCGCCGGCCACGCCGCCGGTGTGGAAGGTACGCATGGTCAGCTGGGTGCCCGGCTCACCGATGGACTGGGCGGCGATGATACCAACCGCCTCGCCGGCGCCCACGGGCTCGCCGATGGCCAGGTTGATGCCGTAGCACTTGGCGCACACGCCGCTGCGGGCCCGGCAGGTGAGCACGGAGCGGATCTTCACCGCGTGGATGCCGTGCTTCTCCAGGGTCTCCGCGTCGTCCTTGCGGAGCATGGTGTCCTTGGTGAACAGGACCTCGCCGGTCTCCGGGTCCTTGATGTCGGCGGTGGGATAGCGGCCGTGGACACGCTCGGCGAAGGTCTCGATGACCTGGCCGTGCTCCTCGATCTCGCTGACCTCGATGCCGTCGTCGGTGCCGCAGTCGTCCTCCCGGATGATGACCTCCTGGGACACGTCCACCAGACGGCGGGTCAGGTAACCCGAGTCGGCGGTACGCAGAGCGGTATCGGCCATGCCCTTCCGGGCGCCTCGGGAGGAGATGAAGTACTCCAGCACGGACAGGCCCTCACGGAAGTTGGACTTGATGGGGATCTCGATGGTGCGGCCGGAGGTGTCGGCCATCAGGCCGCGCATACCGGCCAGCTGACGGATCTGGGCCATGGAGCCACGGGCGCCGGAGTCGGCCATCATGAAGATGGGGTTGTAGCGGTCCATGGACTCCTGCAGGGCGGTGGTCACCTTCTTGGTGGTGTCGTCCCAGGCCTCCACCGACAGGCGGTAGCGCTCGTCGTTGGTGATCAGACCGCGGCGGTACTGCCGGTCGATCTTGACGATCTCCTTCTCGGTCTCGCCGATGAGCTCGTACTTCTTGTGGGGCACCGTCATATCGGCGATGGCTACCGTCAGAGAGCCGATGGTGGAGTAGTGGTAGCCCAGGTCCTTGATGGCGTCCAGCATGCCGGCGGACACGGTGAAGCCGTGCTTGGAGATACACCGGTCGATGATCTTGCCCAGCTGCTTCTTGCCCACCACGAAGTTGATCTCGGGCTCGAACATCTGCTCCGGGTCGGAGCGGTCCACAAAGCCCAGGTCCTGGGGGATGGCCTCGTTGTAGATGAGGCGGCCCACGGTGGTGCTCACCAGCTTGTATTTGGTCACGCCATCCACCTCTTTGGACAGGCGGACCTTGATGGGGGAGTGGAGGGTGACCACCCCGGCGTCATAGGCCAGCATGGCCTCGTCCCGGTCGGCAAAGCAGTGGCCGCTGCCCTCCTCCTCCCGCTCGAAGGTGAGGTAGTAGGCGCCCAGAATCATATCCTGGGTGGGGATGGTGACCGGGCCGCCGTCCTGGGGCCGCAGCAGGTTGTTGGCGGACAGCATCAGGATGCGGGCCTCGGTCTGGGCCTCGGCGGACAGAGGCACATGGACGGCCATCTGGTCGCCGTCGAAGTCGGCGTTAAAGGCGGTACACACCAGGGGGTGGAGCTTGATGGCCCGGCCCTCTACCAGCACCGGCTCGAAGGCCTGGATGCCCAGGCGGTGCAGGGTGGGGGCGCGGTTGAGCATCACGGGGTGCTCCTTGATGACGAACTCCAGGGCATCCCACACGGCGGGCTCGCCCTTCTCCACCATCTTCTTGGCGGCCTTGATGTTGTTGGCGGAGCCGTCGTCCACCAGCTTCTTCATGACGAAGGGGCGGAACAGCTCGATGGCCATCTCCTTGGGCAGGCCGCACTGGTAGATCTTCAGGCTGGGGCCGACCACGATAACGGAACGGCCGGAGTAGTCCACGCGCTTGCCCAGCAGGTTCTGGCGGAAGCGGCCCTGCTTACCCTTGAGCATATCGGACAGGGACTTGAGAGCCCGGTTGTTGGCGCCGGTGACGGCCCGGCCCCGGCGGCCGTTGTCGATGAGGGCGTCCACCGCCTCCTGGAGCATCCGCTTCTCGTTGCGGACGATGATGTCCGGGGCGTTGAGCTGGATGAGCCGCTTCAGGCGGTTGTTGCGGTTGATGACCCGGCGGTACAGGTCGTTCAGGTCGGAGGAGGCGTACCGGCCGCCGTCCAGGGGGACCATGGGCCGGATCTCCGGGGGGATGACGGGCAGCACGTCAATGATCATCCACTCGGGCTTGTTGCCGGAGAGGCGGAAGGCGTCCACCACCTCCAGGCGCTTGACGATGCGGGCCTTCTTCTGACCGGAGGCGTCCTTCAGCTCGGCGCGGAGCTGGGTGGAGAGCTGCTCCAGGTCGATCTGCTGCAGCAGCTTCTTCACAGCCTCGGCGCCCATGCCGGCGTCGAAATCGTCCTCGTACTTCTCCCGCATATCCCGGTACTCCTTCTCGGACAGGATCTGGTTGCGGGACAGGGGGGTGTAGCCCGGATCAATGACGATATAGCTGGCGAAGTAGAGCACCTTCTCCAGAATCCGGGGGCTGATGTCCAGCAGCAGGCCCATCCGGGAGGGGATGCCCTTGAAGTACCAGATGTGGGAGACGGGGGCGGCCAGCTCGATGTGGCCCATGCGCTCCCGGCGGACCTTGGAGCGGGTGATCTCCACGCCGCAGCGGTCGCAGATCTTCCCCTTGTAGCGGATCTTCTTATACTTGCCGCAGTTACACTCCCAGTCCTTGGTGGGGCCGAAGATCCGCTCGCAGAACAGGCCGTCCTTCTCCGGCTTTAGAGTGCGGTAGTTGATGGTCTCCGGGCGCTTTACCTCGCCGTAGGACCAGGCGCGAATCTGTTCGGGGGAGGCGATCCCGATCTGAATGGCGTCAAACTCAGCATAACTCATGTGTTGTAATCTCCTCCCGTCAATTAGTTATAGTCCTCGTCGGAGTCGAAGCGGTCCTCGTCTCCGCTCTCGTCCAGGTCCATATCCATGGCCAGGTCGTCGTCGTCGCTGTCGCCCTTGAAGGTGAAGCCAGCGCCGGCCAGCTCGCTCTCCTTCTGGTCCTGGTAGGCGTAGTCGTCGTCCCGGTCATAGTAGTCGTCCCGGCTGCCGGGCTGATAGGTGTCCTCGTCCTCGTCCTTCAACTCGATCTCATTGCCCTCGGCATCCAGCACCTTCATGTCCAGACACAGGGACTGGAGCTCCTTGATGAGCACCTTGAAGGACTCGGGCACGCCGGGCTTGGGCACGTTGTGGCCCTTGACGATGGCCTCGTAGGTCTTCACACGGCCGGTGACGTCGTCGGACTTCACCGTCAGGATCTCCTGCAGGGTATAGGCGGCGCCGTAGGCCTCCAGGGCCCACACCTCCATCTCGCCGAAGCGCTGACCGCCGAACTGGGCCTTGCCGCCCAGCGGCTGCTGGGTGACCAGGGAGTAGGGGCCGGTAGCGCGGGCGTGGATCTTGTCGTCCACCAGGTGGTGCAGCTTCAGGAAGTACACATAGCCCACGGTGACCGGGTTGTCAAAGCGCCGGCCGGTGCGGCCGTCGTACAGCCAGTTCTTGCCGTCCACCAGGCGCAGCTGTCCGGCCTTCTGCCACTCCCGCACCTGGACCTTGTCCTCCATCTCCTCGGGGGTGAGGGGACGGATGCCGTTCTCGGCGGTCTCGTCGGGCAGATAGAGCTGCTTGCCGATGAGGGGCTCGTCGTAGCCCACCTCCCGGGCCAGGCCGGCCATCTTCAGGCACTCCTGGATGTCCTCCTCGGTGGCGCCGTTGAAGATGGGGGTGGCCACCTTCCAGCCCAGGGTCTTGGCGGCGTAGCCCAGATGGACCTCCAGCACCTGACCGATGTTCATACGGGAGGGCACGCCCAGGGGGTTCAGCACGATGTCCAGGGGGGTGCCGTCGGGCAGGAAGGGCATATCCTCCTGGGGCAGGATGCGGGACACGACACCCTTGTTGCCGTGGCGGCCGGCCATCTTGTCGCCCACGGAGATCTTACGCTTCTGGGCAATATAGACGCGGACGCACTGGTTGACGCCGGGGCCCAGCTCGTCGCCGTTCTCCCGGGTGAAGATCTTCACGTCCACGATGGTGCCGCTCTCGCCGTGGGGCACCTTCAGGGAGGTGTCACGGACCTCACGGGCCTTCTCGCCGAAGATGGCCCGCAGCAGCTTCTCCTCCGCGGTGGCCTCGGCCTCGCCCTTGGGGGCCACCTTGCCCACCAGGTAGTCGCCGGCGTGGACCTCCGCGCCGATGCGGATGATGCCGTGCTCGTCCAGGTCCCGCAGGGCGTCCTCGCCCACGTTGGGGATGTCGCGGGTGATGGTCTCGGGGCCCAGCTTGGTGTCCCGGGCCTCCAGCTCATACTCCTCGATGTGGATGGAGGTAAACACGTCCTCCCGTACCATGCGCTCGTTGAGCAGCACGGCGTCCTCGTAGTTGTAGCCCTCCCAGGTCATAAAGCCCATGAGGATGTTCCGGCCCAGGGCGATCTCGCCCCGGTCGGTGGAGGGGCCGTCGGCCAGCACGTCCTGGAACTCCACCCGCTGGCCCACGTTCACGATGGGGCGCTGGTTGATGCAGGTGCCGTGGTTGGAGCGCAGATACTTGGTCAGGCGGTACTCCTTGGTGGTGCCGTTGTCATATTTTACGGTGATATACCGGGCGGACACCTTGGTGACGGTACCGGGACCCTCGGCCAGGATGGCCACCTCGGAGTCGATGCAGTTCTTGTGCTCCTGGCCGGTGGCCACGATGGGGGCCTCGGGGCGGAGCAGAGGCACGGCCTGACGCTGCATGTTGGCGCCCATCAGGGCGCGGTTGGCGTCGTCGTTCTGCAGGAAGGGGATCATGGCCGTGGCGATGGACACCATCATCTTGGGGGACACGTCCACATAGTCCACCTGGCTGGCAGGCACGGAGATGATCTCGTTGCGGTGGCGGCAGGTGATGCGCTCGTTGACGAAGCGGTTGTTCTCGTCCACCGGCTCGGTGGCCTGGCAGATGGTGTACTCGTCCTCCACGTCGGCGGTCATATACTCGATCTCATCGGTGACCTGGCCGGTGGCCTTGTCCACCTTGCGGTAGGGGGTCTCGATGAAGCCGTAGCGGTTGATGCGGGCGTAAGAGGCCAGATAGGAGATCAGGCCGATGTTGGGACCTTCGGGGGTCTCGATGGGACACAGACGGCCGTAGTGGCTGTAGTGGACGTCTCGCACGTCGAAGGAGGCCCGGTCACGGCTCAGACCGCCGGGGCCCAGAGCGGACAGGCGGCGCTTGTGGGTCAGCTCGGCCAGGGGGTTGGTCTGGTCCATGAACTGGCTCAGGGGGGAGGAGCCGAAGAACTCCTTGATGGCGGCGGTGACAGGACGGATATTGATGAGGCTCTGGGGGGTGACCACGTCCAGGTCCTGGGTGGTCATGCGCTCCCGGATGACCCGCTCCATGCGGCTGAAGCCGATGCGGAACTGGTTCTGGATCAGCTCGCCCACGCAGCGCAGGCGGCGGTTGCCCAGGTGGTCGATGTCGTCGGGGGTGCCCACCCCGTGGGCCAGGCAGTTCAGGTAGTTGATGGAGGCCATGATGTCCTCGGCGGTGATGTGCTTGGGAATCAGGTTGTCCAGATTCTCCTTCACCAGGTCCTGGAAGTCCTCGTCGGACAGGCCCTCGGCCTCCCGGCGGTCCAGCAGCTGGCACAGCACCGGGAAGGAGACCATCTCGGTGACGCCGCAGGCCTCGGGATCGAAGTCCACGAAGTTCTTCATGTCCACCATGTTGTTGGCGAACACCTTCACCTGCTTGCCGTCCACATCCAGAACGGCCTCGTTCACGCCGGCGTTGTCCAGCTCCTTGGCCCGCTCCCGGGTGAGGGTCTCCCCCGCCTCGGCGATGATCTCGCCGGTGCGGGGATCGGCCACGGGCAGGGCCAGGGTGCGGCCGGACAGGCGGGTCCACAGGGCCATCTTCTTGTTGAACTTATAGCGGCCCACGGCGGACAGGTCGTACCGGCGGGGATCGTAGAAGGTGGCGTTCAGAAGGGTCTCGGCGGAGTCCAGCGTGGGGGGCTCGCCGGGACGGAGCTTCCGATAGATCTCCAGCATGGCCTCCTCATAGGTCTTGCAGGGGTCCTTCTCCATGGTGGCCAGGATGCGCTCGTCCTCGCCGAACATCTCGATGATCTCCGCGTCGGTCTTGGGGCCCACGGCGCGGATCAGGCAGGTGATGGGCAGCTTGCGGTTCTTGTCGATGCGCACATAGAACACGTTGGACAGGTCGGTCTCATACTCCAGCCAGGCGCCCCGGTAGGGGATGACGGTGGTGCCGTAGGTGTGGTTGTCCGCCTTGTCCGCCGTGTCGGTGAAGTACATGCCGGGGGAGCGGGTGATCTGGGAGACGATGACGCGCTCGGCGCCATTGATGACAAAGGTGCCGGAGTTGGTCATAATGGGGAAGTCGCCCATGAAGATCTCCTGCTCCTTGATCTCTTCGGTCTCCTTGTTGCGCAGGCGGACCTTCACCTTGATGGGGGCGGCGTAGGTGGCGTCCCGGGCCTTGCACTCCTCCACGTCGTACTTGGGCTTCTCGTCCATGGAGTAGTCGATGAAGCTCAGCTCCAGGTTTCCGGCGTAGTCGGTGATGGCCTCCACATCCCGGAACACCTCCCGCAATCCGGTGTCCAGGAACCACTGGTAGGAGTTCTTCTGGACCTCCAGCAGGTTGGGCATGTCCAGGATCTCCTGGTACCGGGCAAAGCTTTTGCGCTTTGTCTTGCCATACATTACGTCCTTTACGACCATGCTAAAAAATCAACTCGCTTTCTTCTGCACTGAACGGGTGGATCTCCAGTTTTTCCGGTCCGTTCGCCGGGAAAACTGCCCTTCGCTTTGTATAAAACCTACAATTCCGGGGGGAGGGCCGCTTTCCGAACGCCCGGACGCGTTGATAAGTTTCCCTGCATGTGCCTTGCCTTTTCCCGAAACCTGTGTTACACTGGCTCCAGTTTAAAAGGGGAAGTGGCCCTTTCACACAGGGACATAAAAGCATTTTATTGTACCATGCCTGGCAATTTTTTGTCAAGCCCTCTCCCCTATTTTTCAGAATATTTTTTGTAACTGCCCGCGGTCCTTCCCCTGGACCGCGGTTTTTTCCTGTCCTGGAGCTCCGGCGGCCCGCATCCCCCCATCTTTTTTGTCGCTCCCGAACAAAAAAGCAGGTCTGTCTCTTGACTTTTCTGTCACTGTGCGCTACAATAAACCCATAAATAGCGATATTCGATATTTTGGCCGGCGGCCTCCCAGCGCTCGCCCGCCGAGCCCCAACTTCAAAAGGAGGATGTACCGCTATGAAAAAGATCTTACGCCCCATCCTGTGCGGCGGCGTGCTGGCCGCCCTGCTGTGCACCCCGTCCCTGGCGGCGGAGCAGGGGGACTTCTCCCTGCTGGTGAACGGAGAGCCGGTGGCCTTCACCGACGCCGCCCCGGTGCTGAAAGACGGCCGCTCCTTCCTGCCCGTCGCGACCACCTTCCAGGCTCTGGGCTTCGCCCAAGAGGATATCGTCTGGAACGGGGAGACTCAGTCCGTCACCGCCTCCAAAGACGGCACCACCATCTCCCTCACTGTGGGCGACTCCGCCGTGACCTGGACCGGCCCCAGTTGGTCCCAGACCTCGGAGGACGGCACATCCGGCTCGGCCGGCGGCTCCGGCGGCATCGCCTATCTGGACGCGGCCCCCTACATTGACCCCGCCACCAACCGGACCTACATCCCCGTAGGACTGGTGGCCGATATCCTGGGCTGTCGGGTGGCCTGGGACGGGGCGACCTCCACCGTCATCATCGACGATGTGGACGCCATCCTGGCGGAGAATACCGAGACCTATGAGCGCATGGACCAGTACCTGGACTACGCCCGGAAGTATTCCCAGGGCAACTATCAGGTGGAGGGCTCTTATCTGCTTACCTCCGCTCCTGGTGAGATGGAGTCCGGCGCGGAAATCATTCACACAGTGGGCGGCGGCTACAGCATGGTCACTAACCAGACCGCCATGCAGTTCGCCATGGACATGAGCATCGGCGGCACCATCATGGGCGCCCCCATCGCCCCCACCGACATGAACCTGGACATGCGGGCCGACCTGGACACCGGCATGCTCTATCTGTATTTCCAGTCCGAGGACCTGGAGCAGCTGATGAACAACAACGTCCAGGTCAATGGGGAGTCCGTGGAGTTCCAGATCCCCGACCAGTGGTACAGCCTGGACATGAAGGCTGTGTACGACGAGGCCTACGGCCCCGGCTTCTATGAGGAGCTGATCGCCCTGAGCACCGCCAGCCAGGAGGCTGCCTTCGCCCAGACCCTAGAGGAGCTTTTGAAGAGCGACACCCTGACCCTCACCAGCACCGCCACCACCTCCGACTACCTGGAGGCCCTTAACCAGCTGCTGGGTGACAGCCACTTCCAGAAGTCCGGCTCCACCTACACCAGCACCCTGGAACAGGACGGCGTCACCCTCCTCTTCCATCTGTACACCAGCGGCGGCCAGGTAAACGGCTATGGCATGGAGATGACCGCCTCGGAAACCACCGGCATGGAAATGACCATGACCATGGAGATGAAGGGGGACGACATGAGCCTTCTCATGGAAATGGCCGGCATGACCATGGAGATGGACGGTACCTATCGGCCCTCCAGCACCGCTCCCGAAACCGAGCCCCCCGCCGGCGCCACCGTTGTGGACCTGTGGGAACTGCTCACCACTCCCGTCAGCGAACTCTGAGCCGTTCGCTCTACAGCCGATTATGTTTTATAGAGAGGGTCCCGCCAGACGGCGGGACCCTTTTGCGCAAAGCACAAAATCAGCTTAAAAACCCCCGCCTTTTCCTTGCATTTTCCCAAACAAAGGGAATATGATGAGCTTATCAAATCCGGATCCCTCAGTGGGATATGGGAGCAATCCAGACCGCGCCGGGCCCGACCGCCCGCGCCATCCAGCTATTTGATAAGGAGGAATTCACATGAAGCAATTTCTGCGCCCCATTCTGTGCGGCGGCGTGCTGGCTGCCCTGCTGTGCACCCCGTCCCTGGCCGCCGACGAGGGGGACTTCTCCCTGCTGGTCAACGGGAAACCGGTCACCTTTTCCGACACGGCCCCGGTGCTGAAGGACGGCCGCTCCTTCCTGCCCATGGCGGCCACCTTTGAGGCCCTGGGCTTCCCCGCCGACCAGATCAACTGGTTTGCGCCGGACCGGACGGTGACCGCCGTCAAGCCCGACGTGACCTATATCAATTTCCAGGGGGAGCAGGCACAGGGGGATCTGACCGTCCAGATGGCCATCGGCTCCAACACCTTCTCCGTCCAGTATGAGGGAGACACCACCGCCGGTCCCCATGGCAACACTGTCCAGGTGGTGAACGACTACACCGCCGACGCAGCCCCCTACATCGACGCCGCCACCAGCCGCACCTACATCCCCGTGGGCCTGGCGGCCGACGCCCTGGGCTACCGGGTGGCCTGGGACGGGGAGACCTCCACCGTCATCATCGACGACGTGGAGGCCATTCTGGCGGAGAACAGCGAGACATACGAACTCATGGACCAGTATCTGAACTACGCCGACCAGTACAGCCAGGGCACCTATCAGGTCAACGGCGCCCTCTCCCTCAACATGGCGGACCCCTTCGACAAGGTGGACCTGACCGGCGACTACGACATGATCACCAGCCAGACCGCCCTCCAGCTTGACGCCGACCTGGCCATCAACGCGGATATGAGCGGCCTGGAGCTCACCCTGCCCAATCTGGACGCGGCCATGCGCTGCGACGTGGAGACCGGCATGTTCTACTTCCAGTCCCAGGCCCTCACCTCCTCGGACGTCTGGTACGGCCTGGACATGAAGGCGCTGTACGAGGCCATGTACGGCCCCGGCTTTTACGAGGAGCTCATCGCTCTGGACACCGCCAGCGCCGCCGAGGACATGACCTTTGCCCAGGCCCTGGAGGAAATTCTGAAAAGCGACGCCCTCCCCCTCTCCAGCGAATTCACCACCAAGGACTACCTGAACCTCTTTAACGGCATCCTGGCCGACAGCGCCTTTGAGCGCTCCGGCTCCACCTACACCAGCACCCCCATCGATCTGAGCGAGGACGGCTCCAGCATCCTGGTCTCCTTCCAGCTCTACACCAGCGGCGGGAAGGTGAACGGCTACGGCATGGAGATGGCCATCGCCGATTCAGAGGGGACCGCCCTGACCATGACCGCCGGGATGCGGGGCAGCAAAATGGAGATGCTCATGGACTTCCAGACGCCCGGGGAGCTCTCCATGACCATGGAGATGGACGGCGCCTATCAGCGCACCAGCACCGCCCCCGCCACCCAGCCCCCCGCCGGGGCAGAGGTGGTGGACCTGACCGACACCCTCACCGGAGATATAGAGCTCGCGCCAGAATCCGAGGCCGCCTGACGGCCCTCTGAAGCAAAAGAATTTGGGCCCCGCCGAAACGGCGGGGCCCTTGCTGTTGTTTATTGCGCGGTTGTTTGAGCGGCGGCCTGTCTGGCCTTCTTCTTACGCTTGGCGGCCATGTACCGGTCCTCCTCGCTGAAGATGCAGCCGCAGTATTTCTGCATGTAAAACCCGTGCTCCCGGGCAAACTCCTGCCCGGCCTGGAACAGGGGGCGAAAGTCCTGGTACAGAAACTCCACCCCGTATTTCTCCCCCATAGCCTGGGCCGTGGCCCGGATGGCCTCGTGGTTCTGGTAGGGGGAGATGAGCAGGGATGTGGTAAAGGAGTCGTACCCGTTTTCTGCGGCATACCGGGCGGTCTCCTCCATCCGCACCCGGTAGCAGTAGGCACACCGGCCGTCGATGTTGTCCGCCACGTTGGTAATAAAGGTGCGCAGGTCATAGGAGCCGCCGATGACGAGCTTCATCCCGATCTCTTTGGAATACTCCTCCAGGGTGCGCTTCCGGGCCTGATACTCGGTGTAGGGGTGGATGTTGGGGTTGAACCAGAACCCGGCGACGGAGAGCCCCTCCGACCGCAGCAGGTCGATGGGCCGGTTGGCGCAGGGGGCGCAGCAGATGTGCATCAAGGTATTCATAGGCAAGTGTTTCACTCCAGCTCTAATATGGTGACATGGAGCCCCTTCCGCAGGGCGTAGGCCAGGGTCTGGGCGGTCCCGCCCTTGGGTTCGCCGTCGTAGACGGCCAGCAGCCGGGCGGACCGGTCCACCATGTACCGGTTCCGGCGCATCATGCAGAAGCGGTCGTACCGGTGCTGAACCAGCGTTTCATAGTCGCACCGGTCCAGGATGGACTGGTACCGCACCCGCTCCTCCTCCGGCCAGCGGTCGGCCTGGCTCTCGCAGGGACGGGCACACTCCAGGAGCACATCGGGGCGGCGCTCCTTCAGCGCCAGCACCGCCTCGGCAAAGTACAGGTCGGCCCCCCGGGCCATGCCGGAGATGAAGTGCCGGACCCCGGCGGCGTACTCCTCCTCCAGGGCGGCAGCAATCCGCCCCTTCAGGGCCACGCAGCGGGGGTCCTCCTCCCGGGTGCCCCAGGGCAGCTTGCTGGGCCGGTGCCCGGTAAAACAGCAGGTGTCCTTCTCCCCCACGCCGGAGCCCTCCTCTCCCATCAAGTACCGCCATTGTAGCCCAAAACGCCGGAGAAGTCAACAAAAATCGAAAGTTTGTTCTATTCCTGTCCCCGCCTTGAAAATAGGGGGTTGCATTTTCCCGGAAAATGCGTATAATGAGACATGGACAACTGAACGAACAGTCTTCAGGGCGGGGTGAAATTCCCCACTGGCGGTACAGTCCGCGACCGGACGCAGTTTCAACATTGATATTGCGTCCGCTGACTCGGTGAAACTCCGGGACCAACGGTTACAGTCCGGATGGAAGAAGATGTGTGTCAAAACAATAGCCGTGCGCCTTGGCGCGCGGAAAGCGCACCTCCTTTGTTGTTTTTGCACCTGGAAGACTTGAGCTTTCAGGGGTACCAAAAACAAAAAGGAGTGTTTTTTATGTCCGCACCATCCATGACTCAAAACCCACCCCGCGCGAAAATGGATACCCGTACCATGGTATCCATCGCCATGCTCACCGGCATCGCCTACATCGTGATGCTCCTGTCCAAAAACATGCCCAGCGTATACGGCTTTCTGGACTTTGACTTCAAGGACGTGATCATCTGCATCGGCGGCTTCACCTTCGGTCCCTTCGCCGCCGCCATTATTTCCATTTTGGTGGCCTTCATTGAGATGATCACCATCAGCACCACCGGCCCCTGGGGCTTCCTGATGAATGTTTTGGCCACCTGCTCCTTCTCCTGCACCGCCTGCTTCATCTATAAGAAAATGCACTCCAAGAAGGGGGCCGTGATCGGTCTGGCCTGCGGCGTAGTGTGTCTGGTTATCGTGATGCTTCTGTGGAACTACCTGGTCACCCCCATCTATCAGGGGATGCCCCGTCAGGCTATTGCCGACCTGCTGCTGCCGGTGTTTCTCCCCTTCAACCTGGCCAAGGGCGGTATGAACATGGCCGCCACCCTGCTGCTCTATCCCCCGGTGGTGGGCGCTCTGCGCCGCTCCGGCGTGGTCCCCCCCTCTCAGAGCAGCCAGGGAAAGAAGTTCAGCGCCGGCTTCGCGCTGTTCGCTCTGGCCCTGCTGGCCACCTTTGTGCTGTTTGCCCTGGTGCTGGCCGGAGTCATTTAATCTGAGCCTATCAAAACGGCGCGGTCCTAATGACCGCGCCGTTTTTCGCGCTTTTTCTGCTGCCGGAGCCGGAATTGTTCCTCCTGTTCCGCCCTCCTCTGGGCAGAGCGCCGGGCGCGGCGCTCCAGGCCGTCCGCCTCCCGCTGGCGGGCGAGGGCCTCCTGTGCCTTGGTGGAGGCTCCGGCGGTCCGGGCCGCCTTTGCCGCCTCCCGCTGGAGCCGCTTGGGGTTGGCGGGAACGGCTCTGGGCCGCTCCCCCGCCTCCGCGGCGGTGAAGGGCAGGCTGTGCCAGGATGTCAGCACCCACTGGTACACCTGGGCGTCCGAGGGCTCCGCCCCGAACACCACCCGGGCGGCCTGATAGCCCTCCTGCGTCCACCGCTCCCCGATCCCCACCCAAAAAGGGGGCTGGAACAGCACCGTAAAACGGCATTCATTCCGATCCATATTCAGTTTCCTCCCATATCCAAAGATATGGAGAATGGAGGAATGAGATATAATAAGACAAAGTCGGAAACCTCTATGAATGGCTGGAGTTTTTGCTGATTTTGTCCGAAATCTCAAGCTAATTTGCCATCTTTATAGGCTCCGACATTCCAAACCCTTGATGAAAGGAGGGCTATGTCGGAGCGGGTGTGAAACGCTCACTCCGAAATACCGGAGTGAGCGTTTTCTATTCCGGGGCTTAACTTTATGGAACAGAAAGAAGGTAATAGGATGGCGATTACTCTGGCGATTACGAACTCGAAAGGCGGCGTCGGAAAGACCACAACCTGTGCTAACCTAGGTGCCGCCTTGGCCGCTGCGGGTAAACGAGTCCTTCTTGTGGACAACGATCCGCAAGGAGACCTGACAAAGGTCATGCGAGCTGACCCGAAAATCCTCAAATACACTTTGGCAAACCTGATGAATGCAGTTTTGGACGATACGGAATTTGAACTCTTTGCAGATAAGGCCGTCATCCAAAGAGAAGGCATCCACTACATCCCCGCGAACTCAAAGCTGGCAGCTGTGTCCAGTCGGCTGGTGGCTCTGCAAATGAGCAGCAGGTACCGGGGCGGCGACAGTGGTGGTACCCCCTGTGAAATGGTCATGGCCAGCGTCCTAAAGTATTTTCAGGATCAGTACGATTACATCCTGATTGATTGTGGTCACAGCATGGATTTGCTGACAATCAACGCCTTGGCTGCCGCGGATCAGGCTATTGTTCCCGTACAGGCGCATTACCTGGCAATGGAGGATATGGCCGATACGTTGGAAGTCATCAAAACAATCCGTCAGGGGATCAACCCAGCTCTCACAGTAGGTGGAATCCTGCTAACCATGTATCAGGGACGCACCAATCTGTGTCGCAGTATCCAGGACGAGATCCAAGCCGACTACGGCAATGCTTTCACCGTTTTCTCTGCCCCCATTGATTTCTCCATCCGTGTTGCGGAGCATCCGATTGACGCGGCAAGTATTTTTGAATATGAGCCCACCAATCCCGCAGCGAAAGCATATTCTGCGGTAGCGCGGGAGGTGCTGTCCTATGCCAAGAAATAGAGTGCAAAATGCGCTCAGACAGCGTAAGCAGGACGAGGCAAGTGCCAACCAGGCCACAGGGCAGACACAGGAAAAAGCTTATGATTGCTTTTTTCATCATGATGACCTTCCATCTCCTATGGAAAATGGGACCCTGTGTACCCTTCCGCTGAAACAGCTGGATGGCTTTCCAGGACATGAGGAACATTTTCCTCTCTATACCGGGCAGCGGTTGGATGATATGGTGGACAGCATTCGTCGGCTCGGGGTGCAGACACCCATTCTAGTCTGGAAAACCAGCAATGGACGTTACATCATCATCAGTGGACATAATCGAGTCAATGCTTCTGTCCTTGCGGGCCGCACTACCATCCCGGCAGTGGTACGGACTGATTTGACCATGGAAACTGCGGAGGACCTCTTCTTTGAGATGAACTTCCGGCAGCGATCCCTGGCAGAGATGCTCTTTTCCCAACGGGTGCTTTGTGTGGCGGCCCATTACAATATGATGAAGCGACAGGGGCGCCGCACAGATCTTCTGACAGCGGCAGAGACTTCTCCTGACACTCAGGAAAAGTCAGATACGGGTGATCCGGCCACTTCTCCTGACACTCAGGAAAAGTCCCATACCGACGAGAAGATTGCTCAGGAATATGAGTTGACCCGAGATAAGGTGTCCAAATACTGTCGATATCTCGTAGTAGTAGCGAGGAACGAAGCAATCTCACTATTGCGAAAACGACATCAGGAAATACCGTTTGATGATGATGTCATGGGAGAAAAATATGCTTTTGAACATGACAGTACAAAAGATATTATAGAGACTATATTGGAGATGCCGGAGACATACCGAGCGGTATTAGAAATGCGATTTATTGAAGATCGAAGCACAAAAGAGATTGCAACTGCTCTGGGGTTAAAGGAGACAACAGTTGATGTACGGATTCACCGAGGAAGAGCACTACTGATTAAAAAATTGAGGGAGGAGGGGTATGTGCGATGAATAGTGATACAGAAGATATTTTATTGAGGGATATTTTATTAGATGCAGCAGCTAGAGAATTTGCGGAAGATCTTTCTAGCAGAGAGCAAATTGCTGTATCTTCTCAATTTCGTCGTCAGATGCAGAATATGACAGCTAATCCAACGAAGTGGGCAAAACGACAAAGTAGGCCGCTTTGGAAACGGGGAATGCAGATGGTGGCGGCTGTATTGGTTGCCTGCTTCCTAACACTGGGTGGTGTCATGGTAATAAGTCCAACTGCGCGTGCTGCAATTATCGAATTGGTAACAGAATGGTATGAAAATAGCATAATTTATCGCTTTTTTGGAGAGCCGACTTTTGAAAACATGCCGAAATATAAGATTACTGTACTTCCTGATGGATATCATGATACGGAGGAGCAGTTAGTACTTCCCAATAGTGTAGAAATCACTTATGAAAATGAGGATGGTGATATAATCCGGTTTGAATATATGCGGATTGAAGAAGGTTCAGCCATAGTGATGGATACAGAGGATATGGAGATTTCAGAAATTGAAGTCGATGGGTGTCCAGGACACTTATATATGGCTCTGGACCCTGAGCAAAGCAATAGTATAACATGGTATGACACCCAAAGCGGTATCCAATTTGTTATAGACGGATTCTTGGACAGTGTTGATCTTATGAGGTCGGCAGGCAGTGTTGT
>OOBN01000234.1_pt1 | contig 58019 bp, 43 predicted proteins | sample 1671091 | NCBI WGS metagenome assembly OOBN01 (sample SAMN06348121, study PRJEB24527) | human gut metagenome | biome: human gut; feature: ankylosing spondylitis patient; material: feces | host: Homo sapiens | place: China | collected 2015-10 | reverse complement strand
AAGCGACACTCAATGACGAAAGGTCAAATTGGGGAACGCTCAAAACAAATAGACCGACAAGAATCAGAATAAATAAAACAACAAAATTTAAAATCGCAACTTTTTTGTTTGCCTTTTTTATCATAATTATAACCGTCTCCTTCCAGAGTGTATTTAAAGTCTTATCGTTCCATCAGCATCTTTGTATTTTGGGACGCTAAGATCGTTTATTATTTTTAAATATCCACGTTTAGTAGACGCATTATATTTTTTATAAGCAATAAAAGCATTACAAATTCCTAAATGAAAAAAATAAGTATTATTTTTTATGCTGTTGTTTCTTGCATTTAATATTTCCATTGATAAATACCATCCCAATAAAACGGAAAGATGAAACGCGCCTTCGTATTGTTCATATCCTTCAAACTGGGGCTTTGTATTCTTATAATAATTTTCTTCCAAATCGTAATATGAACTGTTTTTTATATATTCTATCGCTTCCTTTGGAAGACCAAGATTCTCGTTATCTGCACAATAATTTTTCCACTGTTCGACACCTCCCAACACGACTTTTAATATTTTATATTTATTTGCGTTTTGTTTTTTTATTGCTAAATTGGCTATTAACAATCCATAATCATTGATTGCTTGCTTAAAATCTATAGCCTCATAACCACCCATAAACAAATCAGAAAAAACCGTGGATATAATTATAATTGAGACCAAGCCGGGAACAACATTTTTAACAACATCGGCACCAGAAAGTCCATTATAATCTATTTTGTTAATCGGATTATTATTACAATAAGCATACATATTAGCTCCAAGGGGACTACCTACCGAAGAAAGTAATATGCTTGTATCATCGGCATTCAAGAATCTACCCCATTCCGGATTGTAGTACCTCGATTGCAAATAGTAGAGTCCTGTCGTGAAGTCATAGTTGTAGCCTCGATATGTTACAGGACATATCGCTGTAATTATGGCTTTTGCGGTTTCATCAAGACTTTCATCGGCAATATAAGTTATATTTCCCCATGGGTCATAGCTAAACGAAATCATAGTTTCGCCACTTGGCTCTATAATAGAGGTTACATCGCCTTGAATATTCTTTTTGAGAAGCATCGTTTGTCCGTTCAAGATAATGGCGCTCGGTGTATTTTCATTATTGAAATAGACAAATTTTGACGTAAACATTATAGGTTTATATGTTACTACGCCATCTTTCTTCTGCTCTATATTATACACCATGTTTTGTACAGAAATCTTGCCGTCTTTCCAAATATAGTCAACCGAATACTCAAGGGTCCCGTCTGACTTATACTGCTTTTTTTGCGTTCTGAGTCCGCTTGCATCATAATTATACTGGGTATATGACCCATCCGCTGCTTTAATTTCTGTAAGTTGTTTTCCGTTCCAAACATATGATTTACCATCATATGACACAGGATTCCCTTCAAGGTCATATTTTATGTCCTTACCATTATATGTTTTTAGACGGTCATTCCAAAGCATATAATTTGAGCCACTATCAAACCCGTATGAAGCCGTAGTCCGCTTTTTTAATTTAGAGAACGAAGCACTAAGAGTAAATGGATACTCATAAATTGATGTTCTGTTTCCACCTGCATCATATCTATATTTGTATGATTTTCCGTTAACATTATCATCAAAACGGACAAGCTGCTCAGCCTTATCGTAAGTATAGCGATAACGAAGCGTTTTTGTACCATCAGCAGAAACCGAATATTCGTGTGTTATATTACCATTGTCGTCATATTCGTAATAATATCCTTCATTTGAGACAACTGTTTTTATTCCGTCTGTAACAGAAGATACGGTATTATACAGCGTTTCCGTCTTGCTCGAAGCCATGTGCTTTCCATTTTTTTCAAAGCTTTGATAAGAATAGTCCGTCTTTATTTCTGCATAATTTGAAGAAAGAGTTAATGGGTCAGACATGAGAACTTCTTTTTGCACTGTTCTTCCAAATGAATCATTTGTTACTGTAAAGCCAACGGATGCATCTTTACTTAATAGTGCAGAGCTGTTCTTAGTGTTTTGTGTATCCGTAGATATTTCAGAGTCATAAGACTTTGTTACAAATTCTGTTCCATTAACAATCTCAACAGCATTGCCATCGGAATCATACGTTTCGTAACTTTCCAGCCTATCACCGACCAAAACTTCGGTTGAATTTCCATTGTAATATATCGTTCTCGTTATTTCAGAATTTATAATATCGGTTTCAGAAAGCATATTGCCATACAAATCATATGAGTATTTGTAGACGTTTACTTTTGCATTTTCAGAACCGCTGTCGGCATTTCTTATTTCAATTATATTACCGCTATCATCATAATTATACGAAGTATAACCGCCATTCGCATAAGATGCCTTTAAAAGACGATTTCGATACGCACCCTCGTCATAAGTATAATTAACAAGCACTTTCCCTGTAAGCAACCCGGAAAGTCCTACCATTATACGTGACACATTACCCCATGTATTATAACTGATAATATAATGAAAATCATTATGACCTATGGATGTAATTCTACCCAAATTGTCATAACCATATGTTGCATCAAGTGATGAATTTTCGGATAAGGCAACAGATGATTTTGTAAGATTACCGGTTGCCGAATATGAATATGCTGTTGTTTTTCCCTGCGGTTCTGTTTTTGACTTTAAATAACCGTTTTCTCGGCTATAGTTATATGTAGTTTCCTTGTCATTTTCAGAAACCGTTGACGTAAGATAGTTTCCGTCCGAAGTATATGAGCGCTTGTTAAGCATTGAAATCAACGTGTTAAGGTCATATCCATTTATCGCGAGTGACAAAAGATTTCCAAAATCATCATAAACAATGTCGAACCGTTTTTTACACTGCAAACACTTGCAGGAGTCCTTACTTTTACAGCTACATATGCAGCCGTCGCCATAGGCACAGTCTTCCCCACAAATACAAGATGTTATGGTAGTAGACTGTTGAGGCTCTTCAACTACTTCTCCAGTAGAAGTATCGGCAGTATTTTCAGCATTTAAGGAGTCTGTTACAGCAGAGTTTTTATGCAAACTAACCTCAGCGATGGATGGAGTACCGGGTAAATTTTCGTAAACAAAACTAAACGTAACTTCAGTACAGTCACCTTTTAAGGTAACATCATCAGCAAGATATTGCCAATTTTTAATATACTGCTTTGCAGAAACAAAAATCGAGTCCGTTGCGGTTTTTCCATCGTCATCTACATAATTATATGTAACTTTAAAGCCAGCATTTCTATCCTTTAACAAACGCAAAGCAGATGTAACATCTTGTCCGTTTGCAGTTTTCAAATTCATGGTAGTATCTGATGCCACATATTTCCCTCGATACCAGCCTCCAAATGAAATCACATCACCTTTTTTCCCGTTCAATGTAATGCTTTGTGAAAACTCGACATTATTGTTTATACTTGCTTGAGGGAAACTAAGCATTGTCTTGGAGCGATTGCAAATAGAATCGGTTCTTTTAATATAACTATTTTCACTATTCCAACCGTTTATATTATTATCTGTACCAATTTCGAAATTGCCATTTTGCAAATAGTCATATTCTCCAATACCATTACCCTCTTCAAGCATGGCACTATCAACATAGAACTCACCGTTTGAGTCTCCAAGCCCTATCGAAACAGTTATTTTTCCAGAGCCAACAAAAGCTTTCGGTGCTATTTGCAAAGAATAAGTTTGAAAGTCTCCGCCAACTGCGGTTATTTCTCTCTCTTCAATATTTTGCATCTCGCCATGAGCATCAGAAAATTCCAAAAGCAATGTAAGTTTGCTGTCAGCATTCGCCTCAGCGGACTTTACTTTTACAGACAAAGTATAGGGTGCATTTTTAGAAATATTAACCGTTTGAGAAATGTATTTATCTGTTTTATCGTCCGAGGCGAATTTAATGGAATGTGCACCAGAATCAAAAGTTGTATCAACGACATCAGTCGCTTCAACATTCTCACTGTCCCACGAATTCGTTCCCGACTCGAAACTTCCGTTTAACAAAAGGTTTGAAGCCGTAGTTATATTACCGGATACATCCTTATTTTTACCTGTCAAGTATGTGTAATAACCCTTGTTATCATATGTTCCTATATTTTTTCCAAAGTTATCAAACTGCTCATAAACTATCGTCCCGGTAGAATCCTTAAATTCCACTCCATAAGGGCCATCAGAACTAACTACAATTGTGTTTCCTCTTTCAAACAAAGAATCCTTTTTGGCAAGTTCTTCTATATAATTTATTTTCCCATTATCATTATATCCAAAACCGACTTTATACTGAGACGCAACACTTGCCGAAACCATTTCGTTGCTTGAGTTGTACTCATAAGAATATGTCTTGGAGCTATTCTTTGTTACAGAAGCAAGATTTTCTCCATCATATTTATAAGTGCTCATCATATAATATAATTCATTTGCGCTATGTATTTGTGTTCCATTAGGCATAAAACACTTGATATTTTCAAGCTTTCCGGCAGTATTATATGAAAACAGATATTTTCTGCCAACGCCATCAGTTATGCTCTTTATTGCAAAATAATTACCATCTGTACTAAGGTCACTAACATAAGCGATATTGATACTTTGTTCAGCATATCCGCTTGATGTTTTAACTGTTTTTGTTACAGAAATAAGCCTACCATATTTGTCAAAACGTTCCTTTTGCCCATTAGGACGTTTTACAACTATGTAGTCAAGCAAATCGCCATCATAATCATCGGGTACATCCAAAAGTTCCATAGAATACCCACTACTGCCAATCACGGACGCTTTCTCTTCGTTGAAAACAATTACGTCATTATCTTCCGAATTCGTATTCACGCTTGCATTAAAAGCTATTATCGCTCCTGTATCAGTTAAATAGTTATATGTTATAACATTTAAATCGTTTACAACCGGAACAACACACCTATTATAATTACTTATCCAATTAGTTCCATACACATCAGGAACTGCATTTTCTTTAATTGATACAGCATAGTGCTTAATTGAATCGACACTTGAATTATAGACAAAAGAAATGTTCACAGGCATAACATTACCATCAAGAGCCATATCTTTTCTAATAATCGACATATCGCGCGTAAAATCGTTAACATATGCCGTTTCGTCATTATCAATACTTTGAGTATGATATTGATAACGGTTGTCATATCCCTTAACTTCAGTATAACTTAAAAGCAATCCTATGTTTGATTTCTTATTTTCTCCCACAATAGTATTGCCGAGCAGCACACCATACGAAGAATTGTCGAGCGGAACAAGAGCAAGTCCTTTGTTGCTTGAGTAATTATTGACAATTCTGTTTATATAGTCCGTTATGTTGAAGTTGACTGTTGTCGGGTTTTCGGGCAACACATTAAACCCTGTATAATAATCCAAAATGCCACTTGATAACTTAGGTCTTGTATTAAAAGTGACATTAGAGAAATTAACAGAGTCCGAGACTTCCTTTATTGCAATTTTTCCTTTAACACAGCCTTGTCCGATAAGTTGAGCTTCGGTAACAACTGCGCCGTCTATAGCATCTAAAATTTGACTTTTATTTAAATTGAGATATGTAATAGCCGTTATAGGTTCGGACGAATTATCAGGAATATAATTATCTGCCGACAAACAGAGCAAAGAATCTTCTCCTGTGGCATCCGGGTCTGAACTCGTTACACAAGTATTAGTAACAACAGAATCCCCAACTTCTGAAATAACAGGGTCGAGAACTACCGGATACGTCCTATCCTTAGATTTCAGCCAAGCTTCATCAGGACAATACTCTAATATATATTGTCCCTCACATATTTTTTCAAGCGTCACTGCAATCTTCGAAGACGAGTTTTTATCATCGTCATACATAACCGGAGATGGTATTTTAAATACGTTATTACCCTCAGCATCTTTAAAGATAAGGCTACCATCATTATTTTTTTCAATAGAAAGGTCGGTTGAAACAGTATAAGAATACGTTTTTTCAACTGCTTTCTTACTTTTTATAATAATGTTTTCTTTTACAACATTACCATTAACACTATATTGTATATCAGTATTCTTTAATACATTCTTATAACTTACTGAAGAATCTGACTTGTCCTGAAGAGAGCTTATATCAGCTGTTTCTTTTGGATTTTGAATGTCAGCTTTTTTATCAGAATCTCCACCGTTAATCACAAAAGATATAGCATGTCCATCTTTTAAAACATCAATGCTATTATTTTCTTTCAAGGTTTCCGGAAATTTTATTTCAAATGAATTAGATACATTCTTATATGCACCATTTCCGTCGGGAGTTATTGTATTGTTTATATCGCGCCATTCTTCACCATCAAAATAATGTAGTACTGAAGAAGATAAATAAGTACAATACGAACCGTCGCTTTTTTTGTATGTTTTGCTATTTTGAGTACGTTTGTCGTTAATTTCATACAAAATTTCGCTATCTGAAGCCAACTTTGTTTCTGCTTCGTTTTGAGTATCGCTACTCGCATCAATTTTTTCAATTGCTGCCCCGTTTATCGGTATCACACTTATCAACATAAGCATTGATAAAAATACCGACAAAATTTTAAAATACCGTTTTGCTTTCATTTTTTTCCCCCAATTGTTAATTTATAAAGAACACAATGTTGTGTTACTTCCGCAATTCGTTGTTTATGTACAAGATATTATATTATTATTTTGATAATTTGTCAATATTGACTACAACGACGATACTGTAATTCTAAAATGTTTTGCTACTGCATAAGTATAATATAAGCGACACCCGTAAACATACAAAAACACCCCTACTTTCAAAACGAAAGTAGGGGTGTTTTTAACATTATTAAGCATTAAGCAACTTCTTTTACTGAGCCACAAACTTACAGCCCTTAGTCTTTGCCCAAGTTTCGGCATATGAACCGGTAGTAACGAAAAGCGTTATATACCTCTCGTTTCTTCTGTCGTGAGGCTCCCCTTCTTGATGTTTGTAAGTATTATTAAAAGCGTTTGTTTCTATATTAGTAACACTACTTGGTATAGTAATATTTGCGAGAGAAGAGCAGCCATTGAAAGCTCTTTCCTCAATACTTGTTACAGAATTAGGAATTACAACGTCAGTAAGAGCATCGCATTGAGAAAAGGCACCGTATGGAATGTTTGCAATTGTGTTTGGTATAACGACTTTTGTGATACTTCTGCAACTGGCAAAAGCACCCGAACTCATGCTTGTTACAAAATCAGGTATAGTATATTCGCCAACTTTTCCGCCGGGGCAACATATTAAGTTTGATTTGTTTTTATTGAACAGCACTCCATCCTCACTTGAATAGTTTAAATTATCCTCTGCAACTTCTATTGACTTCAAACTATAACAACCATTAAACGCGAAATTACCTATGCTTGTAACGCTCCTCGGTATTGTGATATTCTTGAGATGGGGGCAAAAATGAAACGCGTTTGGTCCTATGCTTGTCAGACCATTGGGAATGTTGACATTTACAAGGCTCTCGCAATCATCAAAAGCATTTTTTCCAATACTTATTACACTATTAGAAATATTAACGTCTGTAAGGTGTAAGCAACTACAAAATGTAAGATTTCCAATGTTCTTTACACCATCGAGAACCTCAGCCTCTTTAAGCGTTTGTTGAAGATGGCGCTCGGTAATGCCTTTCATGTTAACGTAGGCAAAAGCATCATCTTTCATCAATCCATCCGAATCATTGCCGTTCTTAGATATTGTTACCTTTGTAAAATCTTTATTGAACTTAGCAACAACATACTCAGGTTTGGTTTTGCCTATATTAAGCGTGTAATTGTTGGCTTTTATTTGTTCAAAAAAGGCATTAGTAGCACCAACCTCATCAAACGTAAACGTAGCTGTATCAGTATAATAACCCGAATATTTAGGTTTTTCGGTTGCAACAGCACCAAAGTGTGAGGTTTTCTCTTCAGTAGACTTACCGGACGTCTGAGTTATGATTGTCGAGCCACTTGTTAAATCGCCTTCGGCGGTAGCGAGCTTATATGGTATTTTCACATTGTTTTCTTCAGCTACAGCGCCGTTATACGTAACTGTTCCCACAAGGGACTTACCGTCCGGTATAATTACATCTCTTAATGTTACACTGTTGGCGTTGGTATCGACGTTTTCAGACAACTTCTGTACTTTGATGTATGCTGGTATAGTCGCCGTATATGTAGACTCTTCTGAATATTCAACTGTTGAACTGCCCGAAGGCGTGTCCTGATTAAGTGTCTTATCTGCCGCGAAAGCCATAGTGCCACAGCTTGCGGCTGTTACCGCTCCAAGAGCTATAGATATAATCTGTTTTGTTAACTTTTTCAAATTTATCAATCCTTTCTTAGAAATAGGAAAAGCGGCCCCTATAATTGTTCGGGGCAATATATAGGAGCCGTTGAAAAATGGAATCGGGTCAATCAAGACCGATTACGAATACAAGATTAGTCAACAGATACAGTGAATGTAGCTGTGTCGTTATAGGTTCCTGAAAAGGACGGAGCCTGAGTAAGCACAGCACCGAGAGCCGTAGAATTTACAGCATCCGGATTACCGGCGGCCACACTGAGAATGGTGTCGCCTGTTGCTATCTTCTCGCCCTGATTCTGAAGGTCGTAAGTAATCTTAGTATCTGCGTTGTCAGCAAGTACAAGAGAATCCGCAAATGCAACCTTTACGTTAAGGGTCTTGCCGAACGGAATAAGGACTTCTTTGGCAGTTACATCTTCAGTTACCGGGGTCTCGCCGACCTTGGCAGCTTTAATGTATTCCGGAATGGTTACTATATATGTTCCGTTGACCGTATCATCGGTCGGGTCCTCCGGAGTACCGGGGTCGGTTACTTTACCTGCCTGATAATAGACGGTTGCAGTACCGGTCGGGGTGTCCTGATTAAGTGTTTTGTCAGCAGCGAAAGCTACTGTGCTGAGTGAACAAAGAGTCGCAAGTGAAAGAGCTGCGGCTACTGCCTTCTTTAATACGTTTTTCTTAAAATGCATTGTTAATTACCTCTTTTTTCTTTCTTGAATTTTTTTGTTTTTTGTAATTTGATTGTGCAATCTCTGATGTATCACACAACGCTCAAACATTGAAATGCAGCCCAAGAAGGCTCTGCTCGTACCTTGTAATAGACTTTGGTCTTCAAAGCAATTCTCCTTTCAATTTAGATTTTTGTATACGGTCTTGTTTTCATTGCACGCCTCTGAACAATCTTACTTGACGTGCATAGTTACTTGCATCTCCGGCGAGTTCATCTCGGCGCCGGTTTCCAGCTCGTTTGTGTAAATGTGTATGATAATCGGATAATCACCCTGCGAGAACTCACGCGAAATGTCTATTTTATGTATTTTTTCTCCGGGCGGCACCATGTTTGATTTGTATATTACCTCTCCTGAGTCTTTGAGCTTAATCTCAAACGAGAAATAGCACGGGTTGCCATCAGGGTTTTCGAGGTCTATACCTAATCCCTCTGTTTTATTTGCCGGTATCGTCCATTCGGTGAAGCCTTTTACTTGGATGCCTGCCGGTCGCTGTTCCTCACCGTTATTGTCGCTGTTCCCTGTGTTGTCTTCTATCACAGGCGTCCACGGCATATGCGGTTTGTCAGGCTTTGACGGTATAAACGTCAATCCGACGAGCATAGACGTCACAAGTAAAATCGGAATTATAATTACGGCTAACGAACGCTGTATCTTTGTAAAGGAGTTTTCTCCCGTCCTTACATACTGTTTTGTATACGAGAAAAACCTTCGCTTATTGTAATGGTCGAATTTGTCTCCGTTTATAGACAGTATGTTGTCGCCTTTGTCCTTGAACTTCTTTTTTATCTTTGCAAAGCCGTCAATGGGATAGTCTTTACCGCGTTCTTCCTGCTCCTGCTTAAACCGCTTAAACTGCTTGCGTGTAAGATACTGATATTCTTTTTTCTCTTTTTCACGCTTGTATTCACCTTTTTTATACCCTACGCCCAAGTCCTGCACATTGCGAGCGAAGTATATCTTTTTTTCATCCGTCTTCTGCTCTTTGCTCTGTTCAACATCAGAACTCCCTGATGTGGTTAGTTTTTTGTTTTCATTCATTTTTAATTTTTCCTCCTTGTTGTATTTGCATCTATATATGATGAAAAAATCGTGAAATTTGCCCTTTTTACAAAAAATCAATGTAAAAAAACATAAAAAAACCGCTTCCCATAGGGAAACGGTCTGATGTTCGTTATTCGGTTGTTTTTGCGTTTATTCTTTTTCTCGCACTTATCACTGTAACTATTATATCGCGGCTTTATTTTGGAGTCAATGTCATCTTTTTTTCACGATTTTTTTCACTTTTATTTCACGGTTTTTTTCACATTTTTTTCACGTTTTTTACAAAGCCAAAAAAAAGAAAGCCAACATCAAAAGATGCTGACTTTCTAAATTATTTTATGTAATGAAATAATCAAACCGAACCGTGCATACTCGAATATTTCCCTTTATGTTCGCAAGTGGCATTACTTTGTTCTTGCCTCAACAAGCTTTGAACTTCACTCGGTGCTATTTCGACTTCTTCTGCATCCGGTATTTCATCGGCTGCTTTGGAAGCTTCAACTTCGGCTTTTTTCTCGGCTTTGGTAACGGATGCTTCGAAATCTTCATCGTTGCTTCGTACAGCTATAACCTCGTCGTTGCTGTCTGTCTCGTTACTTTTCACCGACACAACCGAATTGTTAACACTTCTGCGCTTAGTTGTGGCCTTGGTTTCTGTCTTAGCATTTTCCGGGCTTGACGTATTCTCAGGAACAGAAGCCTCAACATCTGAAGCATCTGCATATGTCGTAACAACCGTCGTTGTTTCCGGCATATCTTCATCATTATTCCTTTGAATAGAGAAAGCTACCGTAAGTGCTGCTGTTAAAACAGCACAAATGCCCACTGCCATTATTATTTTAGACGTCTTTTTCATGATTAAATATCTGCCTTTCAGTAAGAAGTAAAAGTAAGATATATATAAACGGCTGTAAAATACAGAACAGCCGGAAAACAAAAGAAAGCCGCGCTCTCCAAGGAGAAGGCGGCTGATATATTATACTTGTCATATTACTACAACAAGCGGTCTTCAAAAGACCATAACAGCCGCCTTTAAATATGACGGTTGATAAAAAAATAGCTGCTACCAATCACCAGTCGTGAAAGATAACAGCAAGCTCCCGTAAAATACACAATATAAATAAAAAAACCGCCACCAATCGTCGAAGGCGAAAGATAACAGCAAAACATTAAATTTATTTAATATACATAATTTATTATGTTTAAATTATACCATAGTATTTTACTACTGTCAAGCAAAAAAACAAAAAGGCTCACTGAGTATCACACCTCAGAGAGCCTTAATTATATTTGCTTTACTTTACATTTGCAATAATTCTTTCATTCTTTCAACGCCCTTACTTGCGTCCTTATAGCCGCTGTTGTACGACCTTGTATACCATTCAAGAGCCTTTGTATAGTCTTGTTCCACACCTTTGCCGTACTCGTACATACGGCCGATATTGCTCATCGTAACACTATTTCCTGCATTAGCAGCCTTATTATACCACTCAAGAGCTTTTGTATAGTCTTGTTCTACGCCTTCACCAAACTCGTGCATAAGGCCGATATTGCTTATTGCAGCACTATTACCCACATTAGCAGCCTTTTTGAACCATTCAAGAGCTTTGGAATAGTCTTGCTCCACGCCTTTGCCAAGCTCGTACATACGGCCGATATTGTTCATTGCAGCACTGTTGCCTGCATTAGCAGCCTTGTTATACCATTCAAGAGCTTTGGAATAGTCTTGTTCTACGCCTTCACCGTAATCATACATATAGCCAATATTGTTCATTGCAGTAGCATCACCGGCATTAACAGCTTTGTTATACCATTCAAGAGCTTTGGAATAGTCTTGTTCCACGCCTTCACCGCACCTGTACATATAGCCGATGCTACATAAAGCCTTATTGCGACGTTTCTTATCTATTGTGCTTTCTTGAGCAATACTGTTAAGGTAAACTATTTCCTTCATGTAATATAGCTCTCCCGTCTTTTTCTTGGTGCTATACAGGGGCTTTCCACATTGTACACAGAAGTTTGCCGTATCCATATTGACATTTCCACAGCTCATACATGCGCTCCCCAAAACTAATTGTTCTGCGGAAATTTGCACATCATTTATACAGACTTTCGGGGCATTTGATATAAGTGTATTGTAATAACATTTGTTTGAGCGACAGTCGTTCCTATATTTATCAATACTGTAAAAAGCTGGCTTCTTTAAATCGTCTTCCGATATAACAATACTATTATCTATGTATTGTTTCATACGATTGCCCCAATATAAGCACAACAAATCATTGCGGGCTTGAGAAATAATGACAATATATTTAATTTGATTTATGCTTGTTTCCTCATGCACGGGAGAAATAATATCATTCCCATACGTGTTAATAAGACTTATAAGATATTTAAAAACCGCAAGTTCGGAACAACTTAAAGCTTTGGAGCATTTCACGTCATAAATTTTTTCAAACATATCATAATGGTTTCTGTTAGTAATACTCTGACAAGTGTTATTATTATATAAACATGAAATCTTTAAGGCTTCAAGTAACGCCGTAGCAATATATTTTAGTGGGACAAATTCATTTGCGAGTCCCCTTTTTGCTGCAAGAGTCGCAGCTTTAACAATCCAATAATAATATCTCACATCGTACAGATAGTTATTATTAGAAAAATACACTTTCGCATCGCAACATCCACGGAAATAATCGTAAGATACGCAAACAGATTGAAAAGCACCCCATTGAATTTGCTTCGGCAGAAAACCGACAGCAATATCAAGCATTGCCTGAATATCGCCTTTATTGGCTTTGTTGTTTAAATCAACGTACTCAGGTATACGCATAAGGTCAGGCTTAGTGTAACAATTATACCACATTCCGTAATAACGGCGATTGGGAGAATAATAATCGGGATTACACATAGGTACATTATTTTTCTTTTTGGCTGTTTCAATTTTTTCCGTGTTTTCTAATTTTCCTTCAAAAGCTTTAAGCACTTGGTTAAGAAGATGCAAACACTCTTCCGCATCATCAATAGTCGCTTCTCTTTCAGTCTCTTCTTGGGCGTGGACTCCACAATTAGACTTAATCCTTATACGGTGAAGAAGAGATTCCTCTTTTTCGTCAATCATATTTGCTTCTCTGATTTTCTGGATTAGGTCACATAAATCCACCTTGTAAGTATCAATGTTGCATTGGCCGCAAAGAACTTTTACAACTCTTTCAAGAGCTTTTCTGATATTAAAGAGTGCATTTTCCACCTCTCCTCTATCAATTGCTTCTTTCGCCAACCGATAATATTCATACTCTTTTTTTGTTGTAGTCGCATTTTTCATAAATAAAATGGCCCTCCGTAATGTTTTTTCTTTTTTCCTTTCGTGTCTGAAAAAAGCAAAAAACCGCATATTTTTTCAGAACGTATCATTTTATCACACAAAAAAAGAAAGTCAACACCTAATTGATGTTGACTTTCTAAATTTTCATTATAAATTGTACGTTCGGTTTAATTGCGTAATCCAAGCATCAATGATTTGCACTACTCTCAAACCGTTCTCAAGCATAAATTATGCAGCGGTCTTTATTCTAACCGGCAAGGTTATGAAATTAGCTTTACCGTCCAAAATGTTAATGGGATTATATGCATTACCTACTGTCATTTCAAAGTCTTCGCTTTCTACAGCTCCGACTGCTTCTAACAGATAGTTAATATTAAATCCCATAATCAACTCTGCTTCGGCATTTGATTTAGCTTCAACACTTACCTTTGCTGTTCCGAGTGCTGTGGCTATTGAAAACTCAATCTCGTTCTTTGTAAACTTCACAACGATAGTTTTTTCCGTTGCGGTGCAAAGAGGAATGAGACTGTCAACCGCATCCTGAAATTCAGATGTGTTTACATTAAAGGTCACTGTGTTGTCTTTTGTTATTTTTGCAGTCAGCGCGTCCACGTCAAATATGTTTCCGCCGTACAACCTTCCTATTACTCGGCTGTTGTTTATATCGAAGATAATGTTTCTCTTGTCATATGACACGATTACGTTTTCATCATCTTTGGTGTTGCTTTTCGCAAGCTCCAACAACACATTCTTCGGCAGCTTTGCTTTGAACGATACCGAGTCATCAGCTATCTTCGTCTTACGGCAAGCAACCCTGAAACCGTCAAGCGCAAACGCTTTCATTTCGCCTTTTTCTACTTCAAGACTGAAAGCACAGCCCTTGGCAAGACTCGCTTCGTCATTGTCTCCTGCCGCAAACAGTGTCTGTTCAATGCTTTCCTTCATATCACCGAACGGAACCGTGAAACTTTTAGCTGATTCCAACGACGGCAAATTGGGATAGGTCTTTATATCTACCGTAGGCAGGTTAAATTCCATACCGGGTTTTGATACCTTGACGCTTTTATCATCAAAAGTCTCAATAACTATTGTCTTCGTTGTCGGCAGCTTCTTTGCAAGAGATACAAACGTTTTGGCATTTGTCAATATCTCTCCCGGTTCCTGCACTGTTATATAATCACAGAGCGTTGTTGTTATACCCGTTACAAGGTCATATCCTGTTATTATAACCTTGTTGTCCGCCGTAGCGGTTATTTTTAAACACTCTAACGCCGGAACGGTGCTTTTGCTTGCCGCTGCTCTCGCACAAGTGACAAGAGCTTTTTTGAATTCTGCTGAATTTGTAAACGTTACTTTCATAAAAATTTTTCTCCTTTTTTATTGTATATAATTACTTGGTTTATTTTTTTACAGACTAAGACTTATCAATGATTCCTCATAAAACGAATCGTCACAGCCGTAAATGTTTTTAATGCCCCATTTGTAGCAGCTGTCAGGCGAAATCTCGTGAACAAACTTTATCGGGAGCTTGACATCTTTTTCAAGTTTAAGCTCTAAAAGACTTCCTGAGCCGTTCCAAAAGTCTATCAGCCCGCAGTTAACATCCTTATCTAAAACAAGGTATTTCCTGTCTTTAATTTTCTTGGGACAATATTTTTCGTCTTCCGTTATTGTTTTTTCAAGTTCTTTTTTCGCTTCCAGTATTGCTATAGCTTGCCCTAATGGCATCTTAACAAGAAACGTAAGTGCATTTATACCGGTACATTCATTAACGTATTCCGCAACAAGACTTTCTAAAAAGCTGTTCTTACTGTAATCGCCTTCGTTATAAGCCTTGTTAAGCTGTGTCTTACTGTATCCTTGCTGTTTAGACAGCCATACTGTTGAAGCTAAATCGTTTATTTTTCCTTCGTAAAACGAGTTAAGAGTAAAATCGTAGTTTGCGTCACCCGTATCCACGGTTATATCAACGCAAACAGTTCTTTTCAGGAACTCGTCAAACGGAAAGTTTATATGTATGTGTTCTCTTACCCACTCGTAAATGAAGTCGTGATAACCCTCGTCAAACTCATTTTGAATTTGAGTTGTTATCTCATCACACTCATAGTCGTAATAGTCATCACACTCATAGTCGTAATAGTCATCATACATATCAATTATTTGCTCTTCGAACTCTGCCATAGGCTCGTCGTTTTGGAAGATTTTTTTCAACCTTTCCGTTGAAATTTCATCATCGTAATCAACGCAAGTATCGAAAGAATATTCTCCGTCGTGTTCGTCGTTCAAATACATATTATTTTTTATATAGTTTCTGATTTTATCGACGACTTCTTCCTTAGTTAACGTATCCAAAGCAAAGGCCAAGGAAAAACTCATTTATAATCATCTCCTTACTTTTTATTTTAATTTTTATCAAAAACGGTACAGCCCGTATTTTGTGTTTACCAACCACGCCTTTCGTGTTTCGTCATATTTCGTTACATATACATTTCCATACATTTTCACCGCTTTTTCTCCGTCTACATTTACGACCGGAGCCTTAGCGTATTTTCCTTTGTTAAGTATGTATATGTCTTTATACCAAGCTTCTGTTTGATTATGCTCAAAAGCTTCAAGGCGTTCTAATAGAGTCACAAACAAAAAGCCTCCTTTCCTAAAAAAAGAGCCATAACTTTGCCGAAAGCAAAGATATGACTCTATGTTTTGTTCTATAAAATAAAAAAACTGCCAGCCAAGACGGATAGCAGATATACTTTGTTTTTTATATTTTTATTATGTGTTAAGTATAACACAATAGCCAAGCATTGTCAAGAAAATGCGCAAAAAAAGAAAGCCAGCATCAAAAGATGCCGACTTTCTAAGTTATTTTACTTTGTCTATAATAATGTTTTTCAAGGTGCTTGACGTTTCCTCTATTATGCTCTTCAAAGTTGCAATTTGCGTAAAATCTTCAAACAAGCATGGAGCTTCAGACACGCACCATTCCTTCAAATCGTTTTTATTCGCCCAAATATAATATACACTGTTTTCAGGCGTTTCCTTTTGACATTTTAAACAAAACATAGCAAGCAATTCCTATCTACAAAGTAAGTTTATTATATCATACAATATTTGACCGTAATTTGACAAGTAGATTATTTCTTATTCCGAATAAGGAGATATTGAAACAATGATTGCGGTTTTGAAATTTTCATCTGCATTTTTATCAAGATATTTTTCAAGTTCCGCATTCTCATTTCCACAATCTCCGGGGAACATTTCGTCAAGCTCGTCTACTTATATTTACGACATTTCTTTGTACATCTGTTCTCGCAAAATCGGCATAACAATTATAATGCTGAGACAATCGTAATATGGACCATGAGACGTTCTTGATAGAAGGCTTAATAGAAAGAACCATATATTTTTTGCTGTCTGATTTTCCAGCTTTTTAAAAATCTCTTTATTCTCCTCTTTTGCCATTCCGAACTCATACGTATTCTCTGCACAATCTGCAATTTCATTGACAATTTCAATACCGTGAAGAGTTAAAATGAAATTATCCGCATCGGAAAAATTCTCAAACAACTCAGTCATAAATTCAAATATTTTATTTCCTACATCATATACATGTTTCATTTTTCATTGCCTTTCAAAAGTGCCAATCGCCCACCGCCTAAAAGCAGTGGGGATTACACTCAAAATCATAAAATTTCCTCGTCAAAGTTCTCGTAATTGGGAACACCGATATAAAGAATGATTGCTTTTTGAAAAGCCCTCTCTGCAACATCTTCAAGATATGCGTCAAGTTTTTCTTCATTTTTGCAATTTCTTTCGTACTCTTCTTGAGTATATTTTCCGCTTTTAACAGTAGACTCGCAAATACACGGTTCGTAGTCAAACTTTTCGCAAAGCTCGTCTTCTTTTGAATCGTAATATTCTTCTTCAAAGCATCCTCTGTCGTCAATGAAACGGTCGCCAAACAAGGTGTATTCTCCAAGTTCAACGCTGCTAATTTTTCCCAACCAACGAACATAATCATCTGCGCCGATTATATCTCCGTCAACCATAGCGATTACAGGTAATGTCGGATTTTCTTCGACGAGTTTTACAAATTCCTTAATAACTTTAATCATTATGCTTTCTGTTCCTCCATCCATCTTGATTTTCCGTCAATGCCTTGTTCGATACAATTACCGTTCTTTACACAAGCATCGTCAGTTATTACTCCAATCTAAAGCCTGTCCGCACTCGTCGCAATATTTAGGTGGCTCTATTCCATAAACATACAAATCATCGTCGGTTATATAAATATAATTTTCGCAAGTCGGGCATTTATAGTTTCCTTTATATGGCCTAATAACTTTCTTCGGTATCTGCTTTTCAAGTGCTTCGATAGCTAAACCGGTTATTTCTATTGCTTGTTTATTGTATAAGTGCCTTTTTATAGTCATTTCCCGTTGTTTTATTTCAAGGAATTTATGTGCTTCTTTGCAAGTCATTCTTCCTCACCAACCATTTCTTTTAAAAGATTGTCAATAAAATGAGTTCCAACAACCATACTATAACTGTTAAAACAATCTGCTATTTGAGCTTTTCCATTCAACCTTTCAGCAAACTCCTTGCATGCTTCGGCTTTAAGTTTATCCTTTGCTTCGTTGTATAAGTCGGCATAATGCGTTTTTGTCTTTTCTGCGAGCATATCCCATTGGCGAAATTTTTCATCGTTAGCTGATTTCAACCTCTCAATTTCCGACTTTTGGCGGTTAATAAGGTCGAGAGTCGCGTTTAAAACTTGTATATACTTTTCTTGAAAACCTGTATATCGGCTCAATTCAGTTAAGTCTTTTATAATTTCTTCATCTGTAAGCTTTTTATTTTTTATTACTTTCGGCATTTTGTTTAGCCTCACTTTCAAGCCATCGCTTAATATACTTTGTGCATACATAACCGTTACCTTCACATAAAAACCTATCATTTGGACAATTACGACAATCAAATATTTCGTTAAAATAGTCTGCCATTTCTTCAATACTCATATTCTTAATTCGTTCATAGTTTGTCATTCTCAATTACCTCCTAATTGGTTTTTAGATACCTAAATGTGAGGATTTAAGTATTTCAGACGAAAGCAAAACCACAGGGGCGACTCCGTAACCGAAGCAAGCACTGTAGTCGTTGATGTTGCCTGTCAGGTTGACAAGGCGAACAGTGCCGCCTGTGCCACCGAGGCTGTCGTAACAGCTCCACGGGGTCAGTGTCCACATCCGCTCCGGGTAGCATGGCACAAGGTCTCTGTACTTACGATACTGGTCGCAAGACAGTATCGTTACATAGTCCTTACAAGTACCGTATGATTTGTCGCCATTGTCTGCAATCATGTCAGATGTCTGCATTACAAGGTGTTCCTTGTTAAGCTTGTCAAGAAACTTATAGTTCAACACTCTGCGTAAGTATGACTCCTTCCAGTTGTTATGATTACCAAAATCGAACGGAAGCTCCTGCCATACTTTTGCAGTGATTGCAAGGTAGTTGCCGTTGATAATATCAAGGCATATCCACTTTATATCTTTATAGATAAAGTGGTCTCCGATGCATATATCCGGCTTTTTAACTATTTTTACTTTTTTAATTCTTCTCATTTCTTTCTCCTTTTATGTTCCCCACAACTACAAAAATCATATTCCCGCATAGGAAATACAGTAAATAATCTTGCGCATACATTCCCTAATAATGCATTGTCAACAGAATAGTATTTGCAGTCTTTGCAGTAAACAACAGTCCTAACTACTCCGGTTTTATCTTCAAACTGGTTACATCTATCGGTTACATCACTATCTGATGTGAGTGTTGATACGTGATAAGTGTTGTAATCTGCCAAACACCTCGCATAATTTACACAATCTTCACAAGTCTTCATTTCAATTCTCCTTTATTACGTAACACCAGCTCTGCGGTGCTTTTGTTAAAATATAATCTTCTTCTTTCGGTTCAGGTGGATATTTAACAACACAACCTTTTGGTGTTCCTATGCTGAATAAATCCTCCCAATTAGATAAAGCCTCTTCAAAATCCTTTTTGTAGAATTCGCTTAACTCTTTCGGCTCGTCATAAATTACAAGGTTTGATATGTGCCAGCCGTAAAGCATACGACTGTTTTCGCCGTAATCGTTGAGGTCGTCTCTAAGAACACAAGAGTTTTTTACAGCGGTTATTTCGGGTTCAATATCATCATTTCCCCATTTATCAAGCGACAAATAGCAATAATCGAAATTATCGTCAATTCCTCGTTTTCTGATTGTGTCGATTCTATCGCACACAAACTCGCCTATGACTTTGCCCAAGAACTTTTCCATAAAAGGTTGATATTTTTTCGGAATATGGTTAAAAGACTTTTTATCTTTAGTGCAATATATCTTTCCCACCTTATCCCACTCATCATCTTGAGGGTAAGTTTTTCTAACCTCAACGGTTTTTTCTTTATCTATATTCCAGCCCATTGTTTTGGCTATAATCAGAAATACCCAATAAGGCTTAATGCTTATCATTACGCTTTTCATATCATTTTCTCCTTTTTTCCTTTGCAATTGTTAATATTAAATCTCATAAAATTATTCCTTTCTTGTTCATTTATATATGAACAAATTTTTTATTTTTTTGCCACGAAATAAAAAAGTCGCAGCACTGCAAGCGCAATGATACGACTTTCTGATTTTTACATAAAAAAAATCTGCTACCCAAATAAATGGATAGCAGATATAAGTTATTTTTTATTTTTGTATTATGTAATTATTATAACATTCTTTCTATGTTATGTCAATCGCATTTTTTTAGTCCTTCTTCGTCAAAAAGAAAACAACAGTTATATTTGTCTTGTACAAGATACAACGTTTTGTTGGTGGAATCCGAATGAGGAGCTTTTGCAACAACCGTGAATGTGGATGCTGTAATTCTTTCGCGTATAGACGGGTCAAAGTATGTAGCACAATACATATAATGCACCGCAAATTCGGGTGCGTTTTTTGTTACCCATCCTGTATAAGAGCTATACGCACAGCCGATATTAGTAACCTTAACTCTATCTCCAACATTGATTTCTTTATCATCCTTGTTGTCTACAAGCTCAAGATATTCGGAAGAATTCATAAGCCACCAGCAATGTTTGTCTTTGCCTTTACCGCCACCACTGTGTCCGCCAATATTGTTGTCAAATTCAACCAAAACACTGCTGGCCCCTGTTTCTGCTTCTCTTATTACGCCCAGCTCGTTAACAATATTTATGCCGCCAATTTCATAATCTTTCTTAACACAACGAACTCGGTCGCCAACTTGGAATTCCGGTTTGCATTTAGCTTTATTGCCTTCCGGAATGTAATCCTGTGAATGGTAGAGCCTTCCGAACGCAGTTTTGGCGCCGATAGCAAAATCAAACTCATCATTAGGATGACATTTTGCTACAGCCTTTTCGCCTGTTTCTTTATCAAGAGCTATAACGTCCTGTCCGTTTTGATAAATAATTACCGGTTTTCTCTTTGTGTTTTTGTTATCCCATTCAAAATCACTGAATTCAAGAATAGTATAACAATTGTGAGTTAAGAAATATCTTTTCGCACAATAAGTCCCATCGTAAAAATCATAGCAGGTATCGGGGCCATGAACGCTCCAGTTCGTCATTGACATATACGAGGTTCCGTCAGCCCACTTTCTGCCTACGCTATCAAGGTAGCGGCAGAAGATTTTAGCTTCTTCTTCGGTTTTGCAGTGCATAGCATAGTTGCCCATGTATTTGTTAATATTAAATTTCATGATTTTTTACTCCTTTTTTTCTTCATGCCAAAGTCAACTGATATTCCTGATGTTTTTTTGCCTCATCGGATGATTTAGAAGATTTTGGCTTTAAGCTGTTGACTTTCTCTTTAATTTTTGACGCAAGGCACGTTCTACGGTAGTCCTGCGAATTGTTCTTAATAGCATATGTTATCTCTTTTTCGTCTCCTACAAGAGTGAATTTTTCTTTCGCTCTCGTTACGGACGTGTAGAAAAGATTTCGGCGTAACATTGTTTTGTTTTCCTCAGCTATAGGCATTAAGACTGATTTAAATTCTGAACCCTGTGCCTTGTGTACGGTTATTGCATAGCCAAGAGTAACATTCATATCCGAGAGTTCTTCCCGCGTAAATTCTATCGGGTCTCTTCTCTCAAAAGAAATTACAGCAGATTTAAATTTTTTGTTATCATCTGATGTCATACTCATAACTATCCCTATTTCACCGTTTTTAATTTCCGGTGTGTTTTTTTGGCAGATTATCTTATCCCCTTTTCTTATTCTTAAACCCGTACCTGTTTGGTACGACAACGGATAGATTGTATTGCCGGCCGAAGACACACTCGTGTGAAGTGGGTTTAACATCTCTTGAACAGCTTTGTTAAAAGACAGTGCCGATAATTCGCCCTTCTCCCGAAGTGGCGTTATTATCTGAACTTCTCTTACGTCTTTTACCGCTTCAAGCTCTTTTTCAAAAGCGTATAGAACAGCGGCTTTTATTTGCTTCGGGTCGGAATATCGGTAGTACACAAAATCGTCATCTAAACGTATATCACGTTTACCGGTCATTATCTTTGTTGCGTTATATACTATCGAGCTTGTTTCAAGCTGCCTGTATATTACGCTTAACTTTGTCACCGGAACCGATTCGCTTTCGATTATTGATTTTAGCACTTCTCCTGCCCCGACCGGAGGCAGCTGATTAGGGTCGCCTATCAGCACTATTTTCGCGTGTTCATCGGTGTTATAAAGAAGCTTGTAAAACAAACTCAATTCACACATCGACGCTTCATCTATGAACAACACATCTGTTGAAACTTGGTTTGGCGTTACCTCTACATTTTCATCCTCTTGCCCAGTAAGGCCCAAAAGGCTGTGTATCGTTGACGCTCCTGTTTCAAGCCCTGTTGCAAGCGACATTCGCATTGCCGCTCTCCCTGTCGGTGCTGTCAGCGTTACTTTACACTGCCCTTTATGAAGCTTCTTTAACACTGCTATACATACTTTAAGGACAGTCGTTTTTCCCGTGCCTGCACTGCCCGTTATTACGCTGATTTTATTGCTTAATACGGACATCACCGCTTCTCTTTGCTTTGCTTCAAGCTCTATTCCGGCGTCTTTTTCACACTCCTTTATCGTCGATATATACTTTGCTTTTGTTGCCTCTGTATATTTGTACCGAAAATTTGCCATCTCCGCTATTCGCTTCGAGATGTACTCTTCAGCTTTATAATAATAAGCGTCGTACACCCACCAGCCTTTATCTGCTTCGGCAAGCTGTCCTTTTACTTTTATCTTTCCACACACAAGCTCTGATACTTTGCACATGTCATACAACTCTTTAGACACGTCTTCCTTGTTTACCCAAAGCTCTTTTACTTTGTTTTCGTTAAGTTTCCTTAACGTGTATTCGAGTAGCTGCCGCGAGTTTACATACGTGTGTCCCTGAAGTGCTATCTTGTTCTTTAAAAGATAGTGCACACAAGCGTCTATCCGCTCCTGTGATTTTAGCAACTCAGGATGTGTTCCAAGCATCATCATACATACTGCTTCTGCAGAGTTGAAACTCGTTTTGTACTGCGTATATAACACATATGGATTGCTTTCAAGCACTTCCATTGCGCCTTTTCCGTAAGTATTTCTGAATTCATTGATTTTTTTCTCGGATATTCCGGCTGCCTGCATTATCTTGTATACTTCGTCTTGCTTTTCATGATTCTTGTATTGTTCTACAAGCGACTTCGCAAGCTTCTTGCCTATTGCTTTGTTGAAATATCCTTCTTCATTTATTTTCTCGCTGAATTTTGTGTACTGCCCGTCAAGCGCGTTCAAAATCTTTGCCGCCGTCTTCGGCCCGATGCCCTTATAGCACGTCTGAAGATAACCTACAAAGCTTTCTGTGCTTTCATATTGCAAAGGTTCAAATCTTGTTACGTCAAATATCTTGCACGTCTTGCCGTCTCTTTTGTATTCTTCCCACACCCCCGTGACTTCAACTGTCAACATCGGTGCTACATACGGCGGTATCGTGTTCTTTCCCTTTGCTTTGAACCTCTTTTTCGTGTTTTCATCTATTAGGTCCGCAACTACAAAGCTTTTGTCGCTGCTTACATTTATGATATATGCACACTTGCATATGTGCTTTTCCGTGGCAATAAGCACTCCCTTTGCTTCTGCTGCTGCCATTGCAACTTCTCCTTTCTTTATTTTTTTCGCTCTTCTATATATGAGCTTTTTTACTCTTTTTTTGCCATAAAACAAAGAAGCCGCAGCAGCACAATTTATACTGATACGACTCTATGTTTTTTGTTAATAAAATAAAAAAATCTGCCACCTCAAAAGAGATAGCAGATATATGTTATTTTTTATATTTTTATTATGACACAAGTATATCACTAATCATATACTTTGTCAAGCCACAAGGTCAAACAAGTCCTGCATACGCTTGTTGTACAACTCATCCGTGATGTCCGTCGCGATTGCTTTGTACCCCCACAGCAACACTGACATTGTTGATATTCCCTGCACATACGCCCGGTATATTGTGCTTGCCGACATAGGCCGTCCTTTAGACATCATATACTCTTCCATTTCGTCTAACTTTATGCCGTGTATCGACATAGCTTTTATTATCTCATACTGCATCGCTCCCCCTTCTCGTGTCTTTAATTCTTCTAATGCTGCATCAATCAGCTCCAGCAGATATTTGCTCTTCAGATACGTTCTTCTGCATTCGAGAAGCTTTACCTCGCTTCGTGTAAACTCGTCTTTGGTTGTCATCATTTCCGCTATCTCTTCCGCTGACAACTCTTCTATCTTAACATCCACAAACGCTTTTTTGTATCGCTTCTTTACAATCGCCTCAAATGACTTTACCTGTAAGGATATATTGTCATAGTTGTCTAAAAGCCGCTTGGTGTTTTGGTAGTATTTGCCTTTCGTGTTTACTCCTGATATATATGGATTGCTCGAACTACTCATATCTTTACCCCCGAAATAAATGATTTTAATATCTGTCTTTACTCTTATATATGACTTGTTTTTTTTATTTTTTGCCCTTGGTAGCAGGAAAAGCTGAAAAGAAGGAGCTTTTTATCCCCTCCTTTTCACTGTTCCTACTTTACTTTGACATCTTAGCCGACCTTTGCAACCCAATAGATTACTTCTTTAATTGTTGAAGCTATCTCTTTGTCGCTACTGTCCGCTTTTATGCTTTCAAGCATTGTGTCAAAGCCTTTCTTTTGCGTTGCAGCGGGAAGCTTTTTGAACTTCTCTAAGCTTTCCGCAAAGTTTGCATCCTTATTTGCCATAGTCTCACCGCCTTTCTTTTGTTTTTTGCTTTAAGCCGATTTAATTTATTTGCTGCTTGCGTTTACGCTGCTACACTTCCCCATCGGTTTGCTCTTCTGACTATGTTCTCAACAGACCCGAACGTCATTCCGTTCTCGTAGTCCATCTTAAAGAGCGTTACCCCTACAGTATCTCCGACTTCGGGAAGCTCCATACAGTTGATTTTCTTGCAATAGACATCTATTCCTGTCTCTGTATCTCCGACTTGTATCCAGTAACCGTTTGATATGCCTGTTACCACTCCAAGAGTTATCGTTCCTTCGCTGTACAGCTTCATGTTGTTTTTTACCACGTTTTCCTGTGCAGCTCTTAGGCTCGCCTGCATATCTATTTCTCCGGTTTCGTGATTTACAGCCAAATCTGTTATTTTTACGTTAACTATGTCATTGTTCCTCACTACATCTCCGACATTAGCTACGTATCGCCACGACATCTCTTTCTTCGGTATCTGCACCTGTTTGCCGTATACATCAACAAAGCACGTTGACTTGTTTGTGGATACGACTCGCCCTTTGACTATAATGCCGTCTTCATATGCCCTTTCCATTTTGCTTTTGCCGCTTGTCTTGTTTACTTTAAGATAGAAGTCTTGCTGCTCTTTTTTCATCGCTGCACTTCTGTCCCCTATTGCCATTCGCAGAGCCGAACTGATACTGTCCGTCTCTTTTTTCGGATATACCATGAATTTGACATCCGTCCCTAACATTGACGCTATGTATCGTTTATACAGACTTTCTTTCTTTTCTCGCCCGTATTCTTCGATTGACGATAAGTCAAGACCCATAAGCCCTATCGGTATCAGTATCTTCCAGCCTTTATAATTAACCACTGCCATTACCCGCATCTTTGAATCTGATGCTTTGTCGTTCGGTTTGCATTGTATCACTCTACCTATTAACGGCCTCTGCGCCTTTCGGCTTTCCAAGAGCTCATTATAGACAGCCATTCGCTCTTTTTCGAGCGTTGTCAACTCTTCCTGCGTTTTCGGTAATGTATAAATTTCTGCCATTGTTATCACTTTTCCTTTCTGTTTTTTGATGTCTTTTTTTGTTTTTTGCTTTTGTTTTTGCTTTATGCGGCTTCTCTTTCATCTTCAGCTATTCCTTCTGCTTCATCGTCATAATCATAGCTGTCGTCTTCATCGCCGGTCTTACTTTCCGTCAATGTTGGTGTCGGTGCGAAAAAGTCTTTGATGAACGCATCCGTCCTCTGCTTGTCTTTGCTGTCTTTCGGAGATAATTGAACTACTTTTGCCTTTTCTGCCACTTCACTTCTTTCGGTTGTCGTTATACAGTTTTTATATTCGTCGTTTCGTATATCTTGCATATACTTCTCTCTGTTGTTCCTGTATTCCTCTACCTTCCTTTCTGTCTGCAGTTTTGCTTCCTTCATTATCTCTTCCGCCTTTTTCCTGTTTTCCGCCTCTTCTTCCATTCGTTTCCTGCGCCACTCCGGTATGTGGTCTGCCGGGGAGGATTTTATGAAGTTCTTCGACTCAGGGTGTAATGTATAATCGAACTTTTGACAGAGTATCGGCTTTTGACATCGAAGTAAGATGAGTTCATCTGTGTTTTTCATCCTCAGAACTTCATCTTTGTTCATTACCTTTCGCTGACCTCTCGACTTTACTTCATGATAGTCTGTGTCTTGATTGAATATCATTACCTGTCTGTCATATGTGCTGTTCGTACTCTCAACCTCTATTGTCGCTATACCCGTTACATCTGATATGTATTCCGCTGTCATCATATCTGTACAGCCCAAGAATATCTTGATGTCGCAACAGCCGAGTATTTCCTGCCATTGGTCGTTCGGGTATCGGTTCTTCAACTGCGCTATGTTTTGAATGATGATTGTTATGTTGATGTTCCTGCTTCGGACCGTCGATATTTTTCTTACAAAATCCGGTATCTGTCCGAGGTTCGAAAATTCGTCCATAATGTAATTGATTGGCAACGTTTCTCTGTATTCTAACCCCGCTTCTTTTTTCCCTCGTTCTTTGTCTATGAACTCTACCTGTTTGATAAAGCTCATTGCGTAAAACAACACTGCAAGAAAGTCAAACGATGTGTGCTGGTCTGAGGTTATCAGAAAATACGCGCACTTCTCATAGCATATTTCTTCTATGTCTATCTCGTCTGTGTTGGTTACATCTCGTACTGCATCGTCTTGGAACACCGAAAGCATCGCACTGATGTTGTTTAGAATTTGTCCTTTTACATTATCATTGCACCGGCGAAACGCATTGTATGCTCGCCTTGCTACGCTTCGTTCCGGCAAGCCCCAAAACAATTCGTCCATCTGTTCCGGGGTCTTCTCTGACAGAATGTCATATATTCTCCCCATTGTTTTTACTGTTTCATTCGGACTTTCTATAACATACAGTGACACTGCCTTGAGGATGATTGCGGCGTTTGTTACGAAGTACGTATCATTTCCCTTTCCCGCGTTGTCGGCTACTGCGTCTGCAAATATCTTTGCCACAAGGCTGTTGTTTCCTATACACGCTACGCAATTCCAACTATCAGAATTGAGTAGATTAACAAGGTTGAATATTCGTACTTTATACCCTTTGTTCTGCAAGAAAACTGCAGTATCTTCAACAAGCTCTCCTTTTGGGTCTGTTATTACAAGACTTTCATTTCGCTTCGCCGCTTGTATGATTGAATTTCGTACTACTGCTCTCGTTTTCATTGTTCCCGGAGCACCAATTACAAGTACATTCTTGTTTAGCTTGTTGTTGATGATTTCTTCTATACCCCAATTAAGCCGCTTGACTTTTTCATCAAACTCCTTATCTGAGGGAACGCTTAGCACCTTGCCGTCAAGCTGTCCGAGTATTATGCCCTCCTGCTCTCCGACCTCCTTCATATCTAAGACGTTACCGACTTCTTCTTTTCGCATTAGAGACGATGTTCCGTATGTGCCTTCTTCTGCTACGGTAAAGTTCCTGTCGTCTTTATATCCTGTCTCCTGCTTTATCCTCGGCTTAATTCCGTAATTGTATCCAAACCACACCAAGGCTATCGTCAAAAGCAAGCTGAGTATACCGCTCACGGTGCTTATGCTTGCCCACATGCACTTTAAGGGATTAAGAGAGAAACACATCTTAACAGCTTCGCTTACACTTCCTGTGAACCCCTTTTCTCGCAGAGCCGCTGTTGCAATCGGTAATTTCAACGCTTGCCCCAAAATGCCCGCGAACCACATCGTGAATAACGCTATCACCATATCTCGCCAAAAGTGCTCTTTTATCTCCGTTACTATTTTTTCTTTTAACGGTATTGCTTTCTTTGCTTTTTTCCCTTTGTTTGTGCTTTTTTTATTCAAGGTTCTTGCCTCCTTTCCTTGATTATTTTTGTTTTTTATGTTGAGATGAATATTCGTTCGTTCTCTCGCCTTACAAGCTTATATGTAGTATGGCGTTGCTATTATCTTTGTGTCTTCTTCCACGCCTACTCTCTTTGTCAGTTTTTCATATAAGCTCCTTTGGCTCTCTTGACATATTATGATTGTCTTTTTCCTTTCGCCTGCCGTTTCATTCATCTGCGTCATAAACTGCACCAGCTCGCCTATGTTTACCTCATATCCAACATACACGTTTTCTGTCTCTGTCTTTGCACTGTATATGCTACCGCTTGCCCTCTCTATTGCTTCGCGACTGAAATATCTCTTTGTCTCTTGCTCTTCTCGCAATCGCTGCTGATAGTACACTCTCCGCATTTCCTGCGGAATGGTATATATCTCCATCTGCTTTGCCCCGTTCACGTCTATGTTGTGATAATGCTTTGAGGTGTGATGTGCTTCGTCCGTCTCTATCATCAGTGCTTTTATCCTCCTGTTTTCTCCGTCCTCCCTTTTCGCTCGCTTTCTCGTCAACAACGTTTCTATGTTATATAGCAACGTTTCGTAGTTTTCTCCAAGCAAGATTTCTTCACTTATTTCTGTATTGTATTTATTCTCTATTTCTGCTTTCATCTTTCGCTCGGTCTTCTTGCTTTGCGCCCCTACGCTTCCACCGAGATTGTATATCGGAAGAAAATGTGCATTGCTTTCTGCATCACGTATTTGCATAAGTCCCGTTATCTTCGACGCCAGTGCCCCTTTGTTCTTTATGCTGCTTCGCAGATTTTCATTGCTTATGTACTTTACATCCTTCCTCCATATCTCGCTGACTTTGCCTAACAGTTCTGTCTTCATAAGTCGAACAGCTCGCTCGTTTTTAAGCGCACTCTGCAACACAAACCCCGTGCTTTCCTTTGCTACCTGTCCGCTTGCCTTTTCTGTGTCACCCACAAGGTTGCCTTTGAGTATTATCAAATTTTCCTTTTCTTCGTTGGCTTCGCTTTTTTCACTCTCTCGGTTCCCTTGCTCCACTTGCCCTTCTTTGAGCCGTATGTCGAGTTCCTCACACATATCCTCCCGAAGTTCCTTGTTCAATATCGTTAGGTCTTCACTCTCTATATAGTGCCGACCCGCTGCCGTTAGCCGGTATATATTCTTGATTTTATACCCGCTCTTTCCCTCAAGGCTTTTTATACTCACTCCCTTTTGCTGATACCCTACTCGTATTCGCTCCGCATATCCTACAGTTATCAGTTCTCTTAGTATTCGGTACAAGTATGACGGGCCTATTTGTATCCCTTTCGTTCGTAAGTACATTGCGTACAGTTCTATCTGCGATGACGGTATACACTTCTCTACGTACAGGACTTGCATTATCTTTAGTTTCATTGCAGTTATTTCGTTTCTCATTTCTCTTTTCATCTCCTTTCTTTTTTTGATTTGTGTAAAGAAATGTGTAAAGCTTGTAGAGAGTTTTTTTCGGCTTTCTCTCTGCTCGTTTTGTTCGCTTATTTACAGTGTGGTTCTTTTCCTTTTTTTAATTTGGGTTTCTTTGCCCTTTTGAGTTTACCGCAAAGGATTAGTTTACTGCCGTGTTTCGAGTGCCGTCTCTCTTGTTTTCTTTATTGGGCCTTTATTGGGTCTGCTTAATTTCTTGTTTACGGTGGCTGTGTTGTTTGACGTCTTTGTCTTTTCCCTTTTGTATAAACGTAAAGACACACGCCAATCCAAATAGAAAAAATAACAAGTAGCCCCGTCTCTCCATTGCTCTGTATTTTTTGCTATTTGCAATCCCCAAAAAGCCCACAAAGCCAACCTTTTTATCGTATCTTTTGTGTGCCAAAATCAAATTCTCGAAAAAGTGCTTGATTTTAGCACACATTTTATTCTGTTTTTTTGGCCTAAACAGCAAGTTTGAAATCAATAATATTTTCTTTTTCTTTGTTTTCCGATTGAGCCGAAACAGGAGCTTCAAGAGCAACACGCATTATCTCTTCAGGCTCGCTGTACGGTATTATATATATCTCGGTTTTGTTGGTGCTGCCGTATTCAGTATCGAACATAAATGCTGCATGTTCGGGTGAATCGTCTTCGAGAAAAACCGTCGTAATCGTGTTTATTAAGTCATGATATTCGTGATTGTCTGTGTCTGGAATATCATTTCTTTTCCTATTAGTTGATATTACGTTTTTTACATAAATGAGGACTTTTTCTTTGTATTTTGAGATATGTTTTGTCAATTTATAGTTGCGTAAATATGCGTACAACTCACCGTCCACTAATTCATTTGTGTAATAATCCTCGTAATATTTCTCGCTTATCTGAGTCTTTTTATAGACTTTTTTGTGAAGTAACGGAGGTATTTTAATTTTAATTACCGACCCGTTTTTTTCGACTTTAAAATCATTTGCTATGAATTTATTGAGGTTAAAATCTATAACATTTGAGGTAACAGGCATAATCTTTTTTTTAGCTGACACAAACAAATTGTTTATATTACCTCGTATGTTAAGAACTATTTTCCCCAATTTTTCCTCCATATTTATCACTTTTTCGTATTCTTTTCTATCGTATTGTTTTGCGTTATTTATTTCAAAATAACGATTAACCGCTTCATTCACTCCTTCGATTTGCTCGAAGATTTCACTTTCTTCTTTTGAAACACCTTTAGTGTTATTAGTACCGCTTTTCATGGTTTTTTCCTCTCTTTATACCCTATTTTGTTCATCAAAATTATAATAAGTAACATTGCCATCGGTTGAAATTACGACGTAATACAAAATTTTGAAAACGTCCGGCAATTTGATTTTTTCAATCTGTTTGACATCATCAATAATGACAATGATATTCTGCTGCTTATCTCCGTATATATTGTAATTAGTATCAATAGTACGGCACGAAGTCGCCTCTTCGCCGTCTCTGATGTAGAAACAAGTAATGTCGCTTAACAACTTTTCCTTGTTTGATAAAAACAACACAGCCGGATATTTGCAGTGAAAATTGAATATATCATTTTCCACATCCGTATTAACGCTGTCGATATACAACCAAATTGCTTTTTCAAGCGATGAGTTATATTTCTGATATGACACCATCGGAGAACTCACGATATACTCTGTACCTTTTATTTGATACGCAAGGTGATTGTTGAGCATAATGTTAATGATACTGTCAATTCTTTTTTCTTTAAATCCTTGATTCTTATAGTATTGTTTCAGCTGTGTCAGCTTCATTATTTCCGCGCTGCTGACAAGTCCGACACCGTTGTAAACGTCAACTTGAGCTATTTTATTAAGCATATAAATTTCCTTCCTTTCTGTAAATTTTATGGAGTGAGCCGCAAGAGTTTTGCCCCTCACGGCATCACTTACTGTCTGAATTTATTTCTCAAACGCAACTAATTTCTTTTGTCTTCTCTTGACAATGACGTAAATAGCTGCGCCGCTAATCATTAACGATGCAAAAGCAAGAACAGACACACGAACCGTTAATGTAGAACCGGTCTGAGGAAGATTTACTGTAACGGGTACAGCTTCGTTAGTGATTACGAATTCGCCTTCAGCTATACCATAGTCGGTTACTGTAAATGTAACTCTTTTGTCAGAGAGAACATAACCATCAGGAGCTTTAAGCTCTTGTGCATAATAAGTACCCGGCTTGAGTCCGTATATTACAAGTTCTCCGTTCTCGTCTGTGGTGCCGCTCTTTACAAGCTCGTTGTTGCTGTTATAAATACCAATTTCTGCTCCGCTTAGGGGATTGCCTTTTGTATCGGTCTTAGTAATAACAACCTTTGACAACGTGTTTTCCAATGTGGTTTCGCCCTTAACCAACCCATCTTGAGCAATCTCAAATTCGTGCTTTTCGGGATTGATTTCATAGCCTTCTGCCGGAAGTATTTCTTTGAAATAATACTTGCCTCTCAAAAGGTTATAAGCATAAACCTTACCGTCTTTGTCGGTAACAAGCGTATACAAAAGTTCGTCGTTCTCGTTGTAGATGCCGATTGTAGCACCCTCTATCGGATTTCCGTCTGTATCAGTCTTAGTAATAACAACCGAAGTTTCCGCATTAACGATTACATTGTCTCCGGTAACATTACCTTCGTTGTCAATAGAAAACTTATAAGATGTTTTATCCAAAATATATCCGTTGGGAGCTTCAAGTTCTTTGTAAGTGTAATCTCCCGCATATAAGCCGGAAACTGAAATCTTACCAAATTCGTTTGTAGTTCCGCGATATACTTCATCACCGTTTGAATTGTAAATAGCTATCAACGCATCTTTAAGAGGTACACCGTCTTTGTCTGTCTTCGTGATTGTAACGCTTGTCGATTCGTTAATCATTACGTTTTCGCCTTCGACTGAGCCGTCACGATTGATAACAAAAGAGTACGTCTCTTTATTAAGCTTGTAGCCGTCAGGAGCAGCTATTTCTTTATACGTGTACTTGCCGCTCTTGAGATACTGGACTTTAATCTGACCGAGTTCATTGGTAACACCGCGATAAACTTCTTTGCCTTCCGAATCGTAAATACCGATTGTTGCGCCTTTAAGAAGCTTTCCGTCTGCATCGGTTTTAGTGATTATAACTTCTGTCGGTGCATCGGTAATGGCGTATCCGTTTGTTATTGTTCCGTCGGCATTTAAAGTAAACTCATAAGTTTCGCTGTTGATTTGATACCCGTCGGGATTTATTGTTTCTTTAAAAGTATAAGTACCCACAGGTAAGTAATCTACGGTGATTGTACCCTCTGAATTTGATACCCCTGCGTAAACACATTTGCCGGTGCTGTCATATATTTCAATGGTAGCTCCTTCAACGGGTTTACCGTTAACAAGGTCTACTTTTGATAGCGTAACGCTTGTTTTCTTGTTCTTTATAGTAAGCACTGTGTCCTTAGTCGAAGAATTTATTTCAAAGTCATAACGCGAACTGTCCTGAATATATCCGTCAGGGAAAGCTGTTTCCACAGCGTAATACTTGCCTTCAGGGAGAGTATTATAAAGAACGATAGTACCGTTTTCGTCGGTGGTGTAGCTGCCTTTATAAGTGCCGTCATCTGCGTAGATTGCAAATGTTACATCGGATATTTTTTCGTTAGTATCGGCATCAACTTTTGCTAAGGTATAGCGAGTCGGAACATTGCTTATTACTACTTCATTAAGTAAATTGCCGTCCTTGTCGGTGCATTTACCGTCGTTGTTTATTTTGAAGTAATGCTTGGTGGAATCGGTATAATATCCTTTCGGAGTTAATGTTTCAACGAAATAATATTCCTTGTTTAATTCAAGTCCGTCAGATATTGTAATTTCGCCGTTCTCGTCCGGTTTGAGCGATGTTTTATTGATTTTTGTGTCACTAAACGTGCCTTTTTCATAAAGGTCAAATTCAGCACCTGACGGGGTAATTTCGGCATTATCTGCGTTAACCTTTTTAAGAGTTACTGAAATTCTGTCGTTGTTTACCGTCATTTCATTGTCGTTAGCAAATCCGATTGTGAACTTTATCGGAGTAAGGTTAGGTACATAACCTGTCGGAGCCGTCTTCTCAACAGCATAGTAAGTTCCCTCCGGTAAGCCTTCTATTTTCCAAAGACCTGATGCATCTGTTTTGCCGGTCGCTACCTTGCTGTTCGGATTAAAGCTGCCGTCGGCATTTGCTTTGTAAACAACAAACAGCGCATTGTCAATTCCTTGATTTGTTAAGCTGTCAACTTTTCTTACCGTGAAAGATGTTCTTGCGTTGACCGCAATAATTTCATTATTAGCAATTACTTCATTGTTTTCATCAACGGCTTTTCCGCTTTCGGTTATTGTAAAGTAATGCTTTTCCGGATTGGTATAATACCCGTCGGGAGCTTTTACTTCTACAAAACAATAAGTAACGTTAACAAGTAAGTTCTTCACGGTAATTATTCCGTCTTTATCTGTAGTGTAAATCTTTTCTTGTCCGGTTGCAGCATCCTTTACGGCTTCAAGTCCAGTATCTGTAACTTTGTACAGCTTAAATTCTGCTCCCGATAACGCTATTCTGTCTTCTATATTTTCGTTTGCGTTTACCTTTTTCAAAGAGACAACAGTTGAGTTGTCATGGATTGTTATAGTCTTGGCTGCCTTTGCAGAAATAGAGAAGGACATTTCGTCTTTGCTCTGAGCAGTTGTAAGATAACCGTCAGGAGCTTTTGTTTCAACGAGATAATAGTCTCCTTCTGAATAGCCTTTAAGAACTATCAAACCATTTTCATCGGTAACAAGACCACGTTTTACACATATGTTTTCTTTGTTGTACAAGTCAAACATTGCATTTGAAAGAGGATTATCGTTTTCGTCTACTTTCTTTATTGTGAAAACAGTCTCGCTGTTTTTGACAACGATTTCCGGATACCCTGTTGATTCGTTAACATTGTTTGATACATCAATGTTTCCGTATGTATCTGTAGTAAACGAATACACTGTATCGTCAAGATAATATCCGTTTGGAGCTTTTGTTTCTTGATACGTATAGGTTGTGTTGGCTTTTAATCCTTTAACAACAGCTATTCCGTTCTTGTCTGTAATTGTTGTGAATTTGTCGTCGTCAGAAGATTTAACTTCAAACTCGACACCGCGCAGAGTCTCATTTGTATCGGCGTCAACCTTGCGAAGAGTTACACCTATACGATTGTCAACGACCGTAAGCACATTGCCGTTAGCCGAAGAGCAGTCCGATAGCTGACCGAACTTTGCTTCATACGCAGTACCTTCTTTGTTGAGCTGTACTGTCAGACAAGCAACAATTTCATTTGCAGGGAGAGCACATCTGTCCGGGGCTTTTGTTTCTTTAATAACAAAGTAGCCGGGGGCAAGATTTTCTATCTTCAACGTTCCGTCGTCTTTGGATATGCCCGTAAAGACAGGTGTTTCGTCTGATATTTCAAACGAAGACGTGGCTTTGTAAACAGAAAATTCGGCACCTTTAAGCTTATTGCCAACCTCATTTTCCTTATTGATTTCAACATCAACGTCAAAGGGAATTTCTTTCGGCTTATTAACCAAATCAAGCGTTATGTTTGAATTTTGGTCGGCGATGGTAAACGGATATAATTCTTCATCGAGCATATATCCGTCCGGTGCCTGACCTTCTCTCAAAATATAATCGCCTGCCGAGAGATTATTTGCTGTAAATGTTCCGTTCTCGTCTGTTACAAAATAATCGTCGTTCAAAGTGTCATTCCACACAAGATTATCCCAGTCCCAAGACGTTCCCTTACAAATCACAAACTCTGCTCCACTGAGCTTTCTGCCGGTTTCAGCGTCCGCCTTATTAACCGTCACAGAACCTTTTTTAGTAACATTATAAAAATGGACGTTCGGAATTGTATTGAAAGACAAAGTAACTTTCTGTGGAGCTACGGGTATGTAGTTGTTCTGTGTAATTTCGGTAATGGTGTACTCATAGCCAACAGGGAGATTATTCACTTCAGCTACACCGCTTGCGTTGGTTTTTACGTTTTGACTGAATCCCGTGGCATCACAACGAACATTGAATTCGACGTTGTTTACGTTCGAATCATCGGAATGTTTCGTTATCTTTAACGCACTTGTATCCGTATAAACGTTGAACATCACAACTTGCGGGTCGGGTATTGAACCGCAAATCAAAGTCTGAAGTTCAGGGTTAGCGGTAGCATACAGAGCCACGCCACCGTGACAATCGGTCAGATTTTTCATCATTTCGATATGTTTAAGACTTTTTCTGTTTATCGGAGCATCCGAAGTTATAGTTATAACGTTTCCGTTTTTATAAACTGACAGCCCATCCGTGCTTGTAATATTAAACTCGGATAAAATGCCGTTCGTATCTGTAAACGTCTTTGTGTATTTACCGGTAGCCGCATCATAATCAAGTTTTAAATTCAAAGAGTCACCCAAATTTGGCTTTACCGTATGCTTAGACATTTCGGTTAATATGCCTCGATATGCCTCAAGAATATCTGAGTATCCTTTTGTCTGCATGCTCAAAATGAAACGACAGCACTTATTGTTTTCATCATATCCACCGGTAATTCCGGCGTAAATATCCGAGGAAGCACTTGTTCTATAACCAAGCATGTATTCCCAAATGATTACCTGAGTTGCATAGTAGCCTGCGTCTCCGTATTCTGAATAAGAGTTTGGATAACCATATATAGAAGCTAAGACGACGCCTCTTTTGGCCGTGTTACTTGCGTTCTGCCAAGCGGCTGTATCAACAAGGTCTACGGCGTCTGTAGATGTACCATTGGCAAAATCTTTGCCAAACTCCAAACAGTAAGCCGCCTCGCCTGTTGCTGTAACCGTTCTTTTGTAAAACGTCTCCCAACCTCTTTGAGACGGAGATGCTACAGACCCGTCGTCGCCCCAATACTTTATGTATTTATAATGAGTAGGCGACTGTTTGATAGTGTATTTGTTGTTTACATTCGCCGCAAAAGCAGACAAAGAAAACGACCCAAGTATGATAAGCACAGAGAGTATCGAACAAAGAACTCTTGCAAAAACTTTCTGCTCTTTATTAACCATATTTTTTACCTCCTTCTTCTTTTTTTGGTTAATATAATACTGTTCATTTATGTTGCATAGCCGTCGGCTCACGGCGGACGGCACTGTAGCTGTTGCAACAGCGCAAATGTTATGAACGTCTCTATCGTTGTTATAACCAAAACATTTCCCTCCTTTCTTGGATGTTTGGTGACTATACCTTTTAGCGTGTAAAATATAATGATAACTCTCTTAAAAAATAAAAAAAGAGAAAACGAGTATTTTTCTTGTTGGTAATTTTTGGCAAAGCCAAAAAGCACCAACACAAATACACATTTTCTCCATTAACCATTGCTTACGAGCAACTTCTTAACATATAACTGCTAAGCACAAACCGTAGTAGATACGGCAATTAACTTATTAACTTATTACAAATAGAAAATATAAAAAGTGTAGTAACACACTCCCGGACCAAGGTCATCTCTCGCCTTGGCTTCATAATCGACATACATTTTTATCGGTGCGCCTCTATTCAAATATCCGGCATTAACGCACTCATTATATTCGATTTCTGCACATTCCTTTATGTCTTGTAAGACCTTCTGATTATTAAATGAATTAACAGTCAGCGTCCAGCATGAATTGTTCTTGTTGAGTGCCGAAGACACTTCCACGTTGCTAAATGACCCAAGATGCTTGTTTGCCTCTGCTTTAAGCTGTTCCGGGTTTATATCTTGATTTGACCCGCAAGGAATATGCCTTTTTGTTGTCGCAGCAGCAGTAACAGAAGCGTTTGATGCTGTTGTTTTTTCCGTTTTTTCTGTTTTGACTGTTGTTGTTTTTATCTTCGAAATATTGTTTGGGCAACTCTCTTTTTCGCCTGCCTCATTATTCGAAGAAGTGTCTTTTAGTGTATCCTGTATTCGGACATTTACTGCCTCTGTTATGGATTCAGAAGTAATCTCCGTTTCGTCCGTAGTGTCACTACAAGAGGAACTGCAAGAGGAAAGAACTTCGCTGCCAAGCGTTTCGTCGGCTTTACATTTACTTTTGTTTTGCTTTGTAACAGCTGCTCCTATTGTTATTAAAGCGACCAGCCCACAGCAAATACAACATGCAACCATAACTTTTTTTCTTTTTTTGGTCTCCATAAAAAATTCTCCTTTCGAATATATATGACGAAAACACGAGAAAATTTGCCCTTTTTTACGAAAATCCGATGTGAAAAAGGACACAAAAAACCGCTTCCCGAAATGGGAAACGGTTTCATATTGTTTTCGCACTTTTTGTTATATTTATTATAACAGGCTGTGTTTGAAAAATCAATGTCGTCTTTTTTTCACGATTTTTTTCACGTGTCAATGTCAACTTTTTTTCATTTTCCGCAATTATTTTACGCAGCCAAGTCATCTTGTGTAATCGTTTCGCCGTTAGCAAGTTTACGAAGAAGTTTCGGGTCAGATGTTATAAGTAGAGTTTCCTTTCTTGAGTCCTTGATATTAACCGTGAAAGTGTTTTCATTTGCTTTAACTAACACTTGACCTCTTGAAAAGTTTGTTATTGTTTTCAGTTCGTTGTGTGTAAGGTTGAAATGTTCTTTAACGATTTTTGCTTCATCATCATCAAGGCGAAGTATCATTTTAATACGGCTGTTGTTTAATACAGCTTTACCGTATTTACCACCTTCAAGAGCAAAGAAGTCCTCAATATCCTGTGTTGCCGCTATACCTGAACCACCCATACCACGAATAGTCTTAAATACAGTAACGACAAATTCGGCTGCGAGAGGATTTTTGTTGAGCAACATCCAAGCCTCGTCTATTGCGACAACCTTTTTCTGTGTCTTATCTTGCCTAACAGTATCCATAATAAACTCAAGAGCAACAAACATACCCAAAGGCTTTAACTCGTCTGACAAATCGTTAAGGTCAAATATGATATATTTATTACTGAGGTCAACATTTGTTTGACCGTTAAAAGCACTTGCCGAACCTGTAACAAATCTCAACAAGATATTTGCAAGTCGCTCTGTACCCTTTTGTTGAGAAAGCACATTATATAAATCCTCCAAAATCGGCATTTCTTTATATACTACATTTGAAACAGGATTTCCCTGTTCGTCTACAACAGTTTTTGTTGTATCTATAAGAGAGCTGTTATCTTTTGTAATACCTTTAAGCAAATATGTCTTTAAGATAGCATCGTCAAGAAAGGTTCTCTCCTCTCCTGACATATCGCCTATCGCCAACGAGAAGAAGGTAAGCAAAGAGTCGATTTTGCTACTGAGGATTGATTGTCTTTCTCTTTTAGATGAATAGCCCAATTTCTTTGCGTTCTCATCTGCGCTTGGTCGAATTTCCATAATGTTTATTCGTGTTTTTGAACCCGAAGAAATAGTAAGAAATTCACCATTAACTTCTTTACAACCTCGTTCATATTCGTCGCCCTTAATCGGGGCAATAACAAAAGTTTGTACGCCTTTAAGCCTAAAACGAAGACACATTGTCTGTAACGTGAACGTTTTGCCTGCACCGGACGTACCCAAAAGAGTTATGTTAGCGTTTGAATACTTAGAAGTGTCGAAGTTATCAATCACGAGCATAGTTTTGTTATCGCTGATACCGAGAAGAATTCCGTCTGTATCTGACACCTCAAACGAATTAAATGGATAGAAGGCACTAAGTCCCGATGTTGTCATGTTTCTCTTGCCCTTACTGTATATGTATGGGTCAAGAGTATTAAGCGGCATGTAAGAAGAAAAAGCTTCTTTAATTTTGTATTCGCACTCATTCAAGTCAACATCAATGGCTCCGAACATATCTTTAACAGCTGAATTTTTTTCATACAGCTCTTCTAAAGAAGAAGCGGAAAGAGTGAACATCGTTGTGACATAAAAAAAGTCCTCGCCGCTGTTTAATCTGTTTCTTATGTATGCGCTCGACTGAATAGACTTGCCGATTTCCTCATAGTTTTCGCCCTCGGTGTTTTTCATAGTATTCATCCGAGCCTTGTTAATACGTATCTTGGTACGCAATTTATTCTTCATTGATTTAGAGTCTTTTTTATCGACAAAAATATCAACATCTATACCTTCTGCGCCGCATATTATCCCTGTAAGCCAAGCATAAGAAATTCTGCTTGGGTACTCCTTAGAGGGAATGTACAGGAACGAATAATACGTCCCGTCCACAACACAATATTCGCTGTAAAACTCTATTTTCTCAGGTGAAACAAGCGTAGAAACGGGAACATTAAAGTTATCAAGCAGTTCTTCGTCATTATCCGTAATGCGCTTTGCTTCATCGTAGAACGCTTGTTTGCGTTCTTTAAGGTCGTATATTGTTCTGTTTTTGTTGGCAAACTCATAAAGTGTGTTAATCAGGAAGTTCTTTTCGTCACCGTGTCGAATAACAGCATTTCCGCAGTTGCGAATAAAACGCCTTATCTTTTGTTTAGCCTTGTCAAGATAATAAACAGCATCATCAAAGGATTTTATTTTTTCTGTGTCATTGCCGCAGGCTTCAAGAACTATGAAAAAACGACGAGATAAACCCGAATAAACTCCCAAGCGTTTTATAAGCCGCATATAATCATCTTGATATGGCTTTAAATGAGAGTCTTTTTCGAGAGCAAAGTCGTGATTCAAAACGTTTATATACTTGTTTACGTCAGCACGGCGCGAAAGACTTTTTATCTGCATCGTTACCGGGCCTATCTTAGTCAGCTGAGCAAAACCCTCAATTATTTTTTCTTTATCCAACGCCGTCTTGTAGTCGAAGTTAATGGGGGCAATTTCAACGATTGTTACATACCTCTTATCCGGCGTTATAATAACGTTGTCTTTGATTTCGACGTTCCCGATAACGTCTTCAAAGCTCATTACATTGTTGTCTTTTTTCAATTTTATCACCGCCTAAAAAATCATGTTATTACAACAATATATGGAATATTTTTCGGCAAATTTGCCCTTTTTGCAAAAAAGAAAGCCAACGCCAATCGGCATTGACCTTCTTAACTTTTGATTTGTTTTGAATACTGCTTTCACTTAATTACGCTTCGGACTTTTTCTTTTTAACAAAATAAACTCCGATAACGCTAAGAGCTGAAAGTCCTGTGAAAGCAGCGATTGCTTTTCCGGCTGTACCGGTTTGAGGTATTTCAACGGCCGGTATTGCCTCATTAGTCATATCAGCTTTAACGATTTCGCCGTCTTCTTTAATCTCAAACTCATGTGGTGTTTCATCAAGAATATAACCGGGAGCAGCATCAAACTCTTGATACGTGTATTTACCATATCTTAATGTGAATGTTGCTACACCGTTTTCATCGGTATACCCTTCGGCAACGACATTGCCATCGGCGTCATAAATTCTGAAACCTGCGTTCGGAATAAGAGCACCTGTAGCTACATCGGTCTTTGTAATTTCAACAGTACCGATTATAGGACAGTCCTCAAACGTATTTTCGTCATTATTTGAAACAGTAACAGTCTCGTTATTATTTCTTATTTCAAAATAATAATATTCGTCGTCCGCCACAAAACCTTCAGGGGCTGTTTTTTCGTGAAGGAAATATCCGTTATAACGCAACCCTTCGGCTATGTATGTGCCGTCGTGATTATCTGTCATTGTTCCGTAATACGTATCGACACCCTCATCATAAGTTTCGTTGGCGTTTACGTCGAGGTATATGTCAAATACCGCGCCGGCAATGTTTTTATCCTTATATTCTTTATCAACCTTTGTAACGGTTACATTTCCGGTTATAATGCTGTTCAGAACTTTGATTTCAACAGTTTGAGCATTATCCGTAACAGATACCGGGGTAGACTTTTCGCTTAATACAAAGCCCTCAGGAGCTTCAATTTCTCTTACGATATAGTCTCCGTAAGGAACATTATCAAACACAAATGCACCGTTTTCATCGGTCTTACTTACAAGATACGCCGTGTCTTTAGTAAATTCGGTTGTGGTTGTTGAGAACAATCCCATTGTAGCGTTTGCGACGGAATTGCCGTCATCGTCCACCTTATGTCCCAATATCTTGCCGCGAATAATATCGTTTTCCACGGCATTACCGTCATTGGCTGTTACGGTAACGGCAAGAACGGATTGACCGGCATAATTGAACTCTACAGGATACTTAACATCGGACGGTATATAATGCTTGTCTGTCGATACTTCTTTGACATAGTATTTACCAAGAGGAATATCGCTGTTAAATATTATATGTCCGTCTTTGTCCGCCGAAGCGATTTCTATAAGTCCGTCTTTCGGAAGAACCGTGTTATCGTCGGCAAGAATATTCTCGTTCGCATAGAGAACAAACTTAACATTTGTTATTTCGTCTGCGTTACCTATGTTGTAAAGGTCATCTTTTTCAAGAAGCTTGTCAACTGTAACGGTAGCCTTCTGTCTTTCGTTTGTAAACGATACGGAGTCAGATACAATGCTTTCGTTCTGTCCTGCATACGAGAGTGTAACATACTGCGGAATATTGTTAAGGGTCATACCGTAAGGTGCTGTTTTTTCAACGATTTTATATGAGCCGAGATAAAGTTCTTTGCTCTTTGCAACACCTTCACTATTCGTCTTCACAGTATCGACGATTTCGCCCTCAGAAGCACGTTTTGTGCCGTCAGAAGTATAAATATCTTCGTTAGCAATAATGTCATATACGGCGTTCTTGAGACCTTTTACGGCATATACGGGAGTGTATATTTTACCGTTCTTATCTTCATTCTTTTCAACGCTGCTTAACACTTCGCCTGTCTTGCGTACTTCGATAACACCCTTTTGAGCGACGTTCTCAAAGCTTGCATAGTCGGTAAATGTAACTACATTCTGGCCTTTGTATGTCAATGATATATTCTGTTTGGTATTGTTAATAACATAACCGTAAGGCGCGGTTTTTTCAACAATATAATAGTTGCCGAGATAAAGATATTTTGTAACCGCCTTACCGTTTTCGTCGGTAGTTACGGTATCGACCAATTGGTCTTTGGTATATTTAACTTCGCCGTTAACAACTACGTCTTCCGCAGCGAATATATCGTACACAGCACCTTTAATCGGTTTTTCGGTTTCGACATCGGATTTGGTAATTTCAATGTTGGCTTTCTGCGGAGCATTCTGCGCTGTGTAGCTGTTCTGGAACACTTCGACTTCCTGACCTTGATATTCAAGGTTTGCCAATACTTCATCCGTATTTAATACGTATCCGTTAGGAGCAGTTGTTTCAATAAGTTTGTATGAACCGAGATAGAGTTCGGGTGATATTGCAACACCGTTTTCATCGGTGGTAAACGACGTTACTATGTCGTTCTTGTGATATTTAACATCACCGTTAACTGTTATGTCATCTGCTGCAACAATATTGAAAGTTGCACCTTTCAAAGCTTTGTTTGTTTCCTTGTCGGTTTTTGTAAGCTTGATAGTAGCTTTTTGCGCAAGGTTTGTGACCTCACAGTTCTTGTTATACAGAGTAATGTTCTGGTCTACGGGCGTAATGTCAACCGTATAGCTGTTCTTGTCCCTTACGTAAGGCTTTGGAGCTGATTTCTCGGTAACGATATACTGTCCTATATACAGAGGGTCACTTGTGGCTTTACCGTTTTTGTCGGTAGTCAATTCGGCTACCTTCTCGCCCTTTCTGTATACGGTCTTTCCATTTACCTTAATAGTATCGGCAGCCTTAATAACATAGACGGCGTTTTCTACAGGAATATTCGTTTCCTTATCTGCTTTAAGAACTGTTATTGTAGCTTTCTGCGGTGCATTAGAGACTGTGGTTTCTACATATACAGTTTCCTTTTCCGCATCATACGTAAGGCTTACATCATGTCTTTCTGTGTTAACGGAATAACCGACGGGAGCTGTTTTTTCTTTAACGAAATAATCACCGAGAGGAAGATTTTCCGTTGAAGCCACACCGTCTTTAGTCATTATTGTTGTTACAAGCTGACCGGCACTATATAAAATCTCACCGTTTACGATTATGTCGGATTTAGCATATACTTCAAATTCTGTGGTAAGGTCTTTGACAGTTTTATTCGTTTCCGAATCGGTCTTAGTTACTGTTATTCTGCCCTTCTGAGATACGTCTTTGTCAGTAACTTTAAACGTAAAGATGCTTACATCCTGACCTTGATACATCAGGGGAACATAGTATACGTTGTTGTTCTTGTTGTATCCTTCCGGAGCCGTCAATTCTTTGACATAATATGTTCCGAGATACAATTTCTTGCTGTCACCTTTACCGTTATCTGTAGAGACTTTATCTACGAGCTGGTCTTTCTTGTACTTAACATCGCCGTTTACAACTATGTCAGTGCTTGCGTAAACACCGTATACAGCACCTTTTATAATCGGGCGGTCGGTTTCAGCATCAATCTTTGAAATTTCAATAATGCCTTTCTGCGGCATATTTGAAACTGTTTCCGATTGAATGTATACTTCAGCTTTCTGTCCGTCGTATTTCAATGAAACATTGTGATTGTCTTTGTTAAGGACATATCCCGTAGGAGCACTGACTTCCTTGAGATAATATTCGCCGAGATAAAGCGCATTTGAAAGAGCTTTCCCGTTTTCGCCGGTCGTTAATGTACCGACTTTTGTTCCGGCTTTAAACATTGTAACACCGTTAGCAATTATGTCTTCTCTTGCATATATATCAAAAACAGCATTGCTAAGAGCTTTGTTGGTTTCTTTGTCGGTTTTAGTAAGGTTAATCTGTGCTCTCTGAATTTTGTTAACTACAGTACCGTCGTTTACCTTAATAACATCGCCGTCATTTGATATTACAACGTCATAAGACCTACCGTCTGTTACATATCCGGTAGGAGCTGTTTTTTCGGTTACTCTGTACTTTCCGTCATTCTTTTCCGTTACGGGCAATTTGTTGACATAATAACCGTCGGTACAACCGTATCTATCGTTGTCAAGTGTAGACGAATGAGACAAGTTGCACACGAAATCATATTCGTTTGTGTTTTTGTTATATTCGCTTACTGCGAATACAGCATCATCAGCAAGTATTATATCGCCTGTTTCCGCGTCCGTTTTTGAAAGAACCAAATCTCCGCGTTTGTATTTGTTGTCAAAGGTTACGGAAGAGGTTTCGTTATATTTAACGGTAACAGTCTGGTCTGACGGCACTACCATATAGGAAGGACAGTTAAGTTCTTTTACCGTGTATGTACCTATAGGTAAGCCTTCTTTGGTAGCAACACCCTCAGCGTTTGTAGTGATTGTTTCGTTTATTGTTTCGCCGTCAATTGCTGTACCGGATATGTTAAATTGGTATCCTGACTTAATACCGTCTTCGGCGTTCTTTCTGACTTCAATGTTGCCGCGTTTAAGGTTGTTTGAAAACCAAACATTTGAAGTGTTGTTCGGCGTAACGGTTGTATACTGATAATCAGGTTCTACATAATACTTTTCGCCCGTTGCCTTTTCTGTAACTGTGTATGTACCGGGGCGCAAATCGTCTACAACAACATATCCGTCATATCCGTTTCCGCTGTTTATCGTTACATCCATATTGATGCCGTTACCGCTTATATTGAATACCATTCCCTGACTATCGCCTTGTTCGGCATGTTTGTTTATCTGTATTTTTCCTCTGCCCTCTGTTTTGAGAGAGAAATACGCATTAACAGGGTCGTTTCTTGATACTGCCGTTGCCGTAGTCTGACCCGGGCCAACGCAGTACATAGCCGTAAGCTGAGGCAACGGATTTGAAAACGAGTTGTTGGTCCTTTCGCCTGTAACTACTTCCGAACCGTCAAACTCATTTGTTGTGAATATGTTAAGCCAGTTACCAACAACTTCAAACTCAACGCCCGGCATGCTGAATGTATATCCAGATATAACGTGGTTATCGTCAAATATACTCTTTTCGTATCTGCCCGTGTTCGGGTTGTAATCGAGAGTGATTGTATTGCCATAAGCCAATTCTTTTTTAGATACTGTAAACTTCGGTATTGTTCTATGGCTTAACATCTGAGCTTCTATCTTGTAATATACGGCTCTGCAAGCATCTCTGTTTGCGGAGCTTGTCTTGCCTCCGAAAGCACAGTTTAGGAACGTCTCAGTTTTATCGGTGTTAAACAGACCTTTAACGATAGCCCACATAATAGCCTGTGTAGCAACCTCTTCAACATCACTTGCGTATCCGTATCGCGAAGTACCGTTATATCCGTAGATAAAGGCGTATTTAATAAGCTGCTGTTGGTCTTTAGACAGGTCATTATAGACTTCGCTTGCTGTTTTATTACCTTCCTGCACCTGTACGCCCGGCTCAACGCAATAGGCAACCTGACCGTTGGCTTTAAGTCTTTGATGCTGACCGTGTTTACCGCCCAAGCCTAACTCTTTATGTGAAGTAAAGTCATAATAAAATCCGCTTATCCAGTCGTTTCTGCCGGTAACTCTTACGGTTTCTCCGTCGCTTATAGCCGATGAAGTCAGCGGTATTACCGACAACATCATCAGCACGGCAAGAAAGACGGACACGATTCTTACGATTTTTGTCTGTTTTCGGTTGTTTGAATGAATATTTGTAGTGTTCATGGTTGGATTTCTCCTTTCGTATAAATTTTGTTTTTTAAACACTTACAGTAATATTTTTTGCATTTTTGCATATGTGCTGCGGTGCTACGAAAAGCCCGTACCGTAATTCGGAAAGTTCGGAACAAAGAGCATATTGATACCTCCTCTTATTTGAAAATTTGATTTTTGCTTGCACCTATATATGAAAAGGTTTTTTTCAAATTTGCCCTTTTTACGAAAATTCGATGTAAAAAAGGGCATAAAAAAACCGCCTCCCATAAGGAAACGGTCTGATACTTGTTATTTGATTGTTTTTTCGGTGTTTTGTTTTTTCGCACTTTTTGTTGTACTTATTATAACATATGGATTTCTTTAAAGTCAATGTCAACTTTTTTTCACGATTTTTTTCATAGGTCAATGTCAACTTTTTTTCATTTTTGAAATAAAAAAATAAAGCCCTTTTGGGGAGGGCTTTATCTTCGTGAGGAGTGCTATCGCTGGGAGCGAATAACACTTTACTTTATTATACTTTATTTTCCGTGAAAAGCAAGTATTCTTCTACAAAAAATATCAATAAACAACATAAATGTAATACGGCTCGGCGCTGTCATTAGGACGATATTTGTAAAAAATGTTAAGACTAAGACCTTCCGGATGCTCTTTCACCATTTTTTCCCACTCTTCATCAGAAAGGTCAGCGCACCATCCACCATACCTAATGTCCTTATACACCCCGTCAATCTCGTCACGCAAATCCTTGGAGTATTTAGCTTTGCGCGCATCATCAAACTTAGCCAATATACCTGTTTCCGGACCCCAAGAAGTGCCAACCTCGGTTAAAGACGAGTCTATAACGAAGCCTTTGCTTCTGGCGTAAGCTTTAGCTTCTTCAACAATAGCCTTGACATCGGCTTCGGTCACAGTACGAGAACCCTGTTGCTGACTGCCGCCGCTGCTATTTGAGCCACCGGAGTTGCCCTTATTGCCTGAGTTGTTTTTGTTACCGCTGTTTGTTTTATTGCCGCCTGTGTTTTTATTGCCACCTGTGTTTTTATTGCCGCCCGTGCTTTTATTATTTGAGCTTCCTGTATTGCTTGAACTGCCCTTGTTGCCTCCGGCGTTATCATTATTTGCGTTATTGTTTTCGACTGCTGTATTATCAATGGCAGCTATGGTTGTTTCCGGTGTAGCGGTAGTGTAAACAAAGTTACCGCTTTCGTCGGTTACGGGTACAACGTGACCTTCCGCATCGACGGTAGTTTCAACGCCGTCGGGCAATGTTGTAGTCTCGGTTTCCGGTTCAGCCTGCACGGCAACATTCGTAGTGTTTTCTTCCGCTTTGATTTTGTTGTTATGCACAACCGTAGGAACGGTTATCGCAGTTGCTATAACGATTACTCCCGCTACGGTAAGAGTAGCAAAACGAGCTTTAAACTTCTTGTCGTTTTTAAGCTTTTCGTTAAGGTTTTTGACCGCTTCTTTTACGTTAAATTTTTTCATAGTTTTTTACCACCTCAGATATATTGTAGTTGTTTTTGATTTTGTGTCAAGACAAAGCACACATAAAATAGAGATTTACTCTTTATCTTCACACGGTTTTTGTTTTTTCTGAGGCTCTCCTTTCATTTATATATGACCGAAAATCAAAGAAATTTGCCCTTTTGGGAGAAAAAAATAAGAACCGACGCCTAAAACATCGGTCCTATTTAGTACATTTATGCCTTATTTTTTTCTATGAAATTATTGATATTGAACGGTGGCAAAACAACACAATCAACCTCAGGCTGTGCAGTTAACAAAGAAACTTGACTTCGCATATATGGCATAAGAATTGCTATCGAGTTTTTACTAATCAATTCTTCTTTTGTCTTTTTGTCTAAAGGTTGTGTATTATCAAAAGAGAAAAATCCGGTTAAGCTTATATCAAATTTGTATTCATCTTTTTTATTACATCTCAACAACAAGGTTACTTTATAAATATTTTCTTCTGTATTTTCCGAATAATGGCCTTCAAATTCATATTCGCCTTCGTTCTCATTTTTAAAACCAAAGCGTTTGAATTCAATTTTGTCAAAAACCAATTTGTTCAATTTTAAAACACTTTTTATTTCATTCATTAAATAAACACCTCTAATTCACTTTGCAGTCAACACTTCATTACTATAAAAATTGTTTATTAGTTTGTCGCTAAAATCAAATCGAACTAATATATGCTTTTTCTGATTACGGCTGTCTCTGTATTGTAAAGAAGCACAATTGTTGCGTTCTTTTTCAGGGCAAAGAGTAATCTCACAATACGCACAGCCTTTTGGCGTACAACTTAAATTTTGCAAATATAGAAAAGTTATTTTTTTAAGATAGGCTTCATCTTCTTTAGTAACCTTTTCATATAAAGCATCTTCTTCCGGCAAAACAGAATAGTCCATTTTATTTATATTTTCTTTTGTAACAATATCTTCTTTTATATCATTATTAGTTCTAATTTTCCAAAAATATTTACAACTAAGTAAAACAGAGCGAATAGATTCTTTACCCATTAACAAGTTATATAAGTCTTTCACTTCTTGCTTTTCAACAACATATTCTAAATTTTCCAAATCCGAACAGAGGGCAAGGTAATAGTTTTTTCTTCCGTCTTTGCACACAAACAAAATCGGAGTAGCGTTAAAACTTACCAGAACTTTGTCTAAAAACAACTTGTTGTTTTTAATAATAAAACATAATTGTTTACTCATAAAAATCCTCCTTTTCCTTTATAACAAATTTGTCAAAACTAACATTTTCATATAGCCACCAATCAACATGGCTGTCTTTTGCAGTATACTGGGGGCCACCATCCATATAAACATACCCTTGAGCAATCTTTTTATGCGGTCGAGGAAATTTAAAACACTGCTTTAGCATATCAAAAGATTTATAAAGAGAAACTGCGTAATATGACGAATCGCTACAGTCTACTCCTCTTGGCCTGCGACCTTCCTCAAAATAAGATTTCATGTCATTTGCATTAACGGGAGTATAGTCATTTTCCTCCCTTGTTATTCCTCTATATGCTAAAAACTCTCCATATTCAAATTGTGCTCCACGAGGCAATTTTACATGTCCGCTAATGAGCTTATCTCGCAAAGCGACAGGAAACTTTTTATAATAATCGTCCATTTGCCTGTTTTTCACCGCTAACTACCCCTATCCACATTTTTTTCCATTCTAACACAACAAATAATTTATGTCAATTTAGATGCTTTTAGCCCAAAATAGACTATCATTTAGGGTAATGTCGCCTTGTGAACTACTCGGCAAAAAACCGAGTTCCCTCGCCGAAGATTTAAAAAAGCATCCTTTTTTATAATTTTATCACAACAGGGGCGATTAAGTCAAACAAATTACTTGATTGTAAATGACTATGAGGTTTCCATCAACTTAATAAATTACTACATTTATATATGTATAAATATTCTTCTTTTTTGTCTCATTATGAACAAATGCACAAAACAAAAGACGCCATGCAAAAGCACAACGTCTTTAGTCTTAAAAAAACAAAACTGTAAGTAAGGAGCCTTAACAACCGACAAATTAAATATTGACTGTTGCATTAAGAATGAAAACACCGATAGTTACAAGAACAACAGCGATAAACGCCCAAAACGCCCATCGTGTAGATTTGTTAGCCCAGAACTCTTTAAAACCTCTCTTATCACTTTCGTTTTTTCTTTCAGTTGAAGTTTCGGGTTTTTTCATGAAAAGCACCTCCTTCCTTTTTTTATATATGACTTATTTTTTCGATTTTTTGCCCTTTTTGGGCTTCTTTTTGGTTTCTTTCTCGGAAATCGACGAATCCGAATCAAGAACATCCGTCTCTACTGTTTCCGACTCGACAACTTCTTCTACGCTATCATTTTGTGTTTCTGCATCTTCAGTTTCGGCTATCAGGTTGTCAAAAACGTGACTATCGTCTCTTTCGACAACGTGGCAGCTTTTTTTAAACTTAAAGAACTTCGTTATAAACTCGGAAAGATAGCAGTGTTTAATACCTATAACGCCGAAAGCAAACAACGCACCGCCGAATACAGCTATAAGAATAGCTCTGTAAAGCAATCTGATAGGCAAGAAAATAAAGATAGGAATTGTTAAAGCTGCGAGCAGGGCACCCTCGCCAATACTTCTGAACGAAAGTCCACCGGCGGTAATAAAGCTATCTTCGTAATTACGTGGTATAACATATGCAGGTGAAAGATTTTCTTGTTCTGTCATAAAAACACCTCTTTTCTTTCTTGTTAATTGACAATAGTTGCATGAAGACGAATATCCGAGCTTTTAGCCAGATAAGGAACAGGATTAACGTTAATTCCGGCACTGTTTTTTACACCGAAATGAAGATGTGGGCCTGTAGTGTTACCCGTATTACCTGAGAGAGCAATAACACTTCCTGCGGAAACGGTATCGCCTTCTTTCACGCATATTTGATTAAGATGAGCATATATACAGTAGACTGTACCTGATGGCGTATCTGATTGTATCTTAATAAACTTACCGTAAGTAGTTTTGCAAGCGTTGTCTATTTTTACAACAGTACCGGAATTTGCCGCAACGATAGGCGTATTGATAGGGCAAGCAAGGTCAAGTCCCGAATGTGGCGTACCGCTCGGATACAAAGGATACAGAGCCGAAACGGTTACTGTTCCTTTAACGGGGAAAAGAAAAGAACCCTTATCAAAAACCTCGCCGTCGTATATGAGCGAGTCGTCCGTCCCGTTTGTAATGCTACCGTAATCGGGAGTAACGTAAGCCACTATCTTATAGTCGCTCAAATCAAGAGCCAGACGCTCCACAGCGTGATTTGCTGTATCACCGCATATAAACGTTACAGTTCCGCCCGAAACCGTTTCTACAAGGCCCAGAGCGGTTGCTCTGAGTTCTGTATCTGAGATGTTAAGCTCCGGACACGTTTCCGCCACTGTCGGAGTATCAACAGTAGTTATGCTGCCATCCGCGTTTATAGTCTGCTGTGGAGCATACAAAACTACAATATCGCCCATTTGGGGTACATAATTATCATTTTTGTAATGCCACACATAGTTGTTGTTAAACAAGAAGCCTGTCATGTAATCGACGCTGCCTGTGTTCGGTATAACATTGTCAAGCAGTTTCGTGCCGGTATTAAGAACCGAATCCACCGTGTTCGCACAATAGCTTAGGAACGCAGCGTTCCAGTAGGCACTGTTAGTGTTGTTCCATTCACTGTAGGGATTGTTGTTGTTTTCTCCTGCAACAAAACCAACTTGATTTTTTGCAGCGGTTATAAACTCACGAATAATTGTTGCCGTGCCTGTTTCATCGTTATCGGCAATCAAGTGTTTATAATCTGACGGAAGCATAGACCAGATAAGGTTATCGTTACCGCCTACAAGGTTTGTGTAAACATCAAGCTTCGGGTATATGTTGGATGATGATAATTTCTCCGTGCCTTCCGGAGATGTGTCATCACACGCGGCGAGGTACATATTTCCGGCAAAATTCAATGATTTAAGCTGTTCTTTTTGAGCATCTGAGAAGCCATAAGCCGCATAAATATCGTCTTCGGTAAAGATACCGTTTACAGAGTACGTAAGCTGTCTATACGTAAACCCGTCTTCCGTTACCTGAGCCTCTTCGCTTACACTGTATGTAACAAGACTGTTCATATTATCTTCAAGCCATTTTTTTAGACCTGAAGTGTCTTTGCTTCTCCATTTGGTATTGCTTGTTGTCTCAAAGAGTGTTTCGTCGGGTACAGCTTCACCCGACAGATATTCTTTAGTGTCTTTATATGCGTCTTTATAAGCGTAAGAATTTATCAAAGCTACCTTATCGGCTTTTAACGGAGAATAATCCGTCAAGTAAATTTGATTAACAGTTATTTTAAGTCCGGTAGAAGTCTTGTTGTTTTTAACGGTAATAACAGCGTCTGTTTCATTCTTACGCTGAACAGTAACGGTGTAGTTATCGTTCTTTCCGGCAACAATACGTTTCCACGCCGAAAAAGTACCGATTTCCGCCTCGTTTTTAGTTTGTTTAATAATGTCGCTTACAACAGCGGATATTCTTTTTTCATATTCCTCTTCGATAACATTTTGAGCCTTGTTGATTTGTCGTTCCTCAACTTTTTCTTCAAGACCTCCGTACATAACCGATGGCAACATTCCGACCATACTGAATATAGATGCACCGATAAGCAATACACACAAAAGCAACACCGGAAGTATCTTTACCAGCTTTGGAAGTGTTTTCGACGCATAATCAACAGCATCGGCTACAATGCCGGGGACGTTTCCCGAAGCCGCATCCGCCGCAACTTTAGGAGCTGCCTTAACAGTATCCTTAGCTACGTCCTTCATGCTTTGTTCCGCATCTTGAGCTTCCGCCTCCCGTGCCGAAGCCTTGAGATTGTCCGTCACATTAAAAGCGGTCATAACTTTGCCCTTACCCGCCGCACCGGCTGCATCGCTTGCCGCATCGCTTGCTTCGGACGCAGCGTCTTTTGCTGTATCTTTGGCGTCTTTGGCGTCTTTGGCGTCTTTGGCGTCTTTGGCATTGTCTTCTGCGGTTTTGGCGTCTTTAGCGGTTTGTGCAGTCTGAGAAGCGTTACTGTCGGAACCGAAATTGTCTGCTTTTTTTGTTTTGTCGCTGTTTTCCGTTGCAGACACATTGTCAGTATTTTGGTCTGAAGACAGTCCGGACATATCGTTTTGCCCGTTATTTGCGAGCTTCGAGTTGTTCTTTACAAAGTTGTCCTGCATATTTTCATCAATAACGCTGTTGTCGCCGTAATTGCCGTAGCCGTTGGAACGAGCATCACGGCCGTTGTTTCTGTCATTATTGTTGTTTTCGTGGTTATCTGACAAAGATTTTGCCCCCTTTCTTTCTGTATTTTCGATTGTTTGGGATTGCTATGGAGAGAAAACAGAAAGAGTCTTGCCCCTCACGCTATTAACGCAAAGAGCAAGACTCCGTGTTATTTATCCTCCGGATATTCCGGATTATCCTTTGCGTATTTCTCTTCTTCTTGCGATTTCTGTTCGTAGAATTTACGCTTATATTCTTCTTGGCGACGTGTAGCATCCGCGTCACTTGGACTGTTGTCCTTATAACTGTCGTCCAACGTTTTCTCAACATTAACGCCTTTGGCGCGCTCACGAATATTACGCTCGACGGTCTCTACAGTTGTGGTTGTATCTTGGGTTGTATTTTGGGAAGGTTCTACATCGTTTGATACAACTTCTTGACCGTGTGTACCGCTTTCGCCCGTTTTGTCGAAGTCATATGGTCCTGAACGTTCGGCTACGGGTTTAAAACCGCTGCTGGTATCAGTTCCTTGACCCGAACCACCACTGCCAGTAGTAGAAGCAGGATTGCCACCGCCCGTTCCGTCCGGATTACTGTTGTCACCGCCGCCGGCACCTTCAGGACCGCCACCGCCGGGGTCTTTACGAACCTCGGTTCCGGGTCCGTCCGTTTCGTCTTCGCCACCGCCGCTGTCGGGAGTAGGAACCCGCTTGGTTTCGTCCGGATTATTGCCGTCCGTTTCCTGAGTATTCTTCTGATTTCTCAGCCGTTTATTCTCTTCGTTTATCTCGTCTTCATTCTGCCTATCAGCTAAAGCACCGTGACCGAGTTGTCTTGCCTCTTCTTTGCTTGCTGCTCTGTATTCGGTTGCGTTTTGAGACAAGTTCTTAGCCAACCCGCTTCTGTTGCCGCCGAAGAAGCCTAACACATTGCCGGCTTTTTCACCCAAGTAATTACCCAAGCCTCCTGCCTGAGCCACTTGAGCGGCGTTTTTATTAGCCTTACCGCCGAGAGCAATAAGTCCGCCGAGGGTCGGTCCTGTATCGTTGCCTCCTATAGCCTGTATCTTAAATGCAAGCTGAGCAAGGTATACATCAAACTTTTCAACGACCTTGATTAAAGCTACAAAAACAACCATCGCGGTAATAGGTCTCATCCATCTGCCGCTTCCGCTCATTCCGACTATAGCCGTACAAGCCGAGCCTACGTTTACAAAAGCGACGTTCAACATAATCATACCGAGTGAATTAAAAATAAGAACCAAGCAGTTAGCAATCATCATTCGTATCCACGACAGGAATATCTGCATAGTGCTATCGCTTATCACGGTAGGCATAATCATTGGAGAACAAACCGTAAGCACGTTTACAAGCAAATATCTTTCAGCCATTTCGGCAATGAGCCTGAACAACGCTATAATTGATTTTATGAAAAAGACAATAAACACTATAGCGGTTATAATTGTTCCGACTGAACCGTATGAAGCTCCCGATATAGCCCCTGCCAATTTATCAACAAAGTTTGTGCCTTCGGACAAGCCAAAATCGCTGGCTGATGTTTGTTCCACAAGCGAATACATATCAGATATTGACTGAGAGACTGTTTTACCGCTGTTAATAGTTATATTGTTGACTTTATCAAGCATCCACTGAAACATCGGGAACACGACTTTATACACTATGTCTATAATCCAATAGGAGAGAAATATAGACATTACGGCACGAATACATAAAGCAATCGGAGACTCTACTCTTTTTGAAAAACCCGCAAAAAACAGTTTGAAGATGTTGACGGCAAGCATAAAAATTGCAAGCACGACTCCGGCGCTTATCATTATCTTAACAACGATGTTAAGCAAGTCCGAGCCGAGCATCTCGACAAACCAGTTTGTCCCCTGCCCTTGTTCATAAGTAAACTGAAAAGGCCGCGTGAACGTGTCAAATATAAAAGTCATGACAGCCGAAGCTCCCGAAAATATAAGAGGCGTAACAAATCCGAGTATTACGCTGAAAAGAATGTTAACGCATATACTTGACATTGAATTTTCCTCCTTTCTTTGATTTGTTAATATATGAAGTAATTTTTTACAAATTTGCCCTTTTGGGGAAAATTTCAGTCTTGGAAAACAAGAAAAGGTCTGCTCACAATCGCTTGCAAGCAGACCTTAACAGTACCCACCTTTTGTGAGGCTGCAAACGCAGCGTTAATTCTGAGTTTTACTACAGGTTGTGTTCGTGCAATCTCAGTACCAATGAATCACACGACTCTCAAACTTAATCAAGCAATCAACCCCAGTTGCTCTGACCGCCGATACCTGCCATAAGACTTGTACCGTAAGAAAGGAACAGTCCTATACAGTTAAAGCATACAAAGCAGATAACAACTCTTTTAATCCACTGAATAGAAGAGTCGGCACTTTTTGAATTTTTGCCAAAGATAAGGCTTAAAAGGCAAATGCCGATTACAACAGCACAGATAGGATTAAGTACCGCCGTCATTATACCGCCTATATCCTTGCACACTTTAATTACCGCATTTGAAATTTCTTCACCGGCTGCGAAAGCCATTGAAGAAAAAACGGAACAAAGTGAAGCTACAGACGCAGACGCAATGGCGAGAGTGCTTGTTTTACGCAGCTTGGTCGCCTGTGAAGTCTGTAAAGTTAAAGTCTTGTTCACAAGAATTCCTCCTTTCTTAATTTTTTTGGTCTATGAAACACACATGGTAAAATGTGTAGTAACCGAATTAGGAATTAGCTGAACGTATAAGTGTTACTGCCTACAATATTGCCTGCGGCAGTAAAAATAAGCCCTATTAAATTAGCAAGAGCAAAAGCCCACACAATAGCTTTAACAGCTCTAAGTAATCTCTCCGACTGTTTCTGAGACGAAGAAAGCGTTAAACCGATAAGCGACGCTCCCATAGAAACAGAGGCGATTGGATTTACCAGAGTGACTAATATATTTTTTATAGTTTTAACAACATCCGAATGAAGGATACTGCTCATTGATATATCATTACTTCCGCTATATGAAACGCTGACATCTGCAGCGTACACAGATACCGTCAAAACAACACTTAAAAGTGCAATCACAAGCAGTGTGTTTATTATCTTGATGCTTTTTCTTTTTCTCAGGTACATCGAATTCCCCCTTCCTTGTAAATGTGATAGATGATATGTTTTCTCCTTCCGCCTATCTATGACAGAGAATTGAAGAAATTTGCCCTTTAGACAACTTTTTCTGTCCTAAAGTGAACGAAAATACTGACACCCGCACTTATTTGTAAAGCACGAGTGTCGGCATTTCGCTATGAAAGGAGAATGAACACTGGGCTGTTTTAGATTGTCGATATACCGACTTATTGCTCTCCCTTCTAAGTTCACGCAAACAATAAAAAAATGCCGATATTCAAATAATTGAATATCAGCATTTATGTGTTTCTTAGAAAGGAGACTGTATTAGTGTGAACACTTCAAACAATTTTATTTTTTAATATAATTATCTTATACCAAAATCATACCATAGTATTTTTTGTTTGTCAAGTAAAAAAATAAAAGCTTAAAAGCTTTTTATGTTTGTTTTTTCTCGCACTTATCACTATAATTATTATATCGCAGCTTTATATTGGAGTCAATGTCATCTTTTTTTCACGATTTTTTTCACGTGTCTATGTCAGCTTTTTTTCAAAAATTCTTGCAAAAGAACAGGAAAACAATATAATTGGATACAAGAAAAGAGAAAGGAACCTTGAGTGTGGAAATAGAAACAGCATACAGTCTTGTAGACAACAGGAACTATTCGTCAGAAGAAATCAAGGAAGTTTTGCGGAACTTGCGAAGCAAAGACGAAGAACAATTCTTGAGCTTTCTGGTTTGCCCGTTTTGCAAAATGGCAAAATGCGAATATGTTAACGAATTGAAGTATCCGCACTTCTCAATGCCCGAAACAGCTATTCACAAAGACGGTTGTTACGTGAAGAAAGAAGAATATACTCAAGCGGAACTGAAAAGCAACCTAAAACGCGGAAACGTAGCTTTTATAGAACGAGCTATTGATGAGTTTGTAAGTGTGTATTGCGGAACCAAAGCCAAATCCCGCGTTAGCGAGTTTAAACGGTTGCCGCTGAAGCTCGCCACGCTCCCTCTAAAGCGTTCTGAATCCGGCAACCTGATTATGTATTACGGAAACGTAGATGTCTCTGTTAGCCGCACAGAAGACGAGAGCGGCAGAGAACTTGTCCTATCAAGTCCTCTCACGGGAAAAGCGATGTACCAAATTACGATAACGGACAATGTATACCGGTATATGTCTGAGGATGTAAAAGAGAAGCTAAAGGAAAACAAAACTCGTTTTGTTTGCTTCTTCGGCAGTTTTAGTGCTTTCGGCTTACAGGAGAAGAACCGTAGCGACAACAAAAGTGATACTTGCTTGCATACATCACTTTTACGGTCGTCATTTTTGAAAATATTGTAAAAAGAAAACCCCTTTGTCATCGTTATGACAAGGGGGTTTGTTTTGAAACACCAATCTTGATAAAGTTTTGATTCGCGGAAATGTGATTAGTCAAATACATAAAACAAAACATCGAAAACCCAAACGAGGGCAAAAGAAATGCCAATCTTGATAAAGTTTTGATTTACAGAACCGCGATTAGACAAGTCGCAAATGATGTCAAGAAAAGTAGAATCAAATGTCGTAAACAACAAAGTATAAGAACTTTATCGTACCCATATGATACCATAGTATTTCTCGTTTGTCAAGAGCTTTTTCAAAACTTTTGCAATTTTCCCTGACATAAAGTCTAAAGCCATCTGCTTTAGTTGTGCGGAGTGTAAGCACCTATAGACAGATAAGAAGATGCCGTATTGCATTTTCTCTTCTCTTCTTTTCTGTTTTGTTTCTACTACTTACAAGTGTGGCTTAAAGCCATTACTGAATAAGAACATTACTATATAATTACAATACAGATATATTATATTATATATTATATATATTATATAT
>OOBN01000221.1_pt1 | contig 59998 bp, 36 predicted proteins | sample 1671091 | NCBI WGS metagenome assembly OOBN01 (sample SAMN06348121, study PRJEB24527) | human gut metagenome | biome: human gut; feature: ankylosing spondylitis patient; material: feces | host: Homo sapiens | place: China | collected 2015-10 | reverse complement strand
AGCGACATCGTGGCAAGCCTGTGCGGATCATCCCCGCGCATGCGGGGCAAACCTGTGTCTGTTCAATAGAAAGTGGGCCGTGTGAGCGTGTGGATGTCTTCCATGTGAGCGGCAGGTTCTGGTCCACTTCAGCGTGTGGTGAGAAACGAACACCGGCCCGTCCTGCCTGGACTAGTTTCCCGAGTTGAAAGTCAAACCGTTCGGTTTTCTCGGGAAAGGAAAGGAATGACGGTACCGGTGTCCGTACAACAACGTATCAGGGTGCTTGACGCGCATGGCATGTCATGGAGGAGCATCGCGAAAGAGGTGGGCGTGGCCCGCGACACGGTCGCGAAGTACGCCGGGAGGGAGGATTGCTCTCCCGGACCGGAGCGCTCCGTATCGCGGCCGTCGAAGCTCGATCCGTTCAGGGCGACGGTGGACGGGTGGCTGCAGGCGGACCGGTTCATGCCCCGCAAGCAGCGGCACACCGCCAAGCGCGTGTACGACAGACTCGTGTCGGAGAAGGGCTACGAGGGCTCGTATTCGCCGGTGCAGCGGTACGTGAAACGGTGGCGCGAGGAGCATCGCCTCCCGTCGGACGGGTATCTGGAGCTCAAGTGGCATCCGGGCGAGGCGCAGGTCGATTTCGGCATGGCGCAGGCCGTGGTCGGCGGGGACCGGGTCGACGTGCATTGCCTGGTCGTCACGTTCCCGTATTCGAACATGCGCTACTGCGTGGCCCTGCCCGGGGAGAACGCCGAATGCGTGTGCGCGGGGCTGCGCACGGTGTTCGAGCACATAGGCGCGGTCCCCCTGACGCTGGTGCTTGACAACGCCACCGGCGCCGGCCATCGGATCGCGTGGGACAAGGTCACCGTCGTGCACGTGTTCGAACTGTTCGTGGAGCATTACCGGCTGGAGACCAGGTTCTGCAACCCGAACTCGGGCAACGAAAAGGGCAGCGTGGAGAACGCGGTCGGGTTCCTGCGCCGCAACATCATGGTGCCCATGCTCAACGCAGAGTCCCACGGCCAACTGACCCGGTACATGCTGGAGCGTTGCGACGCGATGGCCAAGGAGACGCATTACCGCAAGGGCGCGCCGATCGGCGGCCTGTTCGCCGGTGAGAAGATGGATATGCAGCCGCTTCCCGCCAAGCCGTACGACGCGATCCGTTGGGAGGTGAGGAAGGCCGACAAGGACGGGCGTGTGCAGATCGACGGCAACTACTACCTCGCCGGCCCCTCGTGGCGCGGCTGGACTCTCGACGTGGGTCTGCGCGCGTTCGACGTGACGATCCGCACCCAGGACGGACGCACCTGTGCCAGACTGCCGCGCGTGTACGGGGATTCGCCGGCCACGGTGCGCAACCCCGCCACGCTCCTGCCCGCGTTGAGCCGCAAGACCCACGCATGGACCGATTCCACCATCCGTGACGATTTCCCCGACAAACTCAGGATCGCCATCGACCGCATGGACGCCAAGACACGCAGGACCACGTTCCGCGTCATCGCCAAGGCCAGCGCCGCGTCCGGCTTCGAGGCCGCCGTCCGGGCCGGAGAGCACCTGGTCGAACAGGGGCACGCGATCGACGAGGCCAGTGTGACCACCATGGCCCGGCGCATCGCCGCCGGCGAGAAGCCGTACGAGCAGTCGGTACCCGACCTGACCGGATACGACGTGTTCATGAAACCCCGACAGCCATGGGAAAGGAAGGAGGCCTGACCATGGGAACCCACCGTCCGCCGGTCGTCATGCCCGACATGAAACGCAGGCGCGCGTCCACCGGCGAAAGAATCGCAACGATCATGACCCTGGCCAGACGGCTGCCTCTGACCCGCCAGGTCCTCGCCGACCAGCTCGCGGACGCGACCCCCAGCCAGATGGAATTCATGGAATCGTGGATGAACGCCGAGATCGAATCCAGGGAACGCTCCAAACGCTCACGCCTGCTCAAGGCCGCCGGATTCCCCGCCGACAAGGAGCTCGGCGGCTACGACTGGACCCCGATCCGCTTCCCCGTCGACTACGGGCGCGGGCAGATCACGACCCTCGACTTCATCGCCGGCCACGACGACCTCGTCCTGTTCGGCCCTCCCGGCACCGGCAAGACCCACCTCGCCATCGCGCTCGGCAGGAACGCATGCCGCAAGGGCATACCCGCACGCTACTTCACCGCCGCAGGCCTGGTCATGCGGCTCCTCAGGGCCCAATCGGACAACCGGCTCGACCGGGAACTCGCCGCGATCGGCAGGACCCCGCTGCTCGTCATCGACGAACTCGGCTACGTGCCCATCGACGAGGACGGCAGCAGGCTCCTGTTCCAGGTCGTCACCAACGCGTACGAGACCCAGAGCATCATCTACACCACCAACATCGAGTTCAGCGGATGGGGCAGGATCTTCGGCGACCCCAACATGGCCGCCGCGATCATCGACCGCACCGTCCACCACGGACGGATGATCCGCTTCGAGGGCGAATCCTGGCGCAAGACCCACGCCCTCATGCAATAACCAATGCAATAACCAACAACCAGCAGGACCGGCCAACGCCGAAACGGCCTGAAACCCGCCGCTCACATGGACTAAAAGAAACGCCGAAACGGCCTACTCCAACTTGACAAAACACAGGCAAACCAGCGGAAGTCGCTGGGGCTTGGACGGCAACGCGGATCATCCCCGCGCATGCGGGGCAAACGCCCCAGTCCATGTTGCGGCCCGCGACCCAGCCGGATCATCCCCGCGCATGCGGGGCAAACCAGTCCGGTCGCGTCGGCTTCGGGCGCGCCGGCGGATCATCCCCGCGCATGCGGGGCAAACCAACAGCGTGCCGGCGAAGCGCAGCTCGCATGCGGATCATCCCCGCGCATGCGGGGCAAACGTCATGGTCCCGTCCGCATGTATGTTGATGGTCGGATCATCCCCGCGCATGCGGGGCAAACGAGCAGGACACCGACTCCGACCCCGACCGTATCGGATCATCCCCGCGCATGCGGGGCAAACCGCACCAGCGCGTGATGCCACCAGACGGTCGTCGGATCATCCCCGCGCATGCGGGGCAAACTCCTCGGGCGCGTTCTCGATGATCCGGCTGATCGGATCATCCCCGCGCATGCGGGGCAAACGGGTCGGGTCAGTCCCTGTCGGAATCCTTGCTCGGATCATCCCCGCGCATGCGGGGCAAACCCAATCCCACCAGAGAAATGGAAAGGAGGACGCGGATCATCCCCGCGCATGCGGGGCAAACAACGGGAACAACTAGATTTCGAGAGGGTTTTCCGGATCATCCCCGCGCATGCGGGGCAAACTCGAGGTCAAAGAATTTAAATCCACGGCGACTCGGATCATCCCCGCGCATGCGGGGCAAACGTCGACCTTGGGTATGACGGTGGTGCGTCCGTCGGATCATCCCCGCGCATGCGGGGCAAACGACGATTTTCTCGTTCAACTCGGCGCGATGGTCGGATCATCCCCGCGCATGCGGGGCAAACGGTGTGTGGGGCGTGTTCAACATCCGTGGCCACGGATCATCCCCGCGCATGCGGGGCAAACGGAAAAATCTCATCAAAAACAATGGTTCGCACCGGATCATCCCCGCGCATGCGGGGCAAACTTACCGCCGATGCCGGCGATACCCATAGCCGCCGGATCATCCCCGCGCATGCGGGGCAAACTTACGCTACGAAGACGTCATGACCATTGCGAACGGATCATCCCCGCGCATGCGGGGCAAACTGACCTTGACAAGTTCTACGGTGATGTGAATGCGGATCATCCCCGCGCATGCGGGGCAAACCCATGCAGACCGCCGATAAGGTGGATGAACACCGGATCATCCCCGCGCATGCGGGGCAAACGGCGAGGCCCTGCACGTCAAGCGCCGACTTGACGGATCATCCCCGCGCATGCGGGGCAAACTCGGTCATCGCCATAGACGCTATGGTCGTGCCCGGATCATCCCCGCGCATGCGGGGCAAACTCAAGCATTTGGGTGATCTGATCGACCATAGGTGGATCATCCCCGCGCATGCGGGGCAAACGTATCGGTATGGCTGTGGACGCCATCGGCAACCGGATCATCCCCGCGCATGCGGGGCAAACCCGGTGCGAACGGTGCCGTCGTTATGGGCGAGCGGATCATCCCCGCGCATGCGGGGCAAACAACGCGCGTTTATAGAAAACACGTTGAAACCGCGGATCATCCCCGCGCATGCGGGGCAAACAGACGTTGCGCGATGGTCAGGCAATTGGCGTACGGATCATCCCCGCGCATGCGGGGCAAACAGCGCCTTACGTCCATCGAACATTTTGCAGAGCGGATCATCCCCGCGCATGCGGGGCAAACGGCGGTGCCAACTGTCGCAGATGGCACGCGATCGGATCATCCCCGCGCATGCGGGGCAAACATGCGGTGGCCGGCGCGGCCCGGCGTGTAGTGCGGATCATCCCCGCGCATGCGGGGCAAACATCGGGGTTGACGTATCCGATGCCTTCGGTTGCGGATCATCCCCGCGCATGCGGGGCAAACTTCCGTGTGCGCGAAGTGGTAGACGCCTACGCCGGATCATCCCCGCGCATGCGGGGCAAACGACTTCATAAGCGACATCGTGGCAAGCCTGTGCGGATCATCCCCGCGCATGCGGGGCAAACCTGAACGCCTATTCGTGCGTGCTTGCCGCCCGCGGATCATCCCCGCGCATGCGGGGCAAACAGGGGAACGTCCATCGAATGCCCGCCCACTGGCGGATCATCCCCGCGCATGCGGGGCAAACCTGCAGCTTGTTGAGGGTTTCGGCGGTTCTTTTTTCGGATCATCCCCGCGCATGCGGGGCAAACTCCTTGAGGGCCACGAGCGCCTTCATCACGTCCGGATCATCCCCGCGCATGCGGGGCAAACGCGTTACCGTCACGGGCGGTGATACCGACAGTCGGATCATCCCCGCGCATGCGGGGCAAACGGTACCGTAAGTGGAGTTAATCAGCGTCAGCACGGATCATCCCCGCGCATGCGGGGCAAACGGGGCGGCTTCGGAGCATCGGTCAGTTGTCCGCGGATCATCCCCGCGCATGCGGGGCAAACTCCTGATACTGTAAAAGTTTTATCATCATTTGCGGATCATCCCCGCGCATGCGGGGCAAACGGTGTATGGGGCACGTTCAACATCCGTGGGCACGGATCATCCCCGCGCATGCGGGGCAAACCTACTGACAAGTTCCTGATTGACATTCCGGTCAGGATCATCCCCGCGCATGCGGGGCAAACTTCCACTCCATCCAGTTTGTCGAACCATTGTTCGGATCATCCCCGCGCATGCGGGGCAAACTAGTAAGCCGTCACGCTGTAGATGCAGACGTCCGGATCATCCCCGCGCATGCGGGGCAAACGTCTTGTCGAAACTGCGGAACGCATAATCACCCGGATCATCCCCGCGCATGCGGGGCAAACACGATAGCGTTCGGTGAATTCTTCGTCGGTTCCGGATCATCCCCGCGCATGCGGGGCAAACAGACCGGAAGCCCCGATCTAGCGGACAGCGTCCGGATCATCCCCGCGCATGCGGGGCGAACGGGGTCCAATGAATCGTATCCGATGATATAATCGGATCATCCCCGCGCATGCGGGGCAAACTCGCCCACAAGTCCCAGCACTGGGTGCCATAACGGATCATCCCCGCGCATGCGGGGCAAACGTTGCGGTGTTGCTGCCGCCGTTGTGACATACCGGATCATCCCCGCGCATGCGGGGCAAACACTTCCACGAGGTCCGCGTATTCGACCTTGGTCGGATCATCCCCGCGCATGCGGGGCAAACTGGGTTTTGGGTCAACACGTCAATGTCGCCCCCGGATCATCCCCGCGCATGCGGGGCAAACCGATGACGCGGTGTTCTCGATGCTCAGGCATCCGGATCATCCCCGCGCATGCGGGGCAAACTCCGCCTCCGACTGGGTGGAAGCGTGGCGAACCGGATCATCCCCGCGCATGCGGGGCAAACACGCGGGCATCGGAGGTGTGTTGTAATGATGACGGATCATCCCCGCGCATGCGGGGCAAACTGGAAGCGACCGTGGCGGAACTATCCAAAACCAGGATCATCCCCGCGCATGCGGGGCAAACTCCTGTTCTGTCATTGTGTATCATCTCTGTTGCGGATCATCCCCGCGCATGCGGGGCAAACTGCGCCAATGAGAGCGCATTGTCCGCTGTGGTCGGATCATCCCCGCGCATGCGGGGCAAACTGCTCAGACAGATGGCCGCCCTACGTGAAGAACGGATCATCCCCGCGCATGCGGGGCAAACGTTTTGTTGATACTGGACATTATGACACCTTCCGGATCATCCCCGCGCATGCGGGGCAAACACCTCCATCGGTCGAATGATTAAAAAGGGTTCCGGATCATCCCCGCGCATGCGGGGCAAACGGTTCGAAAATCGGCAAATCGTTCGGCGGCAGCGGATCATCCCCGCGCATGCGGGGCAAACGGACAGACCAGCATCAAGTTCAACGACGCGTTCGGATCATCCCCGCGCATGCGGGGCAAACGTCAGCGGCTTCCCCAGCCGCGATGTCAACGCCGGATCATCCCCGCGCATGCGGGGCAAACCAATGCTTGCGATAGTTCGGCATCTTCGTGTCCGGATCATCCCCGCGCATGCGGGGCAAACATCATCTCTGCTGCTTTCTATTTTGCCTACTTCGGATCATCCCCGCGCATGCGGGGCAAACACGGCGGCCAGACCGTCACCGTGGAGTACATGCGGATCATCCCCGCGCATGCGGGGCAAACCTATTATCAATCGGGTTGATGGCCGTTCCCGACGGATCATCCCCGCGCATGCGGGGCAAACTTCTCCGTCGCCCACGCTTGGCGTACCCTGCCCGGATCATCCCCGCGCATGCGGGGCAAACATGGACGGTAGCTATGGCGCACAGTGCTGGGACGGATCATCCCCGCGCATGCGGGGCAAACTTTCGGCTGTTTTTTGGTAATTATATATAGTACGGATCATCCCCGCGCATGCGGGGCAAACTCCACCGTGATCTTGGGCAGCTTGACCGGTTTCGGATCATCCCCGCGCATGCGGGGCAAACCGAGATAATCAAGACTCATCTGAGGCTTCTCCCGGATCATCCCCGCGCATGCGGGGCAAACTTCTCCGTCGCCCACGCTTGGCGTGCCCTGCCCGGATCATCCCCGCGCATGCGGGGCAAACCTGTGTTTTGCCCTGTGTTTTTTACTACTGCTCGGATCATCCCCGCGCATGCGGGGCAAACGTCAGCTGTGCGACACGCGCCATCTACGACTACGGATCATCCCCGCGCATGCGGGGCAAACGGCGACTGGGAGACGTTTTGTCGCACTGTAACAGGATCATCCCCGCGCATGCGGGGCAAACTTCGCCTGTGCGGCGGCGACTGCCGTGTTCGCCGGATCATCCCCGCGCATGCGGGGCAAACGACTGCGCTTCCGTCAGCTTCGCGTTCGCCTTCGGATCATCCCCGCGCATGCGGGGCAAACGGACCGGCCCCACGTTCACCTACTCGTACGACCGGATCATCCCCGCGCATGCGGGGCAAACTCGGCCTTCTGCTTCTTGGCTTCGGCATCCTTCGGATCATCCCCGCGCATGCGGGGCAAACTACATCGCCACCGGGACGGTCACCCGCTTCACCGGATCATCCCCGCGCATGCGGGGCAAACGAACAAGGCCATCTGATGCTCCGTCTCCTGCACGGATCATCCCCGCGCATGCGGGGCAAACACGCTGGTCAAGATTATTCGTCAGCGTCTGCACGGATCATCCCCGCGCATGCGGGGCAAACTCAGCGAGTGGCACCGGCCCGTCGTATGGGACCGGATCATCCCCGCGCATGCGGGGCAAACCCGCAGCCTGCGGTCGTGGCCCACTTGCCGTCCGGATCATCCCCGCGCATGCGGGGCAAACTATTGCTCTGCGATATCCGCAAACCACGTGCCCGGATCATCCCCGCGCATGCGGGGCAAACTATGACCTTCAGGCCGATCCGAAGGGCAACGCCGGATCATCCCCGCGCATGCGGGGCAAACGTGGCCGCGAACGACATGGGCGATGGTGTCACCGGATCATCCCCGCGCATGCGGGGCAAACACGGCACCATCAAACATGCCGCCGACCCCGACCGGATCATCCCCGCGCATGCGGGGCAAACAAACGGTCAGTAGATTTGCAGGGGTCCGGAGTCGGATCATCCCCGCGCATGCGGGGCAAACACGACGTATCCAAGGGAGCTCGTCAACGGCGACGGATCATCCCCGCGCATGCGGGGCAAACTCCCAGTTGGGGGTGCCGTTGCCTCCCGTGGTCGGATCATCCCCGCGCATGCGGGGCAAACACCCTGCCCGAAAGCTGGCGTCCTCCAATGGACGGATCATCCCCGCGCATGCGGGGCAAACTTTAAAACATGGGTAAAGCAAACCGAAAACCACGGATCATCCCCGCGCATGCGGGGCAAACGCGTGAGAGCACGTGCGTCGGCTACGAGAGCACGGATCATCCCCGCGCATGCGGGGCAAACGCACAGGATGCAGCGTGGCTTCATGGCCGGTCCGGATCATCCCCGCGCATGCGGGGCAAACGTGCACACCGCGTACCAGCTGCGATTTCCCGCAGGATCATCCCCGCGCATGCGGGGCAAACGCCTGCATGACCGGTGTCATCGACAACGTGGACGGATCATCCCCGCGCATGCGGGGCAAACGTGACCTGCACAGCGCCGCCACGCGCCACATCCGGATCATCCCCGCGCATGCGGGGCAAACAGTCCGATTTTATGCGAAAACTCTTGAGCGCTGGACCCTCAATAATTGGATTCGCACAGTGGCTCCAATCTTCGTACTATTGTTCCTGCCTCCAGTCATCGGCCAAAACGCCTATATCGAGAGGCACTACTCCAACCAGTCTTTTTCTTGGTTTTCAAAACTCCATTACGCTTCTGCTTTTGACTTGAGTTTGGTCGCATAATCAGCTTTAATCCATCATAATCCGCTGGCTCCCATTCTTGCCCATGTGTTCTGAAGTCCAAACCTTGTTCGTTATTGGAAGAGTACACCATGACGGCACGCCCTTCGCCAATATTCTCCAATATCTGCTGCCACAGCAGCTCCCGAACACGAGCAGAAACTTTGCCTACATAGACACCAGGGGATACCTCAAACAGCCAACGTGTCAAGTGTCCACGCAGCTTCGGAGGGGACACTGTAAGTACGATAACAATCATTATGAGCCCCTATGCTTCTGCTTGTTTGCTCGATTGTCCTATATCTTATACTGGCATATCGTCCGCACTAGAATTCGCCATCTTCCACGTCAAAATCTACATGCAAATCCCCATCATCATTGATGAACATGTCCGATTCGACTGAGTAATTTTTGCCGCTCGCTCTATATCCCGAAGCCCCAGCCCACAACTGCGTCGTAATATCTTCAACTTCCGGAGAATCCGATTCGGCCTCATCCGGAGTCAATAACAACGAACGTATATCCTTCACACAACGTTGCATAAATTTCCCATCTTTCATTCTGTCTCGTATGCCTCGACGAGCCGCGACGGATACATCATCAACTTGCTGTGCCACTAAATCAAATGCCAGAGGAATCGTGATATCCACTTTGTACAAATCTGCAATGTCATAGACAAAACTTCGCTCATTTCTTGCGTGAACGAACCCCAATCCAGGAGAACACCCAAGAGCAACGATAACTGCATGCACCACACCGTACAGAGACGTATTAGCAGCAGACAACGCACGATTCACCTCATCCGCATCATCGAAATCCGTGACTTTGTACGATCGCCCTGACCATATTACCCCGGTACGTTTTGATTCTCGCTCATACGCTCGGCGAACTCGTGTTCCCTCTTTACCAAGTAGTTGTTGCATGGTAAGACCATCAGTTGATTCATCAGGAAACCGCATCGCATACATCTTCCGAGCCACTTTCACACGGGTGCGCTCGGAAGACACCAACTTGGCCTGCGCTTCCAACAATCTCGTGGATTGCGCGAGAGAGGCCCCGTGACAGTAGTAGCGAACACCATGCTCTCCCACCCATATGCATGTGGATCTCGACTCGGCCAACAGACAAATAGCGGCATAAGTAATGTTGCTACCTGGTCCTAGCATCAGTACGCTCAACGTCGCGGCGGGCACATGCACCGTTCCTCGTGCATCAGTTATTGTCACAGCATTGTCGGCACGATTGACTACACAATGCTCCGCGTACAGAAATGTCAAACGATCTTGCACGCGGAGCAACGACTGCAACTCAGGTGGTCGAACACCAGGTATGCCGCTCATGACCGAGGCTCCTTGCGATGATCGTCAGCCAAGGGCACCAATGTCAAAAGACCGAATCCATAGCCTTTAGCACGTCCGATCCCCTCGATCAACGACCGTCGAAGCAAGTCCGGATCATCCACAACCAGTACGCCATCATAGGTGGCCGAAGTCAATGTAACTGTCGAGCCCTTACGTCTGAACTTCTCCCGAACCGAATGTCTAACTAATACCTCAGGTAGCTCAAGCCTATTGATCGGCATATGGAATCCGGCACGCCGAGCCTGATGGAACAACCATTCTTGCTGTTCTTCGGCCCTGATGATGCCCGTGCGCTTGCCGCGTTTACCCGGCTCTCCGGACAGCTCGGAATGTGTCGGATTCGCCTTGAGACGGAATCCCCATTCCTGCCCGCATTCCAATCTCGACAGGAACGGTTCATATGAGCATGTCGAAATATCGACAGTTCCAACTCCAAGTTCCTGACGCAGAATTTCCGCATCCGGGACATTCGGGGAGACGATATACAGTCGACTCGGTTGCCCGGTACGTCCCGGGTCAAGCCGCCACAATACTCGGGATGAGTCGGTATCACCATCGGTAGCCCTAGCAATGATAGCGTGCATCCTCTCCAGTGACGCCAACGCTCGCATCGCAAGACGATGCCTCGGGTCAATCATGGCTCTGGTGAATATTGTCATCGTTCCTCTTCCTCTTCTGCATTTGCCACCGCATCGAAGAATGCGTCGTCATCGAGCACCGACTCGGATTCACTCGGACACGTATCGTCGCCATCCGCGGGCCCTAGTTCGGGAACAGTAGGGCGAGGCGACGCTCCATCATCGAGTCGCATGTATCGCCGCGGCTTCCACAGCCGTTTCTGCTGGCTGAAACTCACCGGCTCATCCATAAGCTCATCCACGAATCCCAGCTGACTTCCCTCCCCGGGCAATGGTTCCACGATGATGGGCAAGAAGTCCGGCTTGCCGAAGGTCAATCTATGCATCACCCGATACTGGTATCGTTCCGTGGCTTGCCATGGAGCCTGCCGCAGTGCATCCTCTAACCCAGCGTCCGATATCCACGCATGCACAGGACCGTCTGGCGGGCACGATCTTCTGCCAAGAAACAGTTGGTAGTACGGGGACGCCAGTGCAAACCGGTATCGTTCAAGCTCAGCACGATTGGTGCTTTCTAGCCCAGCGAGAAACACCGCATCCTGCAGATAGTATCTGCGCGACAGAGGAAGCATGTCCCCGTCATCGGTACGGGCCGTCTGATAATCGCTCATGACGGTGCCCGGTTGGTCTACACGCACACCAAACCGTAGCCCGTCGAACCGTTCAAGCGATTCGTCGCGCCCGATTCCTAGCGCTGCGGCGATTATGCCGATGACGCCGCTTTTGGTGGGCCATGCTTCGGTTTCGCGCCGGGTGAACCGGCTTCGCGCCCCCCACGACTGCATGGGTGCAGCCAATCGCATCAGTAAAACTGACATGGCTCGTTCACTCCTGAGTCAGACGATCCGCGACGGTTCGCTCAACATCGGCGACCAGGTCACGCAGCGACGTGGTTTTACCGTCGACCAAAGCATCCGCAGCCGCGGTGTCGTCGCCGATACGTACGACCCAGGTCTTCACCGGTGTGATGCCATAGGCCTTGTCCAGGTCCTGTTGGCGCCGCACCAGAGCCTCAGTCGCATGCTGCACATAATCCGGTACGACAGGCCGCTCAAAAGCACCAACCAAGTTCACCGCCTGCGTATCGCGCAGATTGACCACGATGAGATCCGGCAGAACATTCTGTCCAAAAGTATTAATCTTGCCCTGCGGCACACTGGTCAGGAATGCTTGCGCAAATGCGGAGACTGCCTTTGCCGTGGCGTTGACATCGCCCAGCCGGTCCTGCAGCCGGTTGGCGTCTACGTTCGCGTACCGATAGAAAGTGGCGGCGTTGAATTCAATCTGTCCCATCATGGCTGCTCCGGCATCGCCCGCCTCATCTTCTCCCCCGTTGCGCTGATTATCGTCCACCGCGGTGAAGAAATCAGATTCGGGCTCGACCGTTTGCACGCTGATTGCGTGCGCCACCTGAGCACAGGCATCCACATTCAAATTCGTGTCATCGGCAACCATGCGGCCGAACAACGCCACGTCAATGGAACGGTCATTGGATACAATCTGCTTGATGCGCTTTTTGTCACCTTTAATCGTTTTGGTCGGATTCTCGGTGTCAGCCGCTTCGATGGCAATATCCGCCAACTGGCCATATTGACGATTGCCTAAGAACAGCAGATACTGAGACTGCTTGGCACGATCATCATCAGTCTCGTCACCTTTTTTCTTGCGAGGCTTTTCCAGCTTGATACCGGCACCGCCCTGCAATACGGTTTCGGCGAGATCAGTTGCCTGATCCTCACCCAGATCTCCACGGCGTTCGAGGATACGGCTCGCTAGTTCCTCCACGACGCGCTTGGTGCGCACTCCCAGATCGTTCGGGTCAACCAGTTCCTTGAACAATTCGCGCGTCGGCCGCTTCCAAGCCTGACTAGAGACCCTAGCTCGGGTTACTCCACCGTATTCCACGGTTTTGGGGCTGCCTGTATCATCACGGTTGAGGTTGCCGGCGGCGGTGGTTTCCAGCGCGTGGATTTCGATGATAGTGCGATTGATAGTTGACATGATGTATTGTTCCTTTCCGGAAACGACGGCACTTGCTGCCGGATTGTCTATATACAAGACGTCGATGTGAAGACGTCATGGGTCAATAAGTCGGTAGATGAATAGAGATGAATCAAGGTTCAGAGCACTGAACTAACCATTCGGATTATCACTGGTCCTCGCGGCCCCATAGCCTCGCTGGAAGTCACGTCCCCATCGCAGTCGAACCGCATTGGCTCGCGCCCGTCCGGAACGCAGTCCTTCCAAGTCCTGAGCGAGCATCCCGTAATTAATGGCGATACGCTCGCGTCGGAGTAGTCGAATCAGGCCTCGCGCATGTCGTGTCAGTTCCTTCCAGCTGTTGGCGGTCTGCAGCCGGTCGAACATGCCACGGATGCCGTTCTCATTGAAATTGTCGTATGCCATACGGCCTACCGCAAAGCCAAGCGAAACCCCTGCATCGGTGTGCATCGACATATCACGAATCGACTGTTGATGCAGCGCAAATAGCGTGACAGCCGCATAGATGGCATGTTCTTGCGGCGTTGGCGTACCGGAATTGGTGGAATCGTATCCCCTGATCTCGCAATCCTCCGTATCCGGCAGAGTCCATGCGAATACATCGGGAGCATCTCCGATTTCATGTCCGACGCTGTGTCTGAGCTTGGCTATGGCTGCGGTCGCGTAGGCGCTGTCGCCCAAATACCCTTTCTCACTGCCACTGCCGTTGGCAAGCCGACGCACTCGCCCCGACACCCATATGCCAAGCGGCGTGAGCCGTATGGTCGAAGGCTTGCCTTGACCGGATTGCTCCATATGTTGTTCCATTATTCGTTCTCTCCTTCGTTGGGGACATCGGGGATAAGCTTGTTGATCTTCCCTCGGTACCAGATTTCGGCAAGCGCCACGCAGTAATGTGTGGTCGTCGATGCGCCGGTCTTCGGGTTTCTGCGGGTGACGTCACGGCCAACGATCGCACGGGAGGATGCCTGAGCGGCGATCTGGTCTCCGAGCCGGAACAGGATGCGCCGTGCAATCATGCTCCATTGCTGCCGGACATCTTCCGTATCGGTATCGGAGTCAAGTCCTTGCACCCACTGTCGAAATGCGCTATCGAAAGCAGTGTACCCGGCGTCCGCGGCCCGAGCTCGTGGTCCGTCTACTGGCAATCCAGCAGCGATAGCTATGTTCCCCGCCAGATTTCGTAACTCCTGCACACCGGTATCCACCATACCAACCGCATCGCGGACGACTCCTCCCAATTCAGGATGCTGCGAGGATAGCACCGTCAGATTCAAATCGAGTACATCGTCCACAGTGGTGTCGACCACGGCTTCGTTGCTGCCGTATTCGACACCGAACGAATGCAGCCGGACTGGAAAATCACCAATCTTGACTTTGTCCAACCATCGCAACGTAAGAGGACGCAGTGATTCGGAAGGCCCTTCTCTGTGCTCTTTCCCTGCTTGTTCATCGGCGACCAAGGTCGGCAATCCGCGCCACAGTGCCCGTGCGGGATCATGCTTGCGCGGCATGTAGACCAGCGGCATCTTCAACGTCTTCTCCTGAGCGTTACTGCGTCTCCAGGCGGTCATCGTCTCGTATCGATGCGCGTTCTGAGGCTTCAACCTGTCGCCATTGCAAATGAGCACCCCAGTAATGGTCTCACCGTCATGAGCGAGCAACACACGTCGGGACTGCCATGTCAACAAGGAAGCTGGCCCAATGAAGCTACCAGCTTCGCCTGTCCGGTCCATCGGTTGGTCAAATCCCGGTTCAGCCTGCTCGGTCAATGGCTGGCGTTCCCAGATCGGGGCGTCATCTTCAACAGACCAGGCCGCACCACCATCGCCGGCGTCGAACACGTCGGCGCTGGCATAATTGAGTATCAGCGTCTTCCACAGGTCAGAACCTTCAATGAGATCCCCACCCAGATGCCCTGCCCATGCCACGCCGATGGGGTAACCTTTGCCGCCTTTGACGCGTGGGTCTCCCACCGCCCCTGATTTGATTCCGGACGGGTCAAACGCTTGCAACGTCACCAGCCATCGAGCCGCCTCCGGGACGCCCATCGTGGCAAGACCCTCACCACTGCGTGTGGTGAAGAACTTCTCGCCATTGGGCACATCTAGCACGAGACGTTCCAGTCCGGAGACCTCGTTCTTCGCGGTGTGCAGACCGGCGACCTGATAGAACGGTGCCGTATCGTCGAATAGGTCGAACCGGTTCCTGTAATAGTCGCAATAATCCATCAGCGCATCACAAGCATTTCGGGTTTCAACACCATCGTTGAACAGGGTCTTCCAGTCCGTAATACCAGAACCGCGAAGATGGCCGAACGTTCCATAGATGATTGCAAGAAGCAAACGGCACAGCGCAAAACGTTGCAATGGGATATCACCATCGATGCTGCGGATTTCATTCGCCTGCGCAAAGGCCTCCTTGATAGACAGCTGGAGGAATGAACCATCGGTCATCGTCACTGGAATCCATGGACGGTCCATCAGATTGAATGAGATATCATTTGCTGGCATCTGTTTGCCATCCCTTCCTCGTTGAATAGCGGACCGTCAATGTCCTAGTACCAATTCTCGCACCATTTGCATCCCATTCAGGGATTTGATAGACGGCGGTTCCATTCTCGTCGAGAGCGATCATCAATTGCCCTGCAAGACCACGTTCCAATTGCATGTAGTCGAACCAACGGTCCGGTGTGGCTCGTTCGAAGGCCGCGATAACGTCATCGAGGTTCATATAACTCAGGGAAGTCCGACTCAGAGAGATGGTACATGACAGTATGTCTCGCACCTGTTGTCGGGTCGGGACACCGAAACCGGTCGGGAGCATCCGCTCCGATTCGTCGAATCCGCACCAAGATGGCAACATGAGTTCGCCGTTCCGTTGCTGCAACACGATGACTTCGAACGAGTCCTCGCTCTCACGGACGCCGGCACGGCCCTTGCGTTCGTTCGCCTTACCAGGAGTATCAGGGTCGGTCATGGCGACCTTGAGCCAATTGTTGATGTCGAAAGCATCCTGCATGCGCTGTGGATTGAAAATTCTGAAGCTCTCAGCCATTGTCTCACTGCTGTGCCGATCGGATTCCAAACGCTCCTTCGCCGCGCACTCTCCGTGATTGCCATCCTGCCATGATTCCGGACATACCATCTTCCTCCCATACACTGTCTGCACCAGTCGGGGAATGTCACTCGGAATGTTCAGCTTTCGAACCGCTCCCGGTTCCATGTTCAGCACCGCGAGCGAACGCATCAGCAAATACGGCTGGTATACCTTGTCCACACCAGCCGAGAACTGTGGCGGCACATCAGGATTCCACTGACTGACCCCGGTGATTACCAGTCGTGCCTGTCGTAGTGGTTCCGGACGCAGGTTTTCCCCGTCTCCACGATGATGACGGTGGAGACGTCCCGCACGTTGCAGAATCAGGTCGATCGGCGCGATGTCGGTAATCATCAGGTCGAAGTCCACATCAAGCGACTGCTCCACAACCTGCGTGGCCACGACGATGCCAGAACGACCTTCCACAGAACCGTGTTTGCCGTATCGGTCGATAAGTTCCCGATCGATGCGGGCACGATCGACAGCCAGGAACCGGGAATGGTCCAGCATGATGTCCATATCATCGCCCATCGTCTCAAGTAGCATCTGATAGGTAGCCTGAGCACGGCTCACTGTATCGCGGATGATGACCGCGCATCCACCATCGCGGAGATTTTTCCTCAGCAACGAAACGAGCGTCTCGTCACCGTCGTCTATCAGTGACACTTCGATGTCGGTGGCACGGCCGGATGGTTCAGGTGCCGCCGTAATAGGAACACCGTTCGCCGTAGCGACCGAAATCAGCGGATACCGCAGATCTGGTTCGACGGAGACCTCATCATTGTTCTGTACCGCATCCTTCCTCTGCCTCAGGGGGATACGCCGCGGCGGCGCGATATTCTCAGCAGATACCGGCGGGATTCTCGACGGCAAGGGAATCCTTGCCGGAAGCGACAAAGCATACTTCGAAGGCCTGACTGGTTCCGCCTCCACTTTGGAAGCGGCCGATGCCCCATTCCTGTAGGCATCCAGAAAAGCCTGGCGTTTTTCCTGCGGCAGTGTCGCACTGAGCATGATGACCGGTACGCCGTAGGCACCCAGCCAAGACAGTACCGTCTCCATGTACACATTCATATAGGCGGTGTTGGAATGAATCTCATCCAGAATCACAACCTTGCCAGCGAGCGCTAGATGCCGCAACACAACATATTTGCTACGTAGTCCGGCCATCAGCACCTGATCGATGGTGCCAACAACAAAGTCGGACAGATTGCCTCGCCGCCGGCCAGTCAGCCATGAGTTGACGACAGCCTGCATGGTCGAATGGTCGTCGTATGCACGATACTTCCCATACCGGCCGTTCTCGTCGCATTCGGCATCGACGGACCCGACAGATGGCTCAGACAAATCCATTTCGGTGTCAAGTCTCTCTCCGCCGTTGTCGAACCATTGTTCACGCAGATGCTCGTACTCGTCGTTGAGCTCGTTCTTGCCGTGGGCCAAGAATAGCGAACCGATCTGTCCCCGTTCATCGGCCGGTAAATGCCCCACCCAGTCCAACACACGTGTGAACATCGCATTGACGGTCGCCTGACTGGGCAGTGCGTAATAGATGCCTCCGCAGTGGAATCGTGCGGCAAGTATTTCCGCCGCAATCAATGCCGCTTCAGTTTTGCCTTCGCCCATATTGGCTTCGACGATCATCAATCCCGGCGACTCCATAGTCCTGGCCAGACGGGCCGCCTCACGTTGCATCGGACGCATACGCGCTCCGGGAATGGAGAAGCGCTCGGCGAACATCTCATCGGGAGACTCCCCCGTTGCGAGCGGGGTCCATGGCCCGGGAATCCTCAACATGCGCCATGCCTTGTCCGCCCGTCGCCTCGCATCAAAGACCTGTTCGTCCACAGGACCCTGATTGAGAGGGAACAGTCTGCTATCGCTGGCGATCCAATCGGCCATGACCACCATTGATGTCAGCAGTATCTGCGTACGTCTGCGCAAGGAGCGGTTGCGTAGTGTATAGAGAATCGGCTGAGCATGCAACGTATCCGAGACCCAATCCAGCAACTCATTACGAATCGCGGTCCATGCCTTATCTCCCATGAACGTTTCCCTGCGGAAGCTTTTTCCTCGTTGTGAAGGATCGACCAGTGCCTGTTTATCGTCGGTCAGGGACTTACCATGATGGCCTGCTACAACGCATGCAACACCGTAGGCGAACGTCCCCGGCTCAACCGGGAACCCCTGGCTGCAGAACCACTCGATCACAGCTGCATATCCGACGAGCTCATGCCGATACTCCGAACGCATCGGATCTTTGCCGACGATTGCCTTAATGGACAGCTTGGTCTGCTTCACCTTGTCAGCGAATTTGGTGCTCTGCACGATAAATGACGGAGCCCCTTTACCAATATCATGAATCGCAGCAATGAACTGATATAGTTCCTTCGCAACTTCACGATCGCCAATATCCTCAGCCAACAGCTCCTTGATGTTATCGGAGACGAAATCATCCCATACATGCAGCGCAACCTCACCTGTGTCCTCCAAATGCTGCCACAACTGCAGATAGCTGTCGTCATCCGTGCGCCCGTAAAATGCCGTTTTCGCCCAAATCGATAGAGCCTCCGGCGACAACGCCGTCTTGCCCTTCGGAAAATGAGTGGCCATATCATTCCCTCCTCAATCGTGCTGCATATTACGAGAAGTGCTGGGAAGACATTCATTTCTCCCAATCAACTTACTGATATAAAGCATACAAGATAACACCTTTATATGTCAACTCTCATTCAATACCCCCGCGAATGCGGGGCATCCATCAGCAGAAGAACTTTCATTCCTCCCTATCAACGGATCATCCCCGCGTATGCAGGGCAAACTCGTAGTCATGCAATAATAAAGGTCGGAAGGCCGGTGCCCTCCACCCTTTAAACCTTTTGGTCTGGTGGAAGGTTCCCGGCCTTTCGCCAGGGCATCCCCACAGATTCAGAGCACGGCACCATCAGATGACTTGTGCTCGCAGAAATCTTGGCCAACCCAAAATCTCCGCGAGCACTAAATACATTACGACCTCACGCCTTGGCGACCTCCACGGCCAGCTCGGCACCTTCCTTCACCTCGAAGGAGGTAGCCAGCGTCTCGTGGGCGATCAGGTCGCGGAACTGCTCGACCTTGGCCACATTGGCGGCCGGCACGGTCAGCACCAGGGCGATACGGTCCGCGATGTCCAGATCGGCAGCCTTACGTGCGTCCTGCACAGAACGAATCACGTCGCGGGCGTAGCCTTCGGCCAGCAAATCGGCATCCAGCGCGGTGTCGAGGATCACGAAGCCACCGGTCGGCAGAGCGGCGGAGACCGAAGCGGCGGCCTCGGTGGCGTTCTCCTCCTCCACGCGGTTGATCAGCTCGTACTCGCCTTCGACCAGCGCAAGGTCGCCGGACGGCGTGGAGACCACCGGCGCACCGGACGCAGCATCGACATGCCAGTCGCCGGACTTGGAGGCCTTGATGGCGAACTGCACCTGCTTGCCGAGGCGCGGACCCGCCGCACGGGCATTCACACGCAGCTCGTGAACAATCTTCAGACCGTGGGCGGAGGCGTCCTCCAGAGTCGAGAACTCGATATTCTTGATATTAAGTTCGGACTTCAGCAGATCGTCGTATGCCTTGACGGCGTCCACGTTCTCGACCACCACGGTGAGCTTGGAAAGCGGCTGGCGCACGCGGATCTTGGCGGCCTTGCGCAGGGACAGGGTGCCGGAAACAACCTCACGCACCTTCTCCATCGCATCCACCAGAGCCGGGTCGTCGACCAGCACGCGGCCGAGTTCGGTGTCTTCACCGGTCTTCTCGTCCACCACGAACGGCCAATCGGCCAGGTGCACGGACTCGCCACCGGTCAGACCACGCCACACGGACTCGGCTTCCATCGGGGCCAGCGGCGCAAGCACACGCATGAACGCCTCAAGCACGGTGTACAGCGTGTTGAACGCGGAAGCGTCCTCATTCCAGAAACGGTCACGGGTGTTGCGGATATACCAGTTGGTGAGCACGTCGATGAAGTCGGAGACCGCATCGCAGGCGTCGGAGATGGCGAACTCGTTCAGCGACTTCTCGGCGGCCAGCACCAGGCGGCGGGTACGGGCCAGCAGGTAGCGGTCCATCTCCGGCAGACCGGCGACCTCGTCCGCGCGCAGCTGGCGGGCGTCGAATCCGGCCCCGCCGTTGGCCGCGTTGGCGTACAAGGTGAAGAAGTAGTAGGAGCTCCACACCGGCAACATGACCTGGCGCACGGTGTCGCGGATGCCATCGGCGGTGACGATCAGGTTGCCGCCGCGCAGAATCGGCGAAGACATAAGGAACCAGCGCATGGCGTCGGAACCGTACTTGTCAAACACGCCGTTCACGTCCGGATAGTTGCGCAAGTGCTTAGACATCTTCTGGCCGTCGGAGCCGAGCACGATGCCGTGGCAGATCACGTTCTTGAACGCTGGGCGGTCGAACAGGGCGGTCGCCATGACGTGCAGCAGGTAGAACCAGCCGCGGGTCTGGCCGATGTATTCCACGATATAGTCGGCCGGGAAGTGCTGCTCGAACTTCTCCTTGTTCTCGAACGGGTAGTGGAACTGCGCGAACGACATGGAACCGGACTCGAACCAGCAATCGAGCACATCGGAAATACGGTGCATGTGCGACTTGCCGGTCGGGTCGTCCGGGTTGACGCGGACCAGGTTGTCGATCCACGGACGGTGCATGTTGATGTTGCCGTCCTTGTCGCGCGGGTAGTCACCGAAGTCGGCCTTGAGCTCTTCGAGAGAACCGTAAACGTCCACACGCGGGTACTTCGGATCGTCACTCACCCACACCGGAATCGGGGAACCCCAGAAGCGGTTGCGGGAGATGGACCAGTCGCGCGCGTTGGCGAGCCACTTGCCGAACTGGCCGTCCTTGACGTTGCCAGGGATCCAGTTGATTTGCTGGTTCAATTCCAGTAGACGCGGCTTGATCCTGGTCACGGACACGAACCAGGAGGAGACCGGCTTGTAGATCAGCGGGGTGGCGCAACGCCAGCAGTGCGGGTAGGAGTGCACGTAGCTCTTCTCCTGGAAGAGGATCGCGCGGCGCTCTTCCGGAATCTCGGCGAGCGGGCCATCGCCGGCGCGCAGGTTGCGCAGGATCGGCAGGTTGGCGTCGAACACGAAATCACCCTCGTAGTCGGGGCACTGCGCGGTGAAGCGGCAGCCATCGTCGAGCACGTCGGTGCTCTTGATGCCCTTAGCGTTCAGCGTGTTCATATCGTCTTCACCATAGGGAGCCTGGTGAACCAGACCGGTACCTTCAACGGTGTCGACGTAGTCGGCGGTGAAGATCGTGTAGCCGTTCGGGCCAGGCACGTGGCCTTCGGATTCGGCCTCGTCACCCGCGAAGTACGGGAAGACCGGGTAGTAGCGGCGGCCTTCCAGCTCGGAGCCCTTGAGCTCGCGCACGACCTCGTAGTTCTCGCCGAGTTCCTTCTCATAGTGCGGCAGCAAATCCTTGCCGAGGTAGAACTTCTTGCCAGCGAACTTGCCTTCGGTCGGGCGGACCTCGACGTAGTCGATGTCGCCGCCGACCACGATGGCGAAGTTGGTGGGCACGGTCCACGGGGTGGTGGTCCAGAAGACGGCGTAGGCGTCGTCCTCATCGCGCATCTTCACGGCCACGGACACGGTGGTGTCCTGGCGGTCCTGGTACACGTCGGCGTCCATGCGCAGCTCGTGCGCACTCAACGGCGTGCGGTCCTTCGGGCAGTACGGCAGCACGCGGTAGCCCTGGTAGGCCAGGCCCTTGTCGTAGAGCTGCTTGAAGGCCCACATCACGGATTCCATGTACGGGATGTTCAGGGTCTTGTAGCCGTGCTCGAAGTCCACCCAACGGGCCTGACGATGCACGTAGTTCTGCCATTCGTTGGTGTACTTCAGCACGGAAGCGCGGCAGGCGTCGTTGAACTTGTCGATGCCCATCTTCTCGATCTGGTCGACCGAGTCGATGCCGAGTTCCTTCTGCGCCTCAAGCTCGGCGGGCAGGCCGTGGGTGTCCCAGCCGAACACGCGGTTGACCTTGCGGCCCTTCATGGTCTGGTAGCGCGGGATCACGTCCTTGGCGTAGCCGGTCAGCAGGTGGCCGTAGTGCGGAAGACCGTTCGCAAAAGGCGGGCCATCGAAGAACACGAATTCATTCTGGCTGTGGTCGCCGGAAGGGTTGCGTTCAACGGACTTCTGGAAGGTGTCGTCCTTGTCCCAGTAGTCGAGAACGGTCTCCTCCATGTTGGGGAAGCTGGGGTTCGGCGCGACGTGCGCGGTCTCGCCGCCCTCGTTCGCCTTGGGATATACGTTTTCGCTCACCGTAAATCTCCTAGTTGTACTGTGCACTGGTCCTACAGGAGCGTCATTGATGGCGATTGCCGGGCGCCGACGTGTGCCGGCTGGGTTCACGAATGTCACGTACCGAACCGTGGGGCCGATTGCGTCAATCGCCTCGCAGCCGGAACTGACTGTGTTCCGCCCGGAACAGCCAGGTTTGCCGTTCCTGCCTACGAGGACGATGACGGGCGCTGGCATGCGCTCCGCACCGCGGTACCACCTCGCTTATCGCACCGGTTGCGCCGCTCCGAACTGTTGCACTCGGAGCCGCGAGCCTGCGCGACCGCTTGTGTTCGGCTGTCTCGGGCCGATCCCGTCGGTTCTACTGGGCGATTGCCGCCGTTCTTCCGAAGACTCCCCGCTGATAACGGATCACTGCCTCACAACGGTGCATATCGTAACACGCCACGCGGTCAAATCGATGGGAATGTTCATCAGGAATGTTCATTCTTTCTCATTTTTGTATTCATCGCGTGCACCATTGTCAGCAAACACGCTAGGCTCCTTTACCGGCGATATTGCACATCTGGCTCAGGGGCGGCTCCCGTATGGGCCGGAGAAAGGATTATTGAGGAATGACGTACGATTTCACGTCGATTATGGACAGGCATGGCAAGGATGCGATTGCGGTCGATGGGTTGGGAACCGACCTAGGTTTCGCTCCCGACCCACCGAGGGACGGATTTGACGTGATTCCGATGTGGGTGGCGGACATGAATTTCCCGACCGTGCCCACGGTTCCGCAGGCCATTATCGAACGCGCGCAACACCCCGTCTACGGGTACTTCTCCCCCACCGACGACTATTACAACTCCATTATCGACTGGCAATCCACGCGCAATGGGGTTACCGGATTGACCAGCGAGGCGATCGGCTATGAGAACGGGGTCTTGGGCGGCGTGATCAGTACGCTGACCGCGTTCGCCGCTCCTGGCGACAGCGTGCTCCTGCACAGCCCGACCTACATCGGGTTCACCATGTGCATCGAGAACAACGGCTATCGCATCGTCCACAGCCCGCTCAAGTTGGACGAGCACGGCGTATGGCGCATGGATTACGAGGATATGGATAAGAAGCTCAAGGAGCATCACATCCATGTGGCCGTGTTCTGCAGCCCTCACAATCCTTGCGGGCGCGTGTGGGAGCGTTGGGAAATCGAGAAGGCCATGGAAGTGTACAAGGCCAACGATTGCGTGGTCATTTCCGACGAGATTTGGTCCGATTTGACTCTGGGGAATCACCAGCACATCCCCACCCAGTCGGTCAGCGAGGACGCACGCAATAGAACCGCGGCGTTCTACGCGCCCAGCAAGACCTTCAACCTCGCCGGGCTCGTGGGCAGCTACCACATTATCTATAACCCCATGCTGCGCGACCGGATCGTGGCCAAGGGCTCGAAGTCCCACTATAACGAGATGAACGTGCTTTCCATGCATGCGCTTATCGGTGCCTACAAGCCTGAGGGGCATGAGTGGCTCGACGAACTCAAAGAGGTGCTCACCGGCAATGTCGACTACGCCTATGACTACATCACCAAGCATTTCCAAGGGGTGAGTTTGGCCAAGCCGGAGGGCACCTACATGCTGCTGCTCGACTGCGAGCAGTGGTGTAAGGCTCATGGTTTGACTTTGGCGGAATTGGAGAAGCGCGGCTGGGATGTGGGCGTCGATTGGCAGGACGGCAGCATGTTCCAGGCTCCCTACAGCATCCGTGCCAACCTTGCGTTGCCCTTAAGCCGCATCAAGGAGGCCATGCGCCGCCTTGACCAATACGTATTCAACGCGTAAACGGCATGCATCCGCGATTGCGGTGTCCTGGAAAGACGAATGCCGCCAACGAGGTTTGTGCCCGTTGGCGGCATTCGTCATAGAGAAGCCGAGCCAATCTACCTTCACAACTAATCGTCGAGGCTGTCCACACCGAGCTTCTCTTCCAGCTCGATGACAATGCGCTCGTGCATCTTTTCGTCGATCTTCACCGTGAACATGAAGACGAGAAGACTCAGCACGATGAAGGCAAGCGGGATGTAGAACGCGAAGGTCTCGAAGGTGCGCACGTTGGCGGCGGTCATGTCGGCGGCGGTGGCGGAGCCAACCATACCGGCGGCCACGGCCACGAAGCCGACGATGCCGTTGGACAGCGCGCCCGCGATCTTGTCGAGCATCGGACGCACGGAGAGGGTTACGGCCTCGTTGCGCTTGCCGGTCTTGAGCTGGCCGTATTCGATGGAATCGGTCAGGGAGAGGATCGCGGTCATCTGGATGAACGTGCCAGGCAGGTAGAACAGAATCAACGCCACGATCACCACGGGCAGGCTGGCCGAATCGAGAATGAACAGCACATAGCCGATTGCCATAAGTACCATGCCGCCGCAGAACAGGTATCGGCGCGGTATGCGGCGGTTCAGGGCCGGGTAGAGCGGCGCCATGACCAAGCCCGCGATCACGGGGATCACGCCGGTGATGGCGAAGGCATCCGGCAGGTTAAGCACGAACTTGAACAGATAGAACATCACGCCGTTGGTGGCCACATTCGCCACTGCATACAGCAGGTAGCTCAACGCCACCCACAGCAGCTGGTCATTTTTTACGATAGCGGCGAACGCCTGCAGCGGGTTGCCGCTCTGATCTGCCCTGGAACGTAGGACGCTTTCGTTTTCCTTGGTGCCGAACGCCACGGTCCATGCGGTCAGGATGCCGAGCAATGCGGTGATGATGCCGAATGCCGTCCAGCCCGACTGACTTTCGGCGCGAGAACCAGTGAACATGAAACTGAAAGTGGTCACGATCGGCACCACGACGATGGTGATGCCGTTATAGCCAATCGAACCGGTGAACGTACCGAGCGCAGTATATACGCTGCGTTCGTGCGAGTCGGAGGAGATGGCGGGAATCATGCCCCAGTAGGAGATGTCACGCATCGAATAGAACACGTCGAGGACGATGAACACCACGACGAACAGCACGATGAACCAAGTCTGGTTCACGTTGACCAGCCCGAACAGACCGGTGTAGACCATGACGAGCAGCACGGCGGAGACCAAGCCGCCGATGAACTGCCACGGGCGGAACCGGCCGAAGCGGGTGTTGGTGTTGTCCACCAAGTTACCCAGTAACGGGTCAAGGAAGATCTCTGCGATACGGATTATCACGATAAGGCTTGTGATCAGTGCGATGAGTTTGGTGGCCAAGGCTTTCTCGACATTGACGAACAGCACGCTGGTCACGTAAACGACGAAATAGGTGCTCAGCGCGTTATAGAACGCCGACTGGCCTAGATTACCGAAAGCATAGGCGGCACGGCGCCTCAGAGTCTCTGCTTTGGTAGGACGATTTATCTGGCCGGATTCATCTCCGGCCGGATTCGGTGATTGGGATTCGCTCTCCGGTGACTGTGAAACGGACATTGACATTTTCTCCTTAGAGTCATTCTCGGTGAGGTCTTCTCCGACCTCGTTGGAGAGTGTACATCATTACCAAGATTTAATAAATCTTTTCACTAATTATTGTCAATAGAACCAATCTCAAAACCAACGTCGCAGCACTCGCAAAAATCGCAGAATTCCAACGAATACACACCTCTATCACCATATGAATTATCGACAGCGCGACACACCGCCACAGAAAATACCTCCAGCAACTTGCGATCTGCACCATCAGGCTTTACCATAATCAGTAAAGAGTTTTACCCTCTGAATCAACAATGTGGTTATCAACTCAAGGAAAGCGGTTATGCAGCATCCCATCCCCACCACCATCGCATCATCTGATTGGCTCACCGATCCGACCGTATTCGCCGTCAACCGCGAACCAGCCCATTCCGACCATCGCTTCTACGATCACGTACCGCAGCCGAACGAAACGATGAGCCTCAAGCAAAACCTTGACGGCTTGTGGAATGTCGCCGTGACGACCGCCCCGGTTTTCGGCTTCCCCATGAACGATTCCGGCAACGCTGAATCTCCGGATTTCACCGCAACCGATTATGACGACACCGGTTTCAGCCGCATCGCCGTTCCCTCAACACTGGAAACCAAGGGCTTGCTGAACCATAAGTACGTCAACGTGCAGTACCCCTGGGATGGCCACAGCGACCCCAAGGCTCCCAACATCCCCACTGATGGTCACGTAGCCATTTACCGCCGCACTTTCGAGACAAGCACCCCCGTCTCCGCCGCCATCGAAAACAAGCGCCGCATCACGCTGACCTTCCACGGCGCCTCCACCGCCATCTACGTCTGGCTCAACGGTTCCTTCGTCGGCTACGCCGAGGACTCCTACACACCCAGCGAATTCGACGTCACCGAGGCACTGATTTCCGGAACCAATACACTGGCCGTGGCCTGCTATGAATACGCCACCGCAAGTTGGCTGGAAGATCAGGACTTTTGGCGCATGCACGGTCTGTTCCGCTCCGTTGAACTCACCGCGCAACCCACTGTGCACATCGAAGACCTGCACATCACCGCCGATTTCGAGGCGACCACCCATGCCGGCACCATCGACGCCCATGCCGTGATCCGCAACATCGCCGACGCCAAGCAACTCAGCGCCGCACTCATGGATGCCAACGGCACGCCGGTCTGGCAGGATTCCTATGCCATGTCCGACATCGTCGACACCTCCGGCGTACCCTGCTGCGGCACCGCAGACGCCGCGATCGACAGCACCGCCGTGCAATTCCGCGCGAATCTGGCCAACATTCGTCCATGGAGCGCCGAAAAGCCCTACCTGTACACGCTGGCTCTCACCGTGCGCGCAGCAGACAACAGCATCATCGAAGTGGTGCCGCAACGTCTCGGCTTCCGCCATTTCGAAATCGTTGACGGCATTATGCGACTCAACGGCAAGCGCATCATCTTCCGCGGCGCCAACCGCCACGAGTTCGACGCGCGTTTGGGCCGTGCCATCACCGAGCAGGAGATGCTCACCGACATCATCACCTGCAAGCGCAACAATATCAACGCTATTCGCACCTCCCACTACCCGAATCAGACGCGATTCTACGAACTGTGCGATGAATACGGCCTGTACCTGATCGACGAGACGAACCTTGAGACCCACGGCAGCTGGACCATTCCCGGTGATGTGGAGACCCCTGAAACCGCCATTCCGGGCAGCAATCCCATCTGGGAAGGCCCTTGCGTGGACCGTATCGCCAGCATGATCGGGCGCGACCGCAATCATCCGAGCGTACTGATCTGGTCTCTGGGTAACGAATCGTACGCAGGCGAGGTGTTCCGCGCGATGTACCGCTTCGCTCACGCGGCCGACTCCACGCGACCCGTGCATTACGAAGGCGTGGTGCATGACCGCCCCTTTGACGACGTGACCGACATCGAGACCCGCATGTATGCCAAGCCCGCGGAAATCGAGGAATATCTGACCAATGATCCGAAGAAGCCCTATATCTCCTGCGAATATATGCACGCCATGGGCAATTCGGTCGGCGGCATGCATCTGTACACCGAGCTGGAGCGTTACCCGCATTATCAGGGCGGCTTTATCTGGGACTTCATCGATCAGGCCCTGTGGCAGCAGCTGGACGACGGCACCGAACGCCTGACCTACGGTGGCGACTGGGACGATCGTCCCTGCGACTATGAGTTCGCCGGCGACGGCCTAGTCTTCGCCGACCACTCTCCCTCACCGAAGCTGCAAGAGGTCAAGCGTCTGTACGCTCCCGTGGTACTGACCGTAAGCGACCACGATGTGACCATCGAAAACCGCAATCTGTTCGTCTCCACCATTGATTTCGCGTTCACGGCGAAACTGCTGGCGGACGGCAATGCCATCTGGCAGGCCGACTACCGCTTTGATGTGCCCGCCGGCGAGACCCGCACCTTCCCGATTGACTTCCCGTCGGTGGACGCCGCTGGCGAAATCACCTATGAGGTCGATCAGTCGCTGGCAACGGCAACACCGTGGGCACCAGCCGACTATGAACTGGCGTTCGGCCAACACACCGTTCAGTCAGTCGTGCCGGCTTCCGCCGGAACCGATTCGACCGCGTGCGGCGCGGTTCCCTCCACGGCTGATTCCGATACTTCCGATACCGGTACAGTAACGGTTGGCCGCTGGAACATCGGCGTGGTCAGCGGTGACGGACGTACCGAAGCGTTGCTTTCACGCACGCAGGGCGGCATGGTGTCATTCAAGCGTGACGGTCGCGAAATGGTGTTGCGCCGTCCGGCGATCACCTGCTTCCGCCCGCTGACCGACAATGATCGCGGCAATGGCAGCGGCTTCGACCGCGTGCGCTGGTTCGGTGCCGGCCGTTATGCACGTATAGCGAATCAGCAGTTCTCGCAAACCGAGACTGGTGTCATCGCCGAATACACATATACGTTGGCCGAGCCGGGCGAAACCCAAGTTGCCGTGCGCTATGAGGTGGATGCCGCCAGCGGACGTGTACATCTGGCCGCCCGATATGCCGGTGCCACCGATGCGCCGACGCTGCCGGCATTCGGATTGGAATGGACACTTCCCAAGCAGTACGAGAACCTGCGCTTCTACGGCCTTGGCCCCGAGGAGACCTATCGCGACCGTCTGCACGGTGGCAAGCTCGGCATTTTCGAGCGCACCGCGGCCGAAGACAATGCACCGTATCTGGTGCCGCAGGAGACCGGCAACCATGAAGACGTGCGTTGGGCCGAAGTGCTTGACGCCCAAGGACACGGCATGCGTATCAGCCAGGCCGGCAGCGAACATTTCGCGGCGAGCCTGTTGCCGTACAGCTCGCTCATGCTGGAAGAGGCGACCCACCAGAACGAGTTGCCGCCGGTCCGTCACACGTTCCTGCGCCTGTTGGCCGCGCAAATGGGCGTGGGCGGCGACGATTCATGGGGCGCGCCCGTCCATGAGCAGTACCAGCTGCCCGCCGATCGCGCCTACACGCTCGACGTGAATCTGGAACTGTTCTAACAGCGATAAAGAAGCTCCCTCTGACGAGGGAGCTTCTTTATCGTGCTGGTACGAAACTGTCACGCACTACTAGGGTGGTGGAGATGAAGGTGTGGTGGTGCAGCGTGCGCCGACTGGAGATGGCCTCGGCAAGCATCGTAATCGCAGTATCGGCCAGCTCATTCTGATCGATATCGTAACTGGTCAATGTCGGCGAAGTGTACTGGGCGATGGCCTGGTTATTGATACTGATCACACTGGTATCGCGAGGCACCAGCACTCCCGCAGCGGTAAACGCCTGCAGTACGCCGACTGCAATCGTGTCCGCAGCCACGATGAACGCATCCGGCATGTCATCTCGATGATCGTTAGCCGCTTTCTCCCCTAGAGTGCGCCCGGTGTCCACAGTGAACGCGCCTTGCGCGTAAATCAGGCCTTCCGCATCCAGCCCCAAACGCTCGGTCCAATTGCGGAATGCGGTTAATCGGCTGTCTTCCGGGTATTCGTGCAAACCCATCGTGAAGCCAGTACCGCCGATATAGCCGATGCGTCGTTTGCCCGAGGACACCAACACATCCAATGCGTCCAAAATGGTTTGGCTTAAATCCGGTTGCACCGAATCGAACAGGCCGGGCGCAGGATTGATGTCGATGAATACGCCATAAGGCAATACCAGATGGAGTTTCAACAGTTCATCCGAAGAAGGTACGGACGGTCCGATGGAAATGAAGCCGTCGAAATCACCGGCGTTGGCAATCAGATCGTCGATATGGGAAAACGACGTGAGTTCCATGTGCTGGGCTCTGGCATTGTCGCCGAGCACGGACCGCAGTTCATCGAAATAGGCGTCCGCCAGTTCTTCCTCGCGGGTGGCGTTGTCGAGTACGGCCACACGGCGTGGCAATACGATACGGCGTGATCCGGTAGCGTAGCCAAGCTGCTCGCTGACCTCGATGATGCGACGTCGCGTCTCCTCTTTGACAGACAATGTCGGGTCCCCATTGAGCAGCCGGGATACCGTGGCCTGCGAGAAACCTGATTCCTGCGCGATTTCCTTCATCGTGACCATGACATCATCCCCTCAATGCAAACATTACGTAGTACTTCAGTAAATTACTTTACTACTTAGCGTAACGCGCAAAGCCCGCAACCGGAATACACCGGTCACGGGCTTTGCGATATCAATGTCACATCAGCAGACGATATGACCTGACGTCAGCTCTCGTCTTCGGCGACGCGGGAGCGGCTGTAGATCATCTTCATCGAGCAGATGAAGATAACCATCGCACCCAGGACGATGATGCCGCCGACCATGAAGACGTTGGCATAGGTCGAGGCCGGACCGGATTCGGTGCCGAACAGTGAGCCGCCGCTCATCGCGCCATTGGCCATGAGCTGGCCGAAGATCGCGACACCGACCGAACCGGTGATGGCCTGCATCAGATCGTTGAAGCCCAATGCACGTCCGGATTCCTCGGCCTCCACGGTCAGCGTTGCGGTATCCACAATCGGCTGGTAGAAGAACGAGGTGCCGAAGTAGTAGATGCACGGCGCCACGGCAAGAGCCCAGATCTGGCCCATCGGAATCAGGAACGCAACGGCGATCAGGCCACCGCCCATGCAGGCGAGCGCCAGAATGATGGAGGCCTTGCGGCCGATCTTCTGGATGATCGGGCCAGCGGCGAAGCCCATGATGGCGGCGAGGATGATCGACCACACCAGCAGGTTGGAGACCTGGGAGGAGTCGATGCCGTACACGTTCAGGCCGATGGCGTTGCAGCCGGCGTTCAGGGTGTAGCTGAAGAAGTAGCCGACAAAGATGACGATCATGGTCATCGCGAAGGCCGGGTTGGTGAGCATCTCCGGGGTGATGAACGGATCCGCGGCCTTGTTGATGTAGACCACGAAGGCCACGCCGGTGACCAGCACCGCGATACCCCAGAAGATGGTCATGTCGGTGAAGAACATGGTCACCGAGCCGGCGAACAGGCCAATGAGCGTGAAGCCGATCACGTCGACGCGCGCGCCCTTGGCATGCTCGTCAGGCAGGTTCTTGGCCAGGATCGGGATGAAGAACACCGCGATGATGCCGATACCGAAGAGGATGCGCCAATCGACAAGGGTCATGTAGCCGGCAAGGAAGACGCCCAGAGCCGCGGCGATACGGAACACGGCGACGAACACGCCGTACCAGATGACTCGCTTCTTCTTCTCGATGTACTTGGAGACGAGCACCAGGAAGATGGAGCCGGAGACCTGCCAGCCTGCGGACTGCACGGTACGGGCGGCGATGACGATCCAGATGCTCAGGTCGCCGAAGCAGCCGAGGATCGAACCGAGCACGAACACGATCGTGCCGAGAATCATCATCTTCTTCAGGGACACGAAGTCACCGAGAGAACCGTAGATCACGCACACGATGCCGAGCACGATGCCCGGAATCGAGGTGATCAACGGGGCGAGGTTGGCCTGGCCGAGCTGGTCGCCGATGTTCACATAGATCATGCCGAAAGCCTGCTGCTGCAGCACGCCCATGGTGAAGATGATCAGTACGATCGGAATGGCGATCTTTGCCATCTTGTTCATACGGGCAAACTCTTCGGTGCCCTCCTCAGGCACCGGGATACCGTTCGCCTTCTCCTTGACAGCGGTTTCTGCCATGGTGATTCCTTTCTATTGGTTTGAGTTTGGTGGAATGCCTTATGCGCGAGCGCAAGGAGTAAAAACAGCTACCTCCTCTCGCATGGGAATCGACGGCGCCGCGCCTCTTCTGGATACCGCGAGGGCCGAGGCCTTCGCGGCGAAATCAAGTGCATGGGCGATGGGTTCGCCGGACATCAGGTCGGCAAGGAGATAACCAGTGAAGGTGTCGCCGGCCGCCGTGGTGTCGACCGTGTCGACGAGATAAGCGGACTGCGTGACGACGTGGTCCCCACGCAAATACATCGAACCGCACTCGCCGAGGGTGAGGGCTATATCCGCCTGGGAGAAACGCGCACGCATCGCACGGATCAGTGTCTCCCCATCTTCTTCGGCCCCTGTGAGCATCGCCGCCTCGCCCTCATTGAGTACAAAACAGCCGATGGCATCAAGATCGACTTCGTCGAGCCGCGAGTCAGCCGGCGAGGGATTGAGCACGATGAACATGCCGCGGGCCTTGGCGCGGGACACGATATAGGGCAGTTCGCTGATTTCGTTCTGCAGCAGCAGCCAATCGCCCTTCCCATACCCGTCAAGCACCTGATCGACGAAATCACGGTCGATGGCACGGTTCGCGCCGGGGTACAGCACAATGCAGTTGTCGCCGCTGGCATCGTTTTGGATGATGGCGTTGCCGCTGCGCACATCATCGCGCACTACCACCGAGGTCACGCCCACCGCGCAGGATTCGAGCAGGTCGCGCAGGAACATGCCGTCCCGTCCTACCTGGCCGGCATGGTGCACATCGGCGCCGGCACGAGCCAATGCGATCGATTGATTCAGTCCCTTGCCTCCGGGGAACACGTCGAGCGCATGCGAGGTGATGGTCTGGCCTTTGGCCGCAAAATGATCCACCCCGTACACATAGTCGATGTTCAGCGAGCCGAAATTCAGTATGCGCATCAGGACTCCTTTCCCATGACGGGACCGGTGACAGCCAGTTCGTAGATGCGACGGCAATCGTCGCGATCAAGGCGGGCAATGGACCCGATGGTGGCGTCCGGCCCGTAGAAATCGATGTTGTCCAACATGCGTTCGATGCCGTCGCCCGGCAGATCGAAGTCCTTGAAGGAAACAGGCATGCCTAGCGAGCGGAAGAACGATTCCGTTGCGGCGATGCCACGCCGGGCCAGTTCGGTTTCGTTCATCGAGCCGGGCCTGATGCCGAATACCTCAGTGGCGTATCGCGCGAAACGGAACGGGGCCTTCTCGCTGGCCACGCGCATCCAAGATCCCATGATGATTGACAGGGTGGCCCCGTGAGGGGTGTCGTATAGCGCGCTCAGCTCGTTGGCAATCAGGTGGGTGGACCAGTCCTGTTCACGACCCACGCCGAGGGTGTTGTTCTGCGCGATGGTGGAGATCCACATGATTTGCGCTCGCAAGTCGTAATCGGCAAGGTCGGCCAACGATTTCGGGCCGACATCGACCAAGGTGCGCAATGCGCCTTCGGCCATACGGTCGATTACGCCGATCTCGTTGTCGGCGCTGAAATACCGTTCGCAGATGTGGGAGAACATGTCCACAATGCCGCAGGCAGTGGGGAACGCCGGCACCGTGACGCTGAGTTCGGGGTTCATGAACGCGAATGCCGGCCGGAGTACTGGTTCGCTCAGCGTGAGCTTGGAATGCTCATGCTCATTGTTGATGACGGCGACCTGGCTGGATTCGCTGCCCGATGCCGGGCACGTCAGTACCACCGCGACGGGAAGGGTGCGATCTACCGGCACTTTGCCGGTGAAATAATCCCATACGTCACGCTCTCCGGCGGCTCCCAGCGCGATTGCCTTGGCCGAATCGATGACGCTGCCTCCGCCGATGGCCACAACGGCGTCGACATTGCGGGCTTTGGCGATGGCGATGCCTTCACGCACCAGCGTCAGTCGGGGATTCGGCTTCACGCCGCCAAGCTCCGTATAGGAAATGCCGGCCCGTCCAAGGCTGCGGCGCACGGCATCTAGCAAGCCGCTGGTTTCCAGATATGCTCCGCCATCATGATGGATGAGCACGCGGGAAACGCCCTTTGCGCCCAGTTCGTCTCCCACTTTGGTTTCGGCGTCGCGCCCGAAAACGAAGGTGGTTCCGATGCATATGGTGAAATCCCTCATATCATGCTCCTTGCGTGTATGACGGTGTCCGTCATGATGTCGTTGAGTTCCGCGATGTCGTGCGCCACATATGCGGGGTTTCTGCTGAGCAACGCGATTTCGTCGCCATCCCCGTATGTGACCGCTATGCAGGAGATGCCGTTGGTCCGTGCAGCTTCGATGTCGCTGAAGGTGTCTCCCACATAGAGGCATTGTCTCGGCGCGATGCCATGCCGTCGAACGATTTCGGCTATCATTTCGACCTTCGTCGCCTCACGGCCGGGTATGGAATCGGGGCAGATCCAATCGTCGAACAGGTTCGCCCAGCCTTTGCTGCCGAGTATGCGCCTCAATGCGCCCTCCGGCTTGTTGGTGACGATGATATTGCGTACGCTATGTCCCTTCAGCTCATTCAGCATGCTCTGAATGCCCGGATAGAGTCTGGTGCGCGAAAAATCATTGAGCGTGCGGTAGTGTACGCGTACATCCTCATCAAATGTCTCCAGATACGCCTCCCCGGGATAGGGGATCACGTGCCGCATGATCTCATCCATCGGATCGGCCAGATTGGCGTCATCGCGCATGTACAGGTCATCGATCGCCCCGCCCGCACGACGCGCGGCGTACGTCAGGGAATTCCACACGTCGCTGCCAGTGTCGGCAAGGGTGCCATCGAAATCCCATAACAGGCATCGGTACTCCATTGGATTGCTCCTTTCGTTCATTCGCATGGCGGTGGTCGATGATTGGAGGCGAGATACCGCCGGCCGGCCAGAAGGGGTTGGAGTCGCCGGCCGGCGGTGGAGGGGGTTGTTCAGGGGCAAGACTCAGTCGTAGTTTTCGAGGGTGCTGTTCAGTAGGTCGACGAATCCGGGGAAGTCGAGTTCCAGCGCGGCTTCCGCATTCGGCTCTTCGCCGCGATAGCCCATCGTCGGCGTGCGTTCAAGATCCACGGCAGGCACGGTACCGCGCAGATGACGGTAGTCGCACACGGTCATACCGCGGGTAAGTGCGCCGTGCAGCTCGATATCGATATGCATCGGGACCGCAGTGATCAGCGACGGGTCGATAACCCATGCCACCGCGCATGCGTCGTGCATGGTGGCGCCCGTCAGCTCGGACTCCTCCTCGCATGCGCCGATGAAGAAATCGGTCAGATCGGCGGCCAGGTTCGCGGCCTTGGTGCCGATCTCACGGAACTTGGCTACGTGCTTGGCGGTCAGCTCGCATTGACGGGTCAGGTTGATGCCAGTCATCTTGACGTGCATACCGGAGTTGAACACGCGCGATGCCGCCTCGGGGTCGACGAAGATGTTGAATTCGGCGGCAGGGGTCCAGTTGCCGTAGGTGACGGACCCGCCCATGATGCACAGCTCCTTGACCCGTTCCACGATGCGCGGCTCACGGTTGATGGCGGAGGCGATGTTGGTCAGCGGACCGGTGGCGATCAGCGTCACGTCATCCGTGCTCATTACGGTGTCGACGATGAAGTCGACCGCATGCTTGTTCTGTGCGGCGTGCGTCGGCTCCGGCAGCACGGGACCGTCCAGACCAGTCTCGCCGTGGAACTGCGGTGCGGTGACCAGCGGTGCGACCATCGGGCAGCTGTGCCCCGGATATACGCCGATGCGGTCCGCCACGCCAAGGACCTCAAGCACCTTGATGGCATTGCGGGTCACGTTCTCCAGTGTGCAGTTGCCGCCAATGGTCGTGATACCCAGCACGTCGAGGTGCTGCACGGCGAGCATGATGCCGAACGCGTCATCGTGTCCGGGATCGCAGTCAAGGATGACCTTCTTCTTGTTTTCCATAGGGATACCTCCGTTGGTTGTGTTCTTTGGATTGGTCGATATTCGGGCATGGCGTTCAGCCGGTTTGCCCGGCGAGGAACTCGTGCAGCTGTGCAGCGTCCGGCGAGGAACGTGCCCCGCGACGGGCCACTTTGTATGCGGAGACGGCATTGCCCTCTCGCAATGATTCGGCGAGGGAGGCTCCGGCGAGTCTGGCAGCGATGAAACCGGCGTTATAGACGTCCCCCGCTCCGATGGTGTCTTCGACGTTCACCCGGAACGCCGGGCTTTCCGTCAGGCCGTCTTGCGTAAGACCGATCGATCCTCGGGCGCCGTCCCGGACGATGACGGTCCGGCCGTCCACCGCATAGGCCGTGGCGTTGCCCATCATGTCGTCGTCGCCTAAATAGGCGAACTCGTCCGGCCCTGATCCCAGCAGATAATCGACATTCGGAATAATGCGTTCGAGTGCAGCCGCGAAATCGGGGTCGAGCACGCCGTCGTCCACACGCAGGTTCAGGTCGAAAGATGTAGGGACTCCGGCATCGTGGGCCTGTTCGAAGATGCGGATGATCGTCTCCCTAGCGCTGGTGTCGTAGGTCAGGCACATGCCCGAGGAGTGGACCCAATCCGCCTCACGAATCATGTGCATCGGCACAAGGTTTTCGTCGAGCACCTTGAACGATTGCCGTTCGCGAGGCCATCCCCACAGGTACCTCTCTCCGCGGTCGTCCACGAAAGCGAATACGCCGACCGTGCTCAGGGTCGAATCCGCAACCAGCCCGGTCACGTCCACGCCCGCATCCTTGAAGTCCTGCATAACGAAACGCCCGTACTGATCATCTCCCACGGTGCCCACGAACGATACATCCAGGCCGAGCTTCGCCAACGCCACGGCCGTGTTCGCCGAGGTTCCTCCTCCCTCGATGCCGATCTGCGGATATTCGACCTGCGTGCGCTCCTCGTTGAGAAAACGCGGATAGGGCACGATGATATCCACATTGGCATCGCCGACGACAACGACCTTAGGCATCTTTGGCCGCCTTGATAAAAGCCTCGACCTTGGCCGGGTCCTTGCACCGATCCGTATCGGCGCGATCATCGTCGTAATTGGTCAGGGAGAACGAGTCGACGCCATACGGGTGCGTGGCATAAATCGCCTCGGCCACATTGGAGGCGTCCAGACCGCCGGCGATGATGCACGGCACGTCGGTGGCCTCGATGATGGCCCGGTCGATGGCCCGGTCATGGGTCAGGCCGGTCGCTCCGATGTCTCCGGCAGCAGGTGCTTTGGTGTCGATGAGGAAGAAGTCGGAAACCGGCTCATAGTCCTTCACATACTGCATGACCTTCTGTTCGTCGAGAGGCACTCCGGCTAGCACCGGGATGGCCTGCATGATCTTCAGTTCGGGGAACCGGCTCTTAAGTTCCGCCACTTCGGCCGGACTGATGCCTTCGATGTCGCCGGACAGGTGCAACACGTCGGGCATGGCTTCGCGCAGGTTCTCGCTGATTTCGTCGATGTCTTCGGCGACGGTCAGGCCTATGCGCACGGCTTGTGGTTGCACGCCTTCGAAGATTTCCCTGGCCCGTTCGCAATCGAGCTGACCGGGCGTCCGCTTGATTTTGCCGTAGGAGACGCCGATATGTTCGCCGCCCATGTCGATTACCATGCGAGCGTCCTCGACATTCCTTATTCCATAGATTTGAGCAATGACATCAGCCACGATGGTTCCTTTCCTGAGCAATGGCGTTGATGAACGCGGGGACGGAGAATACCGTCTCCTTGAGGCCTGCACCCTGAGCCACTCGGGTGACGGGCGGCGGCGTCACGAAGGAACGCCGAAGTGTGTCGGTCTGGGCAAACACCTCGCGGGCCTGGCCATCGAGCAGCACGCGGCCGTGGTACATCACGATGACACGGGAGAAGTTCGCGGTGACGAATTTCATGTCGTGCGAAATCGTGATGCAGAGTCTGCCTTGTGCTTTCAGACGTTCGATGATGCGTGCAAGGCGGGCGTTGCCCGACGCATCCTGACCGCACGTTGGCTCGTCGAAAATCACCACGGATGGGTCCATCATGATGACGGCACCGATTGTGCAGAATTTCTTCTCGGTGGGCGTCAGGTCGAATGGGTGCACGTCGAGCTTTTTGGTGAGGCCTACCAGCTCGGCGATGCTGTCCACGCGATGCGCGATGCCCTGATCGCTCATGCCGATCTGGTGCGGACCGAATTCGAATTCCTTGCGGACGCTTTCCAGAAACAGCTGATCGTCGGGATTCTGAAAGACATAGCCCACGCTGCGAGACCATTCGGCGGTGCTGCGCTCATTGACGTCAATGCCATCAATCAGCACTTTGCCTCCGGTGGGGCGCAGAATGCCGTTGAAATGCTTGACCAGCGTGGTCTTCCCTGCACCGTTCTGCCCTATGATCGCCACCGGCTCGTTGCCGTCAAGTGTCAAGTCCACTCCGTCAAGGGCCTTGTCCCCTCCGGGATAGGCGTGCTCCAGTGCCTGCAACTCGATTTTCATGAGAGCGCCTCCTTGGCCATGCGGATGGCCGGCTCCTCGGTAATGGCAATCGGGCCACCGAGCGCACGGGTGATCTTCACGTAATCGGGCACTTCCACGCCATGCTCTTCGATCGCCGGATCGGAGAACACCTCCATCGGAGAACCAAGGGCCACGACTTCGCCTCGCTCGAGCACCATGACGGTATCCGCGTATCGTGCCACTCGCTCCATGTCATGGTCGACCATGATGACGGTGACGCCGTCCGCATTGAGCTGTTTGACGATGTCGAAAATCTCCTCGCTGCCCATCGGGTCGAGCTGCGTGGTGCACTCGTCAAGCACCAGAATGCGCGGTTCCATGATGAAAGTGGATCCGAAAGCCACACGCTGCACCTGTCCACCCGACAGTTCCAGCGGGTTCTTGTCTAGAATGTGGTCGATGCGCATCAATTTCGCCACAGCTTCGACGCGGTCGATCATCTGCGCTCTGGGCACACCGTGGTTGCCTAATCCGTAGGCCAGCTCTTCGGCGACGGTCCCGGCGGTGTAGGACAGCTGGTTGAACGGGTTCTGAAACACCAGGCCGATGGTCTTCGACAGTTCGGCGATGGTCGAATCGGCGACATCGGTCCCGTCAATTAGGATGTGTCCAGCCCCCGCCCCCACGAAATAGTGCGGGATCAGGCCGACGAGCGCATTGCATAACGTGGATTTGCCTGCCCCATTCGCGCCGATGATGGTGAAGAAGCTGCCTTCCTCGACCTGGAAGTCCACGTGTTTGACGGCCCGACGCTTGGTGTCGCGGTACTTGAAGGAGAAATCCTTGACCTCTACTATCGGACTCATTCACTTGCCTCCCCACGAGACCGGCAACGGAATCACACCGATGCGGATGCATACGGAAACGGCGACCACGGCGATCAGAAACAGGACGAAGATCCAATTGAGTACCTTGTCGGCGGCATTCCAGCTGACCTTGACATAACTGGTCTGCTTCACTCCAGTAATGCCGAAGCCGCGAGTCTCCAGGGTCATACCCCGCTCCTGGGCGTCGGTCAGCGATGACATGACAACCGGACCAAGCAACGGGATATACGCCTTGATGCGGGCGATGACCCCACCCGATGCATCGAGTCCGCGAGCGGATTGCGCCTCCTGAATCACCGCCATACGTCGTTGCATCTGCGGCACGACATTCAGGCTGGAGAGCACCAGGTATCCGACCTTGGCGCTGAGCCCCACCGAAGTGAGCGCGGATACCATAGCACCGACATAGGTGGTTTTGTTCATGATGTAGAAGCTGCCAAGAAACACCAGCAGGCTCACCACCACTTTGGCCGCATACAGCACGCCTTCGAGCCCCAGTTGCGCGAAGCCAAAATCCAGTAATGCGGTACGGTTCTTGGGACTGTACAGCCCTTGGATGAACATGAGCATCACAGTGACGGGGATGCCGAAACCGAACATTATCTTGGCGAAATCACGCTGTATATGAGCCAAGAACGAGACCACAAGCAGCAACACCACGAGTATCAGACCAAGCGTGAAGTCAGGCCATGCCAATGCGGACAGACCCAAGGCGAACACGGCCGCTATCTTGGTGATCGGATTCAGCTTCCCAATTACGGTGTCATTGATGACCGGCATATGCGACGACATGTCTTACTCGTCTTCTTCTTCGTCATCATCACTCAGCGCATCATTGTCCGAGCCGCCCATGGAGTCGGCCGCATACTGGCTGAGAAAGCGACGGGGAATCTTCTGCACGATCACCCACGCGATGGCGACAGTGATGCCCTTGTCGAGGAGGTTCTCGATCAGCGACGAGGAGATCACCGAGGCGAGAATGTCTTTCATGGCCACGACCAGCGTTGCCGTCAGCACCGATGTACCGTTGACGCCGGTGGCACCGCCGTATACGAATGTGGTGATCAGCGATGCGGAGATCGCATTGACGAACGTGCACACCAGCCAGATGACCACGACGCCCCACTTCTTGTGGAACAGTCCGGCCTTGACCATATAGCCGACGACCAAACCGCACAATACCGACACCGCCGCATAGGGAAGATAGACCGGGTTGGCTACCAGTGCCAGGAAAAGATTGGTCAGCAGGCCGGTCAGGGCCGCGACCCATGGTCCAGACAGGCATGCGACGACGATGGTGCCGATCATGTCGAGGAACAGCGGCAGCTTGAGTGCGGAGCACAGAGTTCCGCCAATGAGATTGATTCCAACCGCGATCGGAATCAGCACCAGGCACTTTGTGGAGAATTGTGCCTTGATCCCTTCCCAGAACGACAGCTTCCTTGCCATGCTGGCCCTCCTTTATTTTCCAACCCTTGGTTTTCCGCAGTGTGCAATCTACATTGTTTGTCTTGCGGAATCTTAGGAAATCATTTTCCTAAAATGTTTTCTTGAGATAAGATTATAGGACGCCAACGTCAGTGTCAACACGGCGGGTCGAGGGTCAAGCAACCCGGACCGAACGGCCCACAATGGCGACGTAGCAAGGAACAGAACGCTACGCCCTTGTACACTGATACAGAGGAAAACAGGCAGGAGGGGAGACATGAACATCAGGGACATCGCACGCATCGCGGGCGTCTCCACCTCGACGGTCTCCAAAATCGTCAACGGCAAGGATTCCAGCATCAGCGAGGAAACCCGCAAGAAGGTCCTGACGATCGTCAAGGAATATCATTACAAGCCATATGCCTCCGCCTCACAGCGCACGCGTAGCTACACCATCGGAGTGCTGCTGCGCTCCCCCATCTCCTTCGATAGCACGCTGGACGGCATCATCCAGGCCGCCCAGAACGCCGGATACGCAACCGATGCCTACAACAGCTATTCCGATCCGGAACGCGAGCTCAAAAACATCGCAGCGATATGCGGCCGCAACGTCGACGGCGTCATCTGGGAACCGGCCACTCCGGACAGCCTCGCCTATGCCTCGCAATTCCCCGAAAGCACCCCACTGCTGACCATAGGACCCAACGGCGGCGACCAGTCACTGCTACTGCCTTATAAAGAAGCGGCCTACAAACTGACCAGCGAGCTCATCGAACGGGGGCACCAACACATCGCCTGCCTAATGACCAAGGGACGCCGCACGCAGGATTTTCTCGAAGGCTTTCGCTCCTGCCTGTTCGATCATCAGCTGCCTTATAGCGACGATCTGGTCTACTACGACCTCAACGACTCGCTGCCCGGCAAAATCGGAAGCCGGGACATCACCGGATTTGTCTCCTCGCATTACCGGCGAGCACTCGAGTTCACGCAGATGATCAGCCCCCTGCATTACCGGCTTCCAGAGGATGCTTCACTTGTCTCCATCAAAAACGACACCGCCGAAGCGCTGGCCTATCCCGGCAACACGGAAATATCTACCTACACCATCCGCAACTCCGACTTCGGCGCCTACCTCTGCGAGAAGCTCATTGCGCAGATAGAGCACGACAAAGAGCAGCATCCCTCGTTCGTACAGGATTTTCATCTCGACAACACCAGCACCATCGCAGCCCCGCCCACTTCCGCCATCAAACATGTGTTGGTCGTCGGCAGCATCAATATTGACCACTATCTGTCAGTGCCGCGGCTACCTCATATCGGGGGTACGGTATCCACCAAATCGGCGGCGCGATACCCCGGGGGCAAAGGGGTCAATCAGGCGATCGGCGCAGCCAAGCTCGGGCACCGCGTTACCCTTATCGGCAATGTCGGCGTCGATAATGGGTCCGATTACATCTTCAAGGCGATGGAACAGCATGGGGTCAATACGGCCGGTGTGCGACGCTGCGCCGGAGAGGACACCGGCTCATCGTTCATATTCCTCGCCCCCAACGGCGAATCGGTCATCGCGATTCTCTCCGGAGCCAACGCGTCGCTCACCCCGGATGACATCACCTCCAACGAACGCCTGTTCGACAATGCCGGATACTGCCTGATACAGACCGAAATACCGTTGGAATCAGCCAAAGTCACCGCGATCACCGCCCGACGACACCATGCCAAAACCATTATCAAGCCCTCGTCATGCGACTATCTGCCCGACTCCATCGTCGCCAATGCCGACATTCTCGTGCCGAACGAGCACGAACTGGCGATCATCGAAACTGAGGGAAAAACAATGGAGGATAAGGCCGCGCATCTTCTCGAACGCGGCGCGGGCTGCGTCATCGTCACCCAAGGAGAACACGGCTGCTACCTGCGCGGCCAGAATGTCGAGTGCCACTATCCGGCCGCTGACTTCACCCCCGTAGACAGCACCGGAGCCGGCGACGCGTTCATCAGCGCGCTCGCCTCGTATCTGATGTACGGATACACCGTGCGGCAGGCGGTCGAAATCGCCACCTATGCCGCCGGGTACTCAATCACCCGCAAAGGCGTCATACCCTCGCTTATCGACCGGCTCTCGCTGGACGCCTACGTCCATCACAGCGAACAGTAGCGGCACGGGTATCTGTCTTAAGGCAGTTTCCACCGCAGACAATTAAGGGGAACCGCATCTAGTCTGCGGCTCCCCTCAGTCAGCTTCGCTGACAGCTCCCCTCTCTGAGGGGAGCCAAAAAGCACTACTCCAGTTCCACCGCGCCGGTGTACAGCTGGTAGTACTCGCCCTTTTGCGCGATCAGCTCGTCATGCGAACCACGCTCGATGATGTTGCCGTGGTCGAGCACCATGATCACATCGGAATTGCGCACGGTGGACAGGCGGTGGGCGATGACGAAGACCGTACGGCCCTTCATCAGGTTATCCATGCCGGCCTGCACGACCTCCTCGGTACGGGTATCGATGGAGGACGTGGCCTCGTCAAGGATCAGCGCGGGCGGATCGGCCACCGCCGCGCGAGCGATGGAGATCAGCTGGCGCTGGCCCTGGGACAGGCCGGAACCGTCGCCTTCCAGCACCGTGTTGTATCCCTCGGGCAGCATACGGATGAAGCTGTCCGCATTGACCAGACGCGCGGCCTCGATGCATTCCTCATCGGTGGCGTTCAGGCGGCCGTAACGGATGTTGTCCATCACGGTGCCGGTGAACAGGTTCACGTCCTGCAGCACGATGCCCAAAGACCTGCGCAGGTCAGGCTTCTTGATGCCGGCCACGGAGATGCCGTCGTACAGGATCTGGCCGTGCTGGATGTCGTAGAACCGGTTGATGAGGTTGGTCACGGTGGTCTTGCCGGCACCGGTGGCGCCGACGAGCGCGATCTTCTGGCCGGGCTTGGCGAACCAGGTGATGTCGTGCAGCACCGGCTTGTCCGGGTTGTAGCCGAAAGTCACGTTGGTGAAACGCACGTCGCCGCGCAGCAGGGTCAGTCGGCCGTCGGGCGAGGTGATCGCCTGCTCCTTGGCCTTCATCGCCACCTCGCGGGCCGAGCCCTTGAGCTTTTCTGCGGCCTTCAGAGACCTCGTACCGTCGTCGCCGACCTCGCGCTTCCATGCCCAGTGGCCGGTCTCGTGGTCGACTTCGGTCATGGTGCGGCCATCCTCGCCAAGTTCCACGTTCACGAGCGTCACGGTGCCCTTGTCTTCCTCGATGGGTTCGTCCATCAGCTTGAAGATACGGGAGGCACCGGCGAGCGCCATCATCACCATGGTCAGCTGCTGGGAGACCTGGCCGATCGGGTTGATGAACGAGCGGGATAGGGTCAGCAGGGAGACGAGCGTGCCGAGGGTGAGCGGCTTGACGCCGGTCAGACCGATGTCGTTGACGCCGGCCAGCGAGACGGCGGCGCCGACGATGGCAAGCAGGATGTAGAGCAGGTAGCCCATGTTGCCGACGACCGGCATGGTGACGTTGCCCCAGGTGTTCGCTTCGGCGGACGCCTCGAAGAGTTCCTCGTTCTTCTCGTCGAAGGTATTCTGGGTGGCGTCTTCATGGTTGAAGACCTTGATGACCTTCTGGCCGTTGACGGATTCCTCCACGAAGGCGTTCACGTCGCCGATCCACTGCTGCTGCTTGACAAAGTAGCGGCCGGAGCGGCTCACGATCTTGCGCACGATGAAGTAGAGCAGAACGGTGAACACGATTACGAACGCGGTGAACGGAATGGACAGCCACAGCATGGACAGCAGCGCCGCGACCGCGGAGATAATCGAGGAGAACATCTGCGGGAACGACTGCGAGATGGCCTGGCGCAGCGTATCGGTGTCGTTCGTGTAGTGGCTCATGATGTCGCCGTGCTCGTGGCTGTCGAAGTAGCGGATCGGCAGCTTCTGCTGGTGGGCGAACATGTCGTCACGAATCTTCTTGAGCGTGCCCTGCTCGACGGTGACGATCAGCCACTGCCACAGCCAGGACGCCACGATGCCGGCCACATACAGGCACGCCATCAGGCTGATGGCCCGCAGCAGCGGGGCCCAGTCGGGGTTCGACTCCCCCACCATCGGCAGAATATACGTATCAATCAACGACTGGAGGAACAGCGCGGAACCGGCCTGCGCGGCGGCACCGACCAAGATGCACACCACGATGGCGATGACGCGCCACTTGTACTGGAAGATGTAGCTGAAGATGCGCTTGATGGTGCCAGGCTCGGCTTTGCCCATGGCGGGCTTGCGGTTCTTGAAACTCTGGTCGTTGCTCATCGTGCTTCTCCTTCCTTGGTATCGGCTGCATTGGTATCAGCTGCGCTGGTATCGGCCGTGGGCATGGGCACTGTCACCGTCACGGTTTCGGACGGCTCAGCGGTAGATGACTCAGCAGCCTGTTCGGCAGCAGCCAGTTCTTCGGGCTGGGCCTGGTTCTTGGTCTGGGATTCGTAGATGGAACGGTATTCATCGCAGGTGACGAGCAGTTCGTCGTGTGTGCCGGACGCCATGATGCGGCCGGAATCCATCACCAGAATCATGTCGGATTCCTGCACGGAGGCCACGCGCTGGGCGATGATGATCTTCGTGGTGTCCGGAATCTCGTTGTGGAACGCGGAACGGATCAGCTTGTCCGTCTTGGTATCGACGGCGCTGGTCGAATCGTCGAGAATCAGAATCTTCGGCTTCTTCAGCAGCGCACGGGCGATGCACAGGCGCTGGCGCTGTCCGCCGGACACATTGGTACCGCCCTGCTCGATGTACGTGTCGTACTTATCGGGGAATTCCTGAACGAATCCATCGGCCTGCGCGAGCTGCGCGGCATGGCGAATCTCTTCATCGGTGGCGTTCGGGTTGCCCCACCTGAGGTTTTCGGCAATAGTGCCGGAGAACAGCACGTTCTTCTGCAACACCATGGCCACCTGATCGCGCAGCGCCTCGAGATCGTAGTCGCGTACATCCACGCCGCCGACCTTCAGCGAACCGGAGCTCACGTCGTACAGTCGCGGCACGAGCTGTACCAGAGACGACTTTGCCGAACCAGTACCGCCGACAATGCCGACGGTCATGCCGGAGCGGATCTTCAGGTTGATGTCGTCAAGCACGGGCTTTTCGGAACTGTCGGAGTAGCGGAAGGTGACATGGTCGAATTCGATGGAGCCGTCGGCCATGTCAGTCACCGGCTGTGCCGGGTTCTGCACCGTGCTTTCCTCCTGCAGCACCTGGCAGATACGCTCGGCAGAAGCCTGAGAAATAATCACCATGACGAAGATCATGGACAGCATCATCATGGCCATAAGGATCTGCATGGCGTAGGTGACCAGTGCGGTCAGGTCGCCGGTGGTCAGGCCCACGGCGGGGTTGTTGCCGGAGGCGACGATCTGCTGCGCGCCCATCCATGCGATGAGGATCATCGAACCGTAGATGCAGATCATCATCAGCGGGCTGTTGAAGCTCATGATGCGCTCAGCCTTGGTGAAGTCCTTGAAGATGCGCTGGGAGATGCGGCCGAACTTGGAGACCTCGAAGGATTCGCGGTTATAGGACTTGACCACGCGGATGCCCTGCAGGTTCTCGTCGACCACGTTGTTCAACGCATCGTAGGTGTGAAACACGCGCTCGAACACCGGATGCACGAGCACGGCCAGACCGCACAGGCCGATGGCCAGAATCGGGATGCAGGCCAGGAACACCATGGAAATCGACGGGGAGATACGGAACGAGAACAGCCAGGATACGACCACCATAATCGGGGCACGCACGCCCAGACGAATGATCATCATGTAGGCGTTCTGCAGGTTCGTCACGTCGGTGGTCAGTCGGGTCACGATCGAACCGGTGGAGAACCGGTCAATATTGGTGAAGCTGAAGCCCTGCACCTTCTCGAACTGGTCCTTGCGCAGGTTCTTGGCGAAGCCCGCGCCGGCCACGGCCGCGTACTTTCCGGACAGGAAGCCGGCACCCAGCGAAACCATCGAGCACACCAGCAGAATCACGCCGAACTTGACGGTGGCCGGCATGCTGCCACCGGTGATACCCTCATCGATCAGCGAAGCCATGATGGTCGGGATCAGGATCTCCAGGATGCCTTCGACCGTCACGAACACCGGAGCCAGGATGCTGGCTTTCTTGTATTCACGAATCGACTGGCCCAACGTGCGCAGTACATGTTTGGGCTTGTCCGGTTCGACGGCTTTGCGCGCCTGCGCGATTGCCTCTGCGGTATCGCTCATTCGTTCTCCTCCTTCGTGTTAGCAACCTCTGCTCCGTCTTGATCGGGAGCCATCACCACAGGTGACTGAGGGAGTGTTTGATGTTCAAATTCGCGTTGTGCGCGCTCGATGTTCGCACGCATGCGTGCGACGTAGTCGCGCAGAGCGGCCTTCTCTCCATCGGAGAAGCCGCCGACCAGCAACCGTTCGACCCGATCGCCGTTCGCCTTGAGATCGGCGACGATCGCGTCCGCCTTGTCGGTCAGGACGATGCGCTTGCAGCGCGCGTCATGCTCCACCGATTCACGGGCGATCAGGCCCTTCTTCTCCATCAGGGCCAGCACACGCGAGGCGGTGGACCGGGTGATGCAGAATTTCTGTTCGATGGTGTGCTGGTATATCTCACGGCCGCGGTTACGCGCCAAGAACATGATGATATGCGCGTTGCCGCCGGTGGTTTCCCTGGCGGTTTGCGGCATGCTCTCGCCCAAATAGCGGTCGACGGCTTTGGTTACCGCGCGCATTTCGATGCTGAGAATATGCTGATCCATTGTCCTCCGTACCATGCGGGGGCCGTGTGCGTTTGTACCTTCACCCCACATTGTTGTATACGCAACAATTCATGATAAAGAGACCTATATACAACAGTTGCACATACAACAATCGGCGTGTTGTAGTATCTCCAAACAACTGTTGAGCCTAAACAAAGCTGGCTCCCCTCAGGAGAGGGAAGCCAGCTGTATTACGCCGTGCGATTGCCTCGCTTCAGCCCTTACTTCGCGAGCTTGGCGTACTCGTCAACCATGAACTGGGCGATCTTCTTGCCGCCTTCGCCCAGCAGGGTGGGCAGCGAGTTGATCGGCATGGGGTTGAGGAACATGCGCATCATGGCGTTGTCGGGCAGCTTCGTCAGCTCGCCGGCCTCGCCGGCGGCGGCCACGGCGGCCACGATCTTGGCGCCGAACGGATCGGCCTCCCACTCGCCGTAGGTGGACCATTCGGTGAGCGGCTGGGTCTTGCCGTCGCCATCGAGGGCCACGGCAACGGTGTCGGCAATGTCGCGGGAGCTCACGCCCACTTCGATGGCATATTCGCCGGCCTCCACGTGCCAGTCGTTGTATTTTTCGGACCAGTAGGCGAACGCGCGCTCGTCGAGGTCGATGGTCACGGTCTTGGATTCGCCGGCCTTGAGGAACACCTTGGTGAAGCCCTTGAGCTCGTGCTTCGGGCGGGCCACGTCGGCCTTGCCCGGAGCCACGTACACCTGCACGGTTTCGGCGGCATCCACATCGGAGGTGTTGGTCACGGTGGCGGTCACGGTGGCGGTGTTCGCGCCGGTCTTGGCGGCGGCGACGTCATCGATCTCGAATGTGGCGTAGCTCAGGCCGTAGCCGAACGGGTAGTCCACAACCTTGCCGTAGGTGTCGTAGTAGCGATAGCCGACGAACACGCCCTCGCCGTAGTCGACGTGGCCTTCCTCGCCCGGCCAGTTCAGCGTGCTCGGGTCATCGCTGATGTCCAGCGGAATCGACTGGGCGAGCTTGCCGGACGGGCTGACCTGGCCGAAGATCACATCGGCGAGCGCAGGGCCGCCGGCCTGGCCGAGCAGACAGGATTCGAGAATGCCCTTGGCGTTCTTGGCCCACGGGGCCACGGAGACGACGGAGCCGTTGGACAGCACGACCACGACGTTCTGGTTCGCGGCGGCGACCTGTTCGAGCAGGGCGATCTGCTTGGCGGGCATGTCGAGGGTTTCGCGATCGAAGCCCTCGATTCAAAGCATCCGGCGCACGACTATTTCGCGGACCGCGAGCGCCGCAGCGTGACGAACGCGCTCAACATCAACTGGTCAGTACCCGACGGCGCGAACGTGGAGCACGTGCTTCAGGCGGGCCTGTCGATGATGGACGGCATTCAGCTGCGCTGGCTGCGCTCTCCCGGTCGCGATCTCAACGCCATGTGGGTCGACTGCGAGGATGTGCTGTTCCCCTCCCCCTTATGGGACGGATACCGCTGACCCTTCCGTAAATCGCGCGTCTCGCACATCACCTCCGCCACCGCGTCATCAATCACCGTCATCCCGAACCATCACCCCATCCATCCCGCATGCCAGACATGCCGCAGATCCCAAGGGTCGAGGCGCGTGTCGTCCATCACGGCGGCGTCCCCGTCACCCATACCGGGCGCGGGAGGCGCGAGACGGTCAAACTCGCCGCGACCGCCGCGCAGTCGATAGCTCCAGTAGACCTGACCGGCGGAGACGTTCCACGCGTCGAGCTGCATGGCGGCGACGCGGAGGTAGACGGCGCGGCGGCGCGCGGCGGGCGACGGGACGCCGTCCCCGGCGTCGCCCGCGCGCGAACCGACGTCACCGGATGCGCCGTCTCCAACATCCGCACCGCCGTCACCGAACGCACCATATCCGTCGAACGCACCACCAGACGCATCAACGGACGCGACCTCACCTTGCGCCCCGCACTCCCCCATGCGCGCCGCAAGCCCGTTCGCCACGCACCACTCCCCCACCATGACCGGCGTAAAGCGCGCGGCACGGCGGATGCGGCGCGCGCCCCACGCCGCGAACAGCCGGTACCAGCGCATAAGCCATGCGTCCGGCAGTATGCGGAACAGCACCTCGGGCCGTTCCGACATGACGAGATACGCGTGCGTGTCGATGATGACGCCGCGCATGCCCTCACGTACGAACCAGCCGCGCCAGCGGTTCAGGCGGAATCCGTCATGGAACACGATGACCGGCCCGTCGCCCAGCACCGGGCGCAGCCATCGGTATGCCGCCCGATAGAACCGTTTGAGGAAGCGCATCGGAACGTGGCCGCTCCCCCGCGCCTCCCCCGGATCCTTCGCCCGGGAGCTCGACGGCGACATGAGATAAGTGAGACGGTCGACCGGCTCGTTGAGCACTTCGATGCCGTACAACGCAGGGCGGTCGCGGTAACGTCGCGCGAGACGCTCGAGCACGTCCAGTGCGAACGCAACCTGCCGCGGCGTCGTATGCCAGCGGACCACGCCGGTCAGGCCGCCATTGTCGAACCCGTTCTGCGACCCGGGCACGGTGTGCAGGTCGATGAGCACCTTAAGCCCGGCCCTCTCCGCCCAGTCGAACGCACGGTCGAGGTATTCGACGCATCCGGGATGCCCGGGCACGTCACCGAAGATGAAAAACGGCACGGGGATGCGCACAAGGTTCAGCCCGTGCGCGGAGATGGCGCGGAAGTCGTCCTCGGTGATGTACGTGTCGCGGTGACGGCGCAGCAGGCGCTCCAGTTCGGCCGGGTCCGTGGACCGGTGCAGCCAGATCTCGTCCTCCTCGCCGCTCGCACGGAACAGGCCGGGCGTCATCCACCGTTCCAATACCAGCCAGCCGCCGAGGTTCACTCCGTTGATTCGCCCATCGTCTTCCGGCATGGCCCTCTCATCAGTATTCCGCATCATTGCTCCGTTCCGCACAAACGACACCGCCCGCTCCAGCATACGACCGGAGCGGGCGGAAACATATGAGGCCCACACGAAACCGATTCACACGGGACCGGCTCACGCGAGAGCATCTCACGCAGAGCAGATTCACGCGACGGTGAAGGTGGTGCGCTTGAGGTCGTCGCGGCGCGACGAGTGGCCGATGAGCAGCTCGAACTCGCCGGGTTCGACGATGCGGTTCGCATCGGCGTCGGCGATGGTGCAGTCGCAGACCGGAATGTCGAACACGACGGTCGCGGTCTCGCCCGGTTCGAGCGTGACGCGGCGGAACGCCTTGAGTTCGCGGTCGGCCCAGCTGTATGAGGTGACGACGTCGCCCACGTACGCCTGCACGACCTCGGTGCCCGCGCGGCGCCCCGTGTTGGTGAGGGCGATCTCGGCGTGCACGGTGTCGGTCTGCGCGAACGTGCCGTCCGCGTTCGAGGCCCCGCCGACGATCGTCGGCTCACCGTACGCGAACGTCGTGTAGCCTTCGCCCTCGCCGAACGCGAACGCCGGGTCCTGCGTAAGGTCGGCGTAGCGGTTGCCGTGCTGGCCGCGGATCTGGTTGTAGTAGACCGGCAGCTGGCCCGCGTGGCACGGGAAGGTGATCGGGAGCCTGCCGGACGGGTTCACCTCGCCGAGGATGATCTCGGCGATGGCCTGTCCGCCCTCCATGCCCGGGTTCGGCGCCCACAGGATGGATCCGGCGCCGGACTTCGGATCGTTGCAACGGCCGGCGAGCACGCCGGAATCGCCCACGATGGAACGCGGCAGCACCTGTGGCTTGGAGCTCACCAGCACGGTGACCATCGGCTTGCCGGTCTCGCGGGAGACGTCGGCGAGTGCGTCGAGCAGCGCGTTCTGGCCGCCGAGCAGTTCAAGCGTGGCGGTGGAACAGGTCTCGCCGACCAGCTGCACCACATCGCCCACGACGGCGACGATGAGGTCGGCCTCGCGCGCGGCGGCGACGGCCTCGTCGAGCAGGGCCCGGTCAACGGGCGCGCTCACTCCGATCTTCGGGCGCGGCTGGCCGTCCGGGTAGAACTCACCCTCCGGGTCGGGCACGAGGTCGATGACGTTGGCACCGCGGGCGTAGGTAACCTCGCATCCGTCGCCGGCGAGCGCACGGAAGCCGTCGAGCACGGTGGTGATCATGCCGCGCGGATGACCGTCGGGCATCCAGCCGACTTGGCCGGAGCTGCCGGCCCAGTCGCCGAGCTGGTTCTGGGCGTCGTCGGCGAGCGGGCCGACCACGGCGATGCGCTTGCGCGCGGGCGCGTCACCGGAGCCGGGGATCGCTTCGGCCGGCGCCGCGTCGAACGGCAGTCCGCCGTCGTTGCGCAGCAGGGCAACGGCCTCGCGAGCGAGCTCGAGGTTCACGCGGCGGTGATCCTCGGAGCCGATGACGGCCTTGATGCGCTTCTCGTCCGGCAGACGCGGGTCCTCGAACAGGCCGAGGCGGAACTTGAGCGCAAGGATGCGCGCGACAGCCTCGTCGATGAGCGACTCGTCGAGCAGACCGGTGTGCACGGCCTCGATGGCGCCGTCGTAGAACCCCGGCGTGGTCATGACCAGATCGTTGCCGGCCTTGACCGCGTCGGCGGCGGCGTGCACGTAGTCGGGCTTGACCTTCTGCTCCCATACGGAACGGCCCACGTTGTCCCAGTCGGTGATGAGGGTGCCGTTGTACTTCCATGCGCCGCGCAGCTTGTCGGTGAGCAGCCACTTGTTGAACGTGACCGGTACGCCTTCGATGGACTCGTAGCCGAGCATGAACGTGCCGCAGCCCTCCTTGGCGATGCGTTCGAACGGCGGCAGGAACCAGGATTCAAGCTTGCGGTGGCTCAGGTCCGCTTCGGAGGCGTCACGGCCGCCCTGGGTCTCGGAGTATCCGGCGAAGTGCTTGGCGCAGGCGAGGATCGCGTCCTTCGGCAGCGTCTCGCCGGCCTGGGCACCGCCCTGATAGCCCTTGACCATGGCGGAGGCCATCTCACCGATGAGCATGGGGTCCTCGCCGAAGGTCTCGTCCACGCGACCCCAGCGGGTGTCGCGCGCGATGCACAGCACCGGGGAGAACGTCCAGTGCACGCCGGTCGAGGAGACTTCTTCGGCGGTGGCACGGCCGGCCGCTTCGACGGCCTTCGGGTCCCAGCTCAACGCCATGCCGAGCTGGGAGGGGAAGATCGTGGCGCCGGGCCAGAAGGAGTAGCCGTGGATGCAGTCGTCGCCGATGACGAGTGGGATGCCGAGACGGGTCTTGGTGTTCACGGTTTCGACGGCGCGCGGCAGGTCCTCGGGGCTGGTGTGCAGGATGGAGCCGACGTGCTTGTTCACGATGAGCTCGTCGAGGTCGCCACCGCGGGCGTCGAGCTGCATCATCTGGCCGACCTTCTCTTCGAGGGTCATGCGGGAGAGCAGGTCGGCGATGCGCTCGGAGGCGGGCAGGTCGGGGTTCTTGTAGGGCAGCGTTTCGACTGTGGTTTCCGGTGTGGTCGCGGTCATGGTTGTGTTCGCCTTTCTGGGTTCCGTGCGGTCACTCGATGACGAAGGTGTTGAAGGAGCGCGGGGCGAGCGTGGCCTTGAAGCCACGGGAGGCGTCGGCCGGGTCGGCGAACTCGAACGGGCGTTCGTCCTCCAGCGCGTTCTGGGTCACGACCACGATGGTGCCGTCCGGGTTGCGGAAGGCGATGGCCATGGAGTTGAAGTGGCTGGTGGTGCCGAGCACCTTCGCGCCGGGGCGCACGTACTTGGAGAAGTGGCGCATCACGTAGTATTCGGGGTTGTGGCGCACCTCGTGCGTGTCGGCGGTGATGGTGAACAGGGAGTTCTGGCGCGACCCCGGCCAGCCGACCACCGACCGGGGTTTTCGTAATCCTAGACCAAACACACCCGGCACCTGGCAGGCCGCGGCCGGTACGACAAGGGCCAGAACGCCCGCCAGGACGCTCCGGCCCGAATCACGGCCGGCATGGAACCCGGTCAGCGCTGGAACACGTCGGGGTGCTTCGGATCTCCGGGAATATCGTCGAGCAGGCCCTCGAGGCCGAGGAACTCACGCCAGAAGTCGAGCGGCTGGCCATACGGGTTGGATTCGCGGCCGTGCGCCTGGATGTTCGCCTTGGCTTCGAACACGTCTTCCTCGGTGAGCCCGTCGAAGTAGCTTTCGAGACGGATGCGGTTGGACGGCACGTAGTACAGGGACGCGATGATCTCGGTGAGCCGTTCGACGCGTTCGATCGGCAGCGAATCCCAGTGGCGGAACTCGATGAAGTTCTTGAGACGCACGTCGTTGAAATGCGTGGAGATGATGTGGTTGATTTCGTACGCGTTGAGCTCGCGGTCCGGGTAGACCTCGCCAGCGTTCTCACGGAAGGCGGCGCGATGCAGCTCCTTGCGGCTCAGCCCCGATTCCACCGCTTCGGGCGTGTGCGTCAGGTCGGCGAACATCAGCGGCGTGGACAGCACGTCACGCGCGTAGTCCTCCCAGCCGAAACGCTGGTCGAACAGGCCGGGGGTCACGTTGGTGCGCTGGAAGTCGAGGTAGTCCCACATGCGCTGGCGCAGCAGCGGATACGGGTTGAGACGGCCCTCGAAGTAGGGGGTGTTGCGGAAGAACCATGCGAGAATCGGCCCGATGGCGGTGCCGACGCGCATCTTATCGATCGAATCCTTCTCGTCGACATAGTCGATGCTCACCTGGGTGGAGGCGGAGCAGCGCATCATGCACGGACCGAACTGGCCGACGCGGCCAAGGAAGTCGGTCATCGCGTCATAGCGGCCTTTCGGATTGACCGGCACGTCGACGAAACTCGACTTCGGCTGGTATCCGTAGTTGACGAAACGGAAGCCCAGCTCCTCGAGGATCGGGTCCGCCTCACACCGGAAGTCGGCGTACAGGCCGTTGAGGTCGCCCGGCTCATGAAGCACGCCGATGGAAGCCTCCACCTGGCCGCCCGGTTCGAGCGACACCGCAACGCCTTCGCGCGCGAGTCCGACCAGATGGCCGTTCTCCCAGTATTCCTTGCTTTCGTCATAATACGGAGCGAGCCGTTTGAGGAACGCTTCGATGCCGTTCGGCTCGTAGTAGCTTACGGCCGTGTCGTCGGCGTCATGCACCGGCAGATGCTCAATCTCGACACCTAAACCACCGGTGCCGCGCTTGGAGCGCCCCGCCTCGAAGAACTTCAGAAGGCTCTCGACATGCTTCGGGTTCGGCTCGGCGAGCAGGTGCGCATAGCTGATTCTGGGAGTGACCATGAACGGTATCGTAGGCGAGTCGCGCGACGCGCGTCGCCGCGCGCCCGCGAATCGGCTATATCTTTTTCCGATAACCGGCACGTCGCCGGACATCCGCCATATCACGCCGCAACGCCGCACCGCGCCGTCGCACCACACCGCGCCGCCACGCCCCCATCACCGCACGCCACGCCTCCGCAACGCCGCGCCACACCGTACGGCTTTGCCGTTATGCGCGATGTCGGATACACTCATTGATTTGTAAACCTTGTTTACAGAAACGTCCGGCAGAGAGGCCGGACCACACCATCAACCCACCATCAACCCACGGCGAACAGCCGGAATAAAAGAAAAACAACAGAAAACAACAGAACACGGAAAACAGCAACAACCCATACAAAACACCGGCAACCATAAGCACGTCGGAAGCACACCGGAACGCACCGGCGACCGCTCCGGTTCCACACCGAAACCACGCCGAAGGCCATACCGGAAACGGACCGAGGACATATCGGACACGCCCGGCACCCCACCGGCACGCCGGTGCGCCACAATCGAAAGGAAGGAAAGCGGCATGACATCCCGTCAGGGCAGACAAGCCATAGCCGCGACGGCCGCAATGGGCGTGGCCGTCGCGCTGGCGTTGCCGACCGCTGCGTTCGCGCAGTCAGCAACGCAAGGAAAGGAGACCGCTACGACCACGTCATCAGGCACCACCTACTACGTGTCGTCGGCACACGGCGACGACGCCAACGCGGGCACCAGCGAAAACGCGCCCTGGAAGTCCCTGACCAAGGTCAACGACATCGCCTCGGACCTCGGTCCGGGCGATTCGGTGCTGCTGGAATACGGCTCCGAATTCAACGACCAGTACCTGCACATCAAGGACACCGCCGGCAACGCCGACGCGCCGATCACGATCTCCGCCTACGGCGACGCCGACGAAGGCAAGCCGGTCATCGCGTCGAACGGCGTCAAAGGCAGCCAGTGGGAGCAGGACTACCGTGCCAACGTCGGCAACCACAAGAACAAGGGCACCGTCTCAACCACGCTGCTACTCAAGGACGTGTCGTACATCACCGTCTCCAACCTGGAGATCACCAACGACGACGCGGACGTCTACGATCCGATCGACACGTGGAAGTGGACCGACACCCCTGATTCCGACGGCACAAAACTCGACCGCAGCGCCTCGCGCATGGACCGCACCGGCGTGGCCGGCATCGCCGAGAACGGCGCGACGATGAGCAACGTGACGCTCGACAACCTTTACATCCACGACGTGGACGGCAACATCTACAACAAGCACATGGCCAACGGCGGCATCTACTTCATGGCCCACTACCCCATGGAGAACACGAGCGCCGAAACCGACGTCTGGCTCAGGGAGCACGTCTCACGCTTCGACCACGTCACCATCAGAAACAGCACCGTCAAGGACGTGGATCGTTGGGGCATCGCCGTCGGCTACACCGCCTACCTCAACTACATCGACGCGAACTACGGCGACGGCTCCATCGACGACGCCCTCATCGCGAAGTACGGTTCCACCAACGTGCGCATCGAGAACAACTACGTCAAGGGCGCCGGCGGCGACGCCATCACCCTGATGTACTGCGACCGCCCGGTCATCGAACACAATGTGGGCGACAGCGTCTCGAAGCACATCAACACGCAGGACTACACGCAGCCCGGCTCCTACGGCGGACGCGTGGCGGCCGGCATCTGGCCGTGGCGTTGCAAGGATCCAGTGTTCCAGTACAACGAGATGTACAACAACCTCAACGCCGAGCACGGCAACGGCGACGGCCAGGCGTGGGACGCCGACTACGGCGACGGCACGCTGTACCAGTACAACTACTCGTACGGCAACAGCTTCGCCTCGCTGATGATCTGCAACTGGTACGCGGTTAACACCACGTTCCGATACAATATCTCGCAGAACGACCGTCAGGGCGTGTTCGACCTGCCGTCGAACGGCCCCGGCAACCACATCTACAACAACACCGTCTACGTGGACGCCGACAGCCAGGTGCTGACTAAGCGTTCCAACTCGCAGTCCCTGTTCGAGAACAACATCTTCATCAACGCGACCAACACGAAGAAGACGGAGACCTGGAACCGCGGCAGCCAGAACGGCGGCCAGACGTACGACAACAACATGTACGTCAACTACGCGAACAAGCCCACCTCCGACGCCAACGCCATCGAGGCCGACGACGTGTCCGCAGTGCTTGCGGGCGCCGGTTCGGCTCCGACATCCGCCCTCAAGAGCGGCGCCGAGCATGCGCGCACCGGCGAGAAAGCCGCGTTCGACGGCTACCGTCCGGTCGCGGGCTCGAAGGCGATCAACGCCGGCAAGGTCGTCTCCGACCTCAACGACTACGCGGTGGAGAACGACTTCCTCGGCAACGCAGTCAAGGGCAGGCCCGATCTGGGCGCCGTGGAAAGCGACGTGGTGTCCGTCACGATGGCCTCCTCCAAGTACGAGACCGGAACCGAAACCGATTCCGGGACCGGTGACAAGACCAAGGTCATCCACGTGACCTTCACCGACAAGAACCCGGTGACCGTCAAGGAACTGCTCTCCAACGTGTCCGCCGACAAGGGCGTGGACAAGGCCGTGTACCGAGTCGCCGACGCCAAGTCCGGCAAGTCCGCCGACGCCAGGTCCGCCGAGTCCGAACCGAACATGCTCGACCGCCTGCTCTCCCTGCTCCCAGGCTCCGACCGGAACGCCAAGGACGACGAGACGAAGCTCGCCGACTCCGAACCGGTCCGCGATGGCGACATCCTGCGCTTCTCCGCCGAAGGCACGGACGAGACCGACGAGTACACGATCCGCCAGCGCATCACGTGGGATTGGGTCGCGGACTACGAGCAAGGCGTCGCCGACTTCGACTGGAAGGCGCAGCGCCGCACGTCCGCCGGCGGCGAGTGGACCACCATCTCCGCATACGACGGCTCGTGGCCGAACACCGTGTACGACCAGTACTACGGTGTCGGCGTCAACGGCACCCTCGCCGAACTCTCCGGCGACCGCAAGCAGACGCACGGCCTGCTGATCGACAAGCCCGGCGACGGCCTGCCCACGGCCATGGCGTGGAAGGCGCCGGAGTCCGGCACCGTCATGCTGTCGCTCAAGACGTTCGCCGACAAGATCGCTGAACCGTACCTGCGTCAGAACGCGGACAACGCCGGCAAGAAGGTCACATTGTCGCTGATGCGCAACGACGAGACGCTCTGTTCGGCCGACGACCTGTCCGTCTATCAGAAGTCCTCCGAACAGTTCGCGCAGTGCCTCGCCGAGCACGGTTCGATCGACGTGCAGGAAGGCGACTGGATCCGCATCGTCGCCGACGCCGAGACCGGAGTCAAGGCGCCGTCGCTGCACATCAGCCCGGTCATCACATATGAGGACAAGGCGCCCGCCGCGCCGAAGCAGAACGTGCGCTACGACGTCTCGTACGCCGCGACGGACGCCGTCGTCGGCACGCAGTCGGCCGTCGCCGCCGCGTTCACCGCGGACGGCGGCGAGGCCGACGCGCCGGACGGCGTCGCGTTCGCCTTCAAGGACGGCGGCGATGAGGGCGAGGCCTCGCCCGTCATCGACGCGTCCACCGGCGCCGTCACCTTCACGCCCGCCGCCGGACAATACGGCGCGACCGTCACCCGCACCGTCGTCGTCACGTACGCGGACGGTTCGAGCGACGAGACGACCGTCACGTTCCGTGTCGCGCAATCGCACGCGCAGCGTCTCAACGTGCTGTACCCGACCGTGCGCGGCGACGCCGGCACGGACCTGAAGCGCACGCCGAAGTTCACGCTGAAGGCGGACGGCGCGGCCGCGTCTGTGCCGGAAGGCACGACGTTCGCGCTCGGCGCGAACGCGCCGGCCGGCGCGAGTGTCGACATGGCGAACGGCACGGTCACGCTGAACAGCAGGGTCGGCGGCACCGTCACCGTGCCCGTCACGGTGACGTTCGCCGACGACGGCGCCAGCGTCTCCTCCACCGCCCGCTTCGAGGTGACCGCGCCCGCCGCGCTCGGCTCGTCCGAGTTGGAGACCGCGACTGTCGACGGTGTGAACGTCGTCTACGCGCCGTTCTCCGCCGACAGTCCGATGACCGTCGCGCAGCTGCTCGCCAAGGTGACGGCCGAACCGTCCGGCGCCGATAAGGGCGTGTACCGTGACGGCGTGCGGTTGGAGGCCGGCGCAGAACTCGCCGAGAACGACGTGCTCCGCTTCTCCGCGAAAGGTTCCACCGTGTCCGACGACTACGTGGTGAAGTCGAAGACCACGTGGGATTGGGTGAACGACTTCCAGGTGCGCGTGCAGGGTCCGATCTGGTACGGGCAGCGTCAGACCGAGGCCGACGGCGTGTGGTCGGATATCGCCGACTTCGACGCGACGTATCCGAACTGGATGTACGAGACCTACTACGGTCCGGGCGTGGACTACGCGAACCACAGCCTGCCCACCGACCGCTCCGCCATCCATGGCCTGATCAGCGATTCGCCCGCGTCCGCTGGTGGCTCCGCCATGGCGTGGAAGGCGCCGAAGGCCGGCACGGTGAAGGTGTCCATCCGCGAGGACGAGCCGTACCTGCGCCAGGACGGCAGCAACGGCAAGGCGTTGACGCTTCGTCTCATGCACGACGACAAGGTGGTGTGCTTCGCCGACCTGACCGTCTCCAAGCAGCGTTCCGAGGAGTTCGCCAACTGCGTCGCCGACAAGGGCGAGATCGCGGTCGAGGCGGGCGATTGGATCCGCGTCACCGCGACGTCCGCGTCCGGCATGAACAAGCCGTCCGCGCACATCTCCCCGGTCATCGCCTACATGGCCGCCTCCACGCCGGGCCCCGAACCCGTTCCGGTGGACAAGTCCACGCTGAAGGCCACGGTCGAGGAGGCTCTGGGATTGGCCGAGTCGGACTACACGGATGAGTCGTGGGCCGCGCTCGTCGCCGCGCGCGACGCCGCGCAGACCGTGCTGGACGACGATGCCGCCACCGCCGAACAGGTCGAGACCGCGCAGAACGCACTGCGTGACGCCATCGACGGATTGGAGAAGAAGCCGGTCGATCCGGACCCGAACCCGAAACCGGATCCGAACCCCGATCCCGATCCGACGCCCGACCCGGACCCCGACCCCGGCCCCGACACCAAGCCGGGTGACGGTTCCGGCACGGGCAACGGTTCCGGCACGGGCAACGGTTCCGGCACGGGCAACGGTTCCGGTTCCGGCAACGGTTCCACCGGTTCCGGCAGCGACGGCGCGACCACCGGCGGCAAGCTGACCGCCACCGGCGCCGACGTGGCCGGCGCGGCCGCGATGG
>OOBN01000202.1_pt1 | contig 63326 bp, 44 predicted proteins | sample 1671091 | NCBI WGS metagenome assembly OOBN01 (sample SAMN06348121, study PRJEB24527) | human gut metagenome | biome: human gut; feature: ankylosing spondylitis patient; material: feces | host: Homo sapiens | place: China | collected 2015-10 | reverse complement strand
TCGCTTTGTGGGACAACATCAAGACCGTGTTCACCTACCAGGACGGCATCTTCGGGCGTTGGCTGCTCAACACGCTCCTGTACGTGGTCGTGGGCGCGGGCGGCGCGACCCTGCTGGCCATCATGGGCGGATACGCGCTGGCGAAGTTTCGTTTCCCGGGCCGCAAGGCCGTGTTCGCGGTCATCATCGGCGCGATCAGCGTGCCGGGCATCGCGTTGGCGGTCCCGCAGTTCCTGCTGTTCGCCAAGCTCAGCCTGACGAACACGCCGTGGGCCATGATCATTCCATCGTTGATCAGCCCGTTTGGTTTGTATCTGATGTGGATCTTCTCCGAGCAGGCGGTTCCGACGGAATTGCTTGAAGCCGCACGAGTTGATGGAGCTTCGGAGTTCCGCACGTTCTTCCAGGTGTCCCTGCCGCTGTTGGCTCCGGGCATCGTTACGACGGCCCTGTTCACGATCGTGGCGACGTGGAACAACTACTTCCTGCCGTTGATCATGCTGAAAAATTCGAACTGGTATCCGTTGACGATCGGCCTGAACCAGTGGAAGGACCAGGCGAGCACCGCTGGCGGCCAGGCGATCCAGAACCTGGTGATCACGGGCTCGTTGATCACGATCGTCCCGTTGGTCATCGCGTTCCTATGCCTGCAGAAGTACTGGCAGTCCGGCCTCTCCGCGGGCGCGGTCAAGGAATAATCAATTTCTACACCACAGCCATGGAACGAAAAGTATGGCCCATACTACAAGTATGGGCCATACGCATATACATGATCTGGCGGACCTTCCTCACAAATCACGATAGTTGTTCCCCATTGTGAGACGCACTTCGGCTGCAAAGCTGAAGTAATTCAGATCCATATGGCCGAAGGTGCGGTCTCGTTATGAGTAAAATCTACAGAACGCACTTGTATCGCCACAAACTACAATATGTATCGGCTCCACACAAGAAAGCGAGGACATCGTGAGCGGCACCCAGGCAAAGGCATCACCTTCCGATATTCGAATCAGCAATATCACCGCCGCATTCGAGCAGCTTTTCCCCGCAACGCAAATGTCGCGAGCCAATATCGGCAAACTCATCGGACTTTCGCGCTTCACCACCAGCGAAGTGACCGGCGAAATGGTCGACAATCGCATTCTGCGCGAACTCGGACCAGACAATCGCGAAGGGCGCGGTAAACGTTCGCAAGTGCTCGCCATCGACACCGATTTCTGGCGAATCGTCTCCGTCGACCTGTCGAATCCGATGCTCGTCAAAGGAGCGCTGGCGGATCTTTCCGGCAGAATCGTGGACCGCACCGAGCTTCCCGTCGACCATGGCTGCAGCGTCAATGACGTGATCGACCTCTGCAGGCAGCTCATCAGCTCAACGCCACTGCCGATCCTTGGCATCGGCATCGCGGTGACCGGCATTGTGGAACCCAACGGCGTGGTGCGCAAATCCGTGCACTTGGGGTGGAGCGAACTGCCGCTGAAAACCAAAGTGGAAAACGCCACCGGAGTGCCCGTGATCGTAGGCAACGACACCAATGCGGCACTTGTGGCGGAACGATTCTTCGGCGACTGCTCCCCCAATTCCATGCTCATCTCCATCGGGCGGGGCGTCGGCGCGGCATTATGCCTCAACGACGTCATCATCGAAGGAAGTTCCTTCACTGCCGGAGAAATCGCACACGTGGTGGTCGACCCGAACGGGCCAATCTGCAAATGCGGCAAACAGGGATGTCTCGAATCATTCGTTTCCGGCGACAGGCTGCAGCAACGCATCTCGCAGGATCCCGCCGCGCGTACGCATATTCTCACCGAAGCGGGCGCGTTGCTCGGGCGCGTCATGGCCATACCGGCAGGATTGTTGGATCTGCGCGACATTTCGGTATATGGTGCGCCGGAAATCGTCAATACTCAATTCATCGACGCGATGGAAAACGAAATCAGCCGCACCGTGACCACGGATTATCAGGAGGCGCCGCAAATTCACCGTTGCAGGCAAGGCGAGGATCTCACCCTGCGCGGGCAGGCCACCATCGTGATCCGCACACTGGTGCCGACGATCCACGAACGCGGCTCCCTCATCGGCGAAGCATAGCTCCGGACGCCTTAGCGCGACCCAAAACCTCCAGTCGGTGGAGGAAGCCACCCGCTAACAGACCTGCTAACGTCCAAAAACCTCCAGCCACCGGAAAAATCGCCCCGTCTGCAACTCTCCGAGCATCCGGATTCCTCCAGTCACTGGAAGAATCCGGACCGCAAAACACCCCCGTACTGTCCAAAAACCTCCAGTGAGTGGAGGAATCCTCCCGCTGGCAGGCCTTTTATCGTCCAGATTGTTCCAGTGAGTGGAGGAACCCGGACGGGATGAGAAGCGAGGAGACGAAAAGACATGAAAGGCCGCCTGAAGCGGATGGAGTGCTTCAGGCGGCCCTGGTTGTCGGAAAGGAAGGGGAAGTTCAGTTATCGGGATTCAGGCTGGCCCGCCGGAGTCGCGGTTTCAGCAGTTCCAGCGGCTTCAGCCACGGCAACCGCCTCGACGGCTTCCACGGCCTGAGCGTCGTCGGCTTCGATCTCACCGTTGGCGAGCTTCACTTCGAGCTCCTTGACGATCTCATCGTGCATCTTCTCAGTGATCTTCACCTTGAACAGAAACACGATCAGGCTCAGGATGATGAGCACGAGCGGAATGTAGAAGGCGCAGATCTTGAAGATGTGGATGTTGGATGCGGTCATGTCGGCTGCGGTCGCATTGCCGGTCATGCCAGCGGCCACGGCGATGATGCCGACGATGCCGTTGGACATGGCGCCACCGATCTTATCGAGCATCGGGCGGACGGACAGGGTGACGGCCTCGTTGCGCTTGCCGTTCTTGAGCTGGCCGTATTCGATGGAGTCGGTCAGCGACAGGATGGCGGTCATCTGAATGAGGGTACCCGGCACGTAGAAAAGCACCAAAGCCACGAACACCATGATGATGTGGTCGGAGAAGATGCCGAGCATCACATAGCCGGCGATCATGGAGATCATGCCACCGATGTACAGGTAACGGCGCGGAATGCGCTTGTTCAGGATCGGGTACAGCGGAGCCATAACCAAGCCTGCGACCAGTGCGATCACGCCGGTGAGGGAGTATGCGGCCTGGTTGTCGAGGATGAACTTGAACAGGAAGATCAGCACGCCGGTGGTGGCCACGTTGGCGATGGCGTACAGCAGGTAGCTCAGGGCAACCCACAGCAGCTGGTCGTTCTGGAAGATGGCCTTGAAGGCTTCGATCGGGTTGCCGTTCTCCTGGGCCTTGGAACGCAGGGCGCTCTCGTTCTCCTTGGTGCCGAAGGCAACGGTCCATGCGGTCAAGAGGCCAAGCAGGCCGACGATAATACCGAAGCAGGTCCAGCCGGACTGGCTTTCGGCGTGCTCACCGGTGAACACCCAGCTGAAGTAGGTGACGATCGGGATGACCACGACGGTGATGCCGTTGTAGCCGATGGAGCCGGTGAAGGAGCCGAGTGCGGTGTAGGTGGAGCGCTCGTGGGAGTCGGAGCTCAATGCAGGGATCATACCCCAGTAGGAGATGTCACGCAGGGAGTAGAACACGTCGAGCACGATGAAGGTGATGACGAACAGTACGATGAACCACGTGGCGTTCACGTTCACCAAGCCGAACAGGCCGGTGTACACTAGCACGATCAGCACGGACGAAATCGCGCCGGCGAGGAACTGCCATGGGCGGAAACGGCCCCACTTGGTGGTGGTGTTGTCGATGATGTTGCCCAGCAGCGGGTCGATGAAGATCTCCGCGATACGGATCACCACGACCAGGCCGGTGATGACGCCGATCAGCTTGGTGGCGACGCCTTTATCGACACCAGCGAACAAGGAGCTCGTCACATAGACGACGAAGTAGGTGCTCAGTGCGTTATAGAACGCGGACTGGCCAAGGTTGCCGCACGCGTACGCTACGCGCTGGCCGATCTTTCCGCGACGAGCCGTGCCGTTCGCGGTAGTGGTCGTATTGCTCATTATCTCTTCTCCTTAGAAGATTTTGATGGGATCACCCGTTGACCTCGAAAATTGAGTATACGCTGTTTACTATCAAAAGTAAAATTCCTTAGTAAACAAAGCCCCCAAACGGAGTGTCGCAATCGCAGTTCTTACGATTATCAAATACCGACATCTGCAATCATGATTACTACCGCCATTTGCCGTCACCTATCGCCATATAAGTAAATTCAGTTGCAAACAACGCAACACGCAGATTTGCAATTTAAGTAAACAACGTTTACCATGCTAGTAAAAGAGTTTATTACTCTGAGTACACAAAAGTACACACCAACTAAACCTACATCAACAACGAAGTTATGTTTCGGAAACGAGGAAATCATGGCAGATAAGATCACCACCGCATCCGCCGCGTGGCTCACCGACCCCACGGTGTTCGCAGTGAATCGCACGCCGGCACATTCCAATCACGTGACCTTTTCTCACATTCCCGCGATCGGCGAGCCGAGCGATTTGAAGCAAAGCCTCGACGGCGAATGGCGCGTGGAAATGGTGCAGGCCTCCGACATCGATCTTGAGGAAGAGCCGTTCGCAGCCGAGGATTTCGACGATTCCGCTTTCGGCCGCATCGACGTGCCCTCCCACCTGCAGAACGCGGGATACATGAACCACAAGTACATGAATGTTCAGTACCCGTGGGACGGCCATGAGAATCCGCAGGAGCCGAACGTTCCCGAAACCAACCATGTGGCACTGTATCGCCGCACGTTCACCGTCGCCGAGCGTCTTGATGCGGCCCGTCAAAATGGCGGCACCGTCAGCATCACGTTCCACGGCATGGCCACCGCGATCTACGTGTGGGTCAACGGCGTGTTCGTCGGCTACGGCGAAGACGGCTACACCCCGAACGAATTCGACATCACCGAAGCGCTGCACGACGGCGAAAACGTCGTGGCCGTCGCCTGCTACGAATACGCAAGCGCATCCTGGCTGGAAGATCAGGATTACTGGCGTTTGCACGGCCTGTTCCGTTCCGTGGAACTCGCCGCACAGCCGCATGTGCACATTGAAGATATGAAGGTCGAAGCGGATTGGAATCCGGAAACCGCCACCGGTTCGCTCGACGCGCTACTCGCGGTGCGCAATGCGAAGAATGCCGCCACCGTGTCGGCGACGCTGAAGGATTTGAGTGGCAATGTGATGTGGGAAACCGCATTGGCCGCATCCGACGAAACCGGCATCGTTTCCGGCTCGTTGGACGTCAAGCCGTGGAGCGCCGAGAGCCCGGCACTGTACGAACTGCAAGTTGTGGTGATCGGCCATGATGGCGCGATCGTTGAAACCGCAACGCAGCGCGTCGGCTTCCGTCGCTTCCGTATCGAAGACGGCATCATGAAGCTCAACGGCAAGCGCGTGGTCTTCAAGGGCGCCGACCGCCACGAATTCGACGCGAAGCGCGGCCGCGCCATCACCAGGCAAGACATGATCGACGACATCACGTTCTGCAAGAGGCACAACATCAACGCCATCCGCACCTCGCACTACCCCAACCAGGAATACTGGTACGACCTGTGCGACGAATACGGCATCTACCTGATCGACGAAACCAATATGGAAACGCACGGCAGCTGGTGCCTGCCGGGAGACGTGGTCACCGAGGATTCCGCCGTTCCGGGCAGCAAGCCCGAATGGGAGGGCGCGTGCGTGGACCGTGTGAACAGCATGATGAAGCGCGACTACAACCATGCTTCCGTAGTCATCTGGTCGCTTGGCAACGAATCGTATGCGGGAGACGTGTTCCGCGCGATGAGCGTCCACGTGCACGAACTCGACCCGAACCGACCAGTGCACTACGAGGGCGTGACCCACAATCGCAAGTATGACGACGTGACCGACATCGAAAGCCGCATGTACGCGCACGCCGACGAAATCGAGGAATATCTCAAGTCCGATCCGAAGAAGCCGTATATTTCCTGCGAATACATGCACGCCATGGGCAATTCCGTCGGAAATATGGACGAATATGTTGCGCTGGAACGCTACCCGCAATATCAGGGCGGATTTATTTGGGATTTCATTGATCAGGCGATTCTTGTGCGCTTGCCCGATGGCGATGAACGTCTCTGCTACGGCGGCGATTTCGGCGATCGTCCGAGCGATTACGAGTTTGCCGGAGACGGTATTGTGTTCGCCGATCGCACGCCGTCGCCAAAGGCGCAAGACGTCAAGCAGCTGTATGCCAACGTGCGCATTGTGCCGGGTGAAACCGGCGTTGAGATCGCGAATGACAATCTGTTCGTTTCCACCGCCGACTATGTGTTCGTTACGCGCGTGCTTGCGGATGGCGAGCCGGTATGGCAGGCCGAACAGCGTTTTGATGTGCCGGCTGGCGAAACCAAGCACTTCGATATTGAATGGCCGTTGGAGGCCTACCGAGGCCAAGCCAACGAGCTCACGCTCGAAGTGAGCCAACGCCTTGCCGCCGCGGAAGAGTGGGCGTCGAAGGGCTACGAGCTGTCGTTCGGCCAGACCGTGGTTGCAGGCTCCAAGCCGGTTGCTGCCAGCGAGACGAAGCCTGTTGACGGCATCGTGACCGTTGGCCGTTGGAATGCTGGCGTGCAGGGATCCGGTCGTGAGATTCTGCTGTCGCGTACGCAGGGCGGCATTGTTTCGTACACGCTTGACGGCCGTGAATTCGTGCTGCGCAGGCCCACGCTCACCACGTTCCGCGCGCTGACCGACAACGATCGCGGTGCAGGCCACGGTTACGACCGCGCGCAGTGGGTCGGCGCAGGCCGTTACGCCAAGTGCGTCAACAACACCATCGAACAGGTCAATGACGATACGCTGAAAGCCGTATACGAGTACGAGCTCGCCACTCCGCAGCGCACGCACGTCACCATCACGTATGTGGCAGATACCACCGGCAAGCTGCACTTGAGCGTCGACTATCCGGGTGAAACTCAGGAAGCCCCGACCATTCCGGCTTTCGGTTTGGAATGGACGCTGCCGGTCGAATACTCCAACCTGCGCTTCTACGGCCCCGGACCCGACGAAACCTACGCCGACCGCAAGCATGCCAAGCTGGGCATTTGGAACACCAACGCTTACGACGATCATGCGCCGTACCTCATGCCGCAGGAAACCGGCAACCATGAGGATGTGCGTTGGGCTGAGATCACGGATGATGCCGGTCATGGCATGCGTGTGAGCCGTCACGGCGAATCAGCGTTCGCGCTCAGCCTGCAGCCGTACAGCGCATTCATGTTGGAAGAAGCCCAGCATCAGGACGAACTGCCCGCTCCGAAGCACATGTTCCTGCGCGTGCTCGCCGCGCAAATGGGCGTCGGCGGCGACGATTCCTGGATGAGCCCGGTGCACCCGCAGTACCACATTCCAGCCGATAAGCCGCTCCACTTGGATGTGGATATCGAGCTGATCTGACACGTTGGGGCATGCCGGTTGCCCCAACAATTACAGGGGGGGGATCCGCGTATTCTGCGGATCTCCCCCTGCTTGCGTTATTGCGTTACCGCGTTACCGCCAATTTGCATTGGCGCTCATTGCCTCATATCATGCTCACCGCTCACCGCTGCGGATAGGAATCCTCAAAGAAGCGACGCTCGAGATGCACGATGGTGCGGAACACGTCGGCCTCCGAGCCATCCACCGACGCATACTCGTTGACGAGCGCGATCAGGCGGCCCGTCCAGGCGCGGAAATAATCGCCCTCATGCAAATCAACCCAACCCTTGTGCGCCGGAATCTGCTGAACGACGCCAGCGTCGATGGTGCGCTTGGCCCAGGCAAGATAAATCCATTCCATGCAGCACAGCGCAGTAATGAGTTCTTCCCAAGTTCCCTGAACCAGCTTGGTCAGATATTCGCAATATTCACGATTTGCCGGAGTCTGCTCGGAATTATTGTATTCTTCGTCAGTAATTCCGTATTCCTTAAGGAATCCGGTAAAATATGTTGCTTCATTGTCAGCAAACCATTGCGATTGTTTCGCCAGCATATCTTTGGTTTCCTGACGCGGCGCAAGTTCAATCGCATGTGCCATGATGCCCTGATTAAAGAACTTGAAATCCTGAATTAAATAAGACTTCAAAATCGATTCTGGAAGTGTATCATCCAGCAATTCATTCACAAAACGCGAATTGATTGCCTGATTCCATTCGTCGGCCGCCGACATATACAGCTGATCGGCCACGGAACCCGGCTCGGCTCCCAACCACGCATAATCGCCGCTTGCGGACTGCGGCGCTTCCGGAACATGATTCATGGTCACAAGACCCCCTCGGTTAATGCGGCCAATGCAAACGCAACGCACATCTCCTCGCTCCGTTCCGCCGTGGCTCGCTGTGATGGCGCCATAATAGCCGCCGTTCCCAACGTACCGAACGCGCCACCGAAACGCAAGAAGCAGAACGCTTCCATGACCGCCATGACCGCACTCAATCTCGGCGAATCATTGCGCGAATTTGTTGAGGCGGCGATCGTAGGTCATGAGGCCGTTGAGCTCTTCTTCGACGTCGGAAACCTGCGTATACACGTAGCCCGCCAATCCGCGTGATTCCAACGATTCCGCCGAATCAAGCACGGAACGGACGGCAGTGCGCCAATCCTCAATCGAATCGTATTCACCGTAGCCGTACGCGCGCGAAACCGCAGCATGATCGGCAACCAACTGCGCCAATCCTCCGAATTCCGAAATCACGAACGCACGAACGCCATGCTGCGCAACCGGCAACACCGCGTAATGCGCGGCACGACGACGCCGCTTATGCCGCTTTTCATATTCGGCCACATACCCACGCAACGGCCCCTTATCCGGGTAGATTTCCAGCGGACGGAAGTAGTTGTGCACGCTGTGAACATCGCCGCAACGCTGGTCGTACCAGCCACTCGTGGCGTCGATCGGGCGCGTCGGGTCAAGCGCATGAATGCGTTCCGCCGCATCGCACGCGTCGAACTGCCCCCACCCTTCGTTGAACAGCACCCACGTGACGATCGACGGGTGGCCGGCAAGCATGTGCACCATGGCATCGCAGGTGCGCGACCAGTCGCGGCGGTACGTCGAATCGTCGGCACCGAGCGCCGCGAAATGCTTCGCCGTGTCGTCGCGGTACTTGTTCCATGTGGCACGCATGAGCGTCGGCTTGCGGTTGGTGGCCCACGCGTTGTATTCGCCGCCACCCGACACCGCGTCCTGCCATACCAGCATGCCGAGGCGGTCGCAATGGTAGTACCAGCGCGCCGACTCGATTTTGATATGCTTGCGCAGCATAGTAAAGCCGGATTCCTTCATGGCGGTTATGTCATGCACCAGCGCTTCGTCACTCGGCGCGGTCAGCAGGCCGTCCGGCCAATAGCCCTGGTCGAGCACACCCTTGAGGAACACCGGCTTGCCATTGAGATGGAAGCGCGCGATACCCTTCAAATCAGGCTTAATCTCAACCGTGCGGAACGCGCAATACGAGCGCACAATATCTTGCTTTTCCTGCGATTTCGCGGGTTTCTCTTGAATTTCCTGCGATTCTTGCTGCAGCTTTTCCTGCTTTCCCTGCGATTTCGTCGCACCAAATTCCAGCGTCGCCGTCACGTCATACAAATACGGATCGTTCGGCGACCACAAGTGTTCGGCCCGCGTTGCGATTTCCGTGCGTACCTTGCGCATGCCAGCCGGCAGCAGTTCGTCCGCGACGATCGTGCCGTCCGCGGGATCGGCTACGACGATATGCAGTTTGGCATTCGGCTTGTCTCCGCCGATTTCCGCGCGAATAAACAATCTGCCGTCGGCGGCGCCCTTCAGCGTAAGCGTCTGCACGTACGCTTCCGGCACGATCTCCATCCACACGCTCTGCCAAATGCCGCTTTGCGCGGTGTACCAAATCCCCTCGCGCTCGATTTTCTGCTTGCCGCGCATTTGCGTGCCCGAATCGTTCGGATCGTACACGCACAACGCAATCTCGAAAGCATCATCGGGATCGACGAATGCCGAAATATCGACGTCAAACGGCAAATATCCCCCGACATGCATCCCTGCAAACTGCCCGTTGATAAAGCAGGCGCACACGTAATCGACCGCTTCGAAATGCAGCATCAAGCGGTTCGCATCGCCGATCTGCCGAACCGCTTCCTCTCCCCCAAGCGTCACGGGATGCACCACCGTGCGATACCAGATCATATTGTCTGGGTAAATCGTCTGATGCACGCCGGAAAGCGCGGATTCCGGGGAGAACGGCACCAAAATCTTGCCGTCGAACGTTTCGGGGATGGCCGCTTCCTTCACTGCCTGCACCGCTTCGTCACGGGTGAGCACAGCCGCGGATTTGCGCCATTTCGAGCCGTTGCCGCTTTCGGGAATGGACACGATCGCGTAATCCCAGAATCCGTTGAGCATGGTGTGATTGCCGCGCACCATGGTTGGGCGCGGATGCTCGTTCAGGATTGGCGTGCGGCCGTTTTCCAGTTTGCGTTCGCCGTCTTTTGCAGGGCAGAACGCCTTGTGGGCGTCGTTGGAAGACAACCATTCGCCGGCGATCTGTTCGCCCCAGGGCGTCCACAACTGCTGCAGCGGCTCTTGGGAACGCATTTTCGTAGGCGCGGCTTTCAGCACTCGCTTGACGTCCAACATAAGAGCCTCCCTGCAGCATCGCATTTCCCTCAACTTCCTCATTGTAACGAGAGGAATGGCAAAGAGAAATAGCGATTGTTACGGATTTTGAAATCGATTCAATCCGGATTGCACTATAGATTTGTAAAATCGTATATAGAAAGTCGAATATTGCACATTAGATTTACAAGTCGGATTTGCAAAATCAGATATAAAAAGCCGGTGCAAGAACTTCGTAATTCCTTGCACCGGCAATCAGAACAACTCACCTTAGCGGCAAATCAGGCCAAATCAAGCCGAATCCCCAGGTGAATCAGCGAATCAGCCTTCCAGCTTGGCCTTTTCGGCGGCAAGACGGGCCGCCTCGGCCTCACGACGAGCCTTCAGCTCCGAATCGAAGCGAGCGAGCTCCTCTTCGACGGCCTCCGGCGGAATCTTCGCGAAAATCGGATGCGGCTTCGGCACTGCAGTGCCGGCCACGATCGGCTCGGAAGCCCACGGATGCACGGTTTCGCCCAGCTTGTAGTCGCCGGTGATGATCGGATACATGAAGCCCGGCTTGTCGAGATCCTCGACCTCTTCCAAGCGTGGCAACGGCGAGAACGTGCCTGTGCCGCCGAGAGCCTCCCACACCTTCTGCGCGGAATGCGGCAGGAACGGGGCCAGCAGGTGGTTCGCGTCGGACACGGCCTGGGCGGCAACGTGCAGCACGGTGCCGAGGCGAGCCGGATTGTCCTTGATCTTCCACGGTTCGGTGGCGGAAATGTACTTGTTGATGTCGCCGACCACGCGCATGGCTTCGCTCAGCGCGTTCTTCTGGCGATGGTTCTCGATCAGCGAACCGACCGTGTCGAACGCGGCCTTGGTTTCGCTCAGCAGAGCGCGATCCTCATCGGTCATTTCGCTCTCATCGAGCGCCGGAATCTCACCGAAGTTCTTGTTCATCAGATTGGCCACACGGTTGACGAGGTTGCCCCAGGAAGCGGCAAGCTCCTCGTTGTTGTGGCGCACGAACTCAGCCCATGTGAAGTCGGAATCGGAGCTTTCCGGACCGGCCACGGAAATGTAGTAGCGCACGGCATCCACAGGGTAGCGGGCGAGAATGTCCTTCACATAAATGACGATGCCACGCGAAGACGAGAACTTCTTGCCTTCCATGGTCATGAATTCGGAAGCCACGACCTGCTCCGGCATGTTCAGCGGACCGAGCTTGCCAGTTTCGCCGCCCTTGGAGCCCTGACCGTTGTAGCCGAGCATTTCGGACGGCCAGATCTGGGAGTGGAACGTGATGTTGTCTTTGCCCATGAAGTAGTAGCCCGGGGTTTCCGGATCATTCCACCATGCGCGCCATGCTTCCGGATCGCCCTTGCGGCGAGCCCATTCGATGGATGCCGACAAGTAGCCGATCACCGCGTCGAACCACACGTACAGCTTCTTGTTCGGATTGTCGATCCAGCCGGCAACCGGAACGGGAATGCCCCAGTCGATGTCACGCGTGATGGCACGCGGCTTGACTTCCTTGAACAGGCCGATGGAGAAGTTGATGACGTTGGTACGCCAGCCTTCGCGGGTCTTCAGCCATGCGAGATTGGCTTCGGCGAGCGCCGGCAGGTCGAGGAAGAAGTGTTCGGTTTCCTCAAAGCGCGGGGTTTCGCCGTTGATTTTGGAAACGGGATTGATGAGCTCGTCCGGGTCGAGTTCGTTGCCGCAGGCGTCGCACTGGTCGCCGCGGGCACCGTCGGCACCGCAGATCGGGCAGGTGCCTTCGATGTAACGGTCAGGCAGGGTGCGGCCGGTGGACGGCGAGATGGCGACCTTCTGGGTGCCCTTATAAATGTAGCCGTTGGCGAGGCACTGCCTGAACAGTTCCTGCACCACCTGCTCGTGATTGCCGGTGGTGGTGCGGGTGAACAGGTCGTAGCTCAGGCCGAGATCGCACAGATCCTTGGCGATCACACGGTTGTAACGGTTGGCGAGCTCCTGTGCGCTGACGCCTTCCTTGTCGGCTTCCACCAGGATCGGGGTGCCGTGCTCGTCGGTGCCAGACACCATCAGCACGTCATTGCCCTTCATGCGCTCGTAGCGCGCGTATACGTCGGAGGGCACGCCGAATCCGGCGACGTGACCGATATGACGGGGGCCGTTAGCATACGGCCAAGCAACATTCACCAAAATATGACTCATGGTGCCTGATTATACAAACCGCCATATCCCGCTTTTTCCATGTATTTCGGTAGTTGGATTTTTATTGGAGGATGGACGTGCGATCGTCGATTTCAATCGTTTGAAATAGCTTGCATCATATTTTGCATATCTGCCGATCTATCCACATTGTTGCATTACGCAACAATCATTTTCCACATATCCACAGATTTTCGGGGGCTGGTGGCGCAACGGAATTCGAATCCGCTACGGTACCGTCATGGACACTCCACCACCCCTTCTGGGCAACGATGACCTTCCGGGCCCGATGTGCCTGAACCTGCTGGCCTCATCCGGCGCGCTGTGCAAGCTCGACAGCGTGAACGCCTATTCATGCCACGATTCGGACACGTTGTACGGGCGGGCCTGCATCATCGCGACATTGCTGCCGAGCCGGTCCGTGGCATGTTCACGCACCGCCGCATGGGTTTGGCTAGGCGGCACCTTCCCCGAATCCATCGACATTATCGCGAAAGCCCACTATCGAGCGCTACGTTACGGCCGTAAAATCAACGTTTTCAACCGTCTCGCACCAAACGAACACACCATCAAAGTCGGTCCGATCATCGTGACCACGCCTGTTCGCACCGCATGCGATCTCGCATTGAACTGCACTCCCGAAAGCGAATCGTTGGTTTCCGAAATCATCTGCATGCTTATGCAGGAATTTCATTTCCGCTCCAACGATTGCATGCAAATCATGCAGGAGACGAAGCATATTCGCAACGCGCCACAGGCACGCAACTACATTCTTGCGATCGACGGAAGAAGCGACGAATATGAGCGCAGCGCATAGCAGGCATAAGGCGCGGCGCGCGACGCACGCCGACAGGATAGATGCCGACAGAGCAAACGGATTCCGCAGACTGCTCGGAATCCAAGAAAAACGCAGGCCACGGACGCATCGCGCGACGCATCGGCATGCGCGGAATCTCGCACACCGTGCACAGCGGACGCGCCGCGAACCGCCGCCATACCAGCCCAAACCGCGGCCGAAACCGCTGGTGGATCCGCCGTCTCCCCCAATTCCATTGACGCCGCTGGTGGCGTGCAGTCCGGACACACCGCAGGACGTGCTATGGCATATCGCGGAATACACGCCGCAACTGCGCAAATGGCTGGTCGCCAATCCTTCCGCAACACCGGCGATGTTGGACTATCTTGCGCAAGTCGGCGGGCCGGACGTGGCCCGCGCCCTGCAAATACTGCTGGAATCGTTGGAATCGTGCGGATCGCAAGCATGCAGCTAACATTTGCGCGACGGGCAATCGCACGATAGGCAATCGCCGGACGATAACTAATATGGACTTACTGCTTCATCGCAAGAACCGCATTGTAGACCTGCTTGCGATTGGCAAGCGAGCCGTCCGCAAGGGGATGCTCGGCAACGACCTGCGAAATCGCGTCTTTGATGCGCAGATTGTCTTCCTGCGCACGGTCGATCGACAGCACCGCCAAGTCTTCGACGCTCAACGATGCGGGGGCAGCAGCGTCGGCCTCCTCTTCGGAAGCGCCGGCAACGACCAACACCATTTCGCCGCGCGGCGGCTCGTCGATCACGCTCTGGCGAATCTGCGCGATGGTTCCGCGACGGATCTGCTCAAAATCCTTGGTAAGTTCACGGCAAAGCGCCATCTTGCGGTTCGGACCGAACACGTCAAGCAAGTCGGCCATGGAATCGTCGATGCGATGCAGGGTTTCGTAAAACACGATGGTGCGGCGTTCAGAACGCAGGGTGCGCAGGTATTGCACGCGTTCGGAATGCTTGCGCGGCAGGAATCCTTCATAGCAGAAGCGGTCGGTGGGCAGTCCTGAAAGGCACAGCGCGTCCAGCACTGCGGACGGACCGGGAGCGCAGGTGACGGGCAGACCACGTTCGATGGCGCGACGCACGATCGCGAGGCCCGGATCGTTGATGGTCGGCATGCCCGCGTCGGACACGACCAGCACGGTAGCGCCGGTTTCCACCTGATCGAGCAGACCGTCGGACTTGTCTCGCTCGTTGTGATCGTGGTAGGCCACCACGCGGCCGTTCACGTGCACGCCGAGACGGTTGGCGAGCGCGTAGAGACGGCGGGTGTCTTCGGCGGCCACGATGTCGGCGCGCTCCAGGAGCGCAATGAGGCGTGCGGAGGCGTCGGCCGTGTTGCCGATCGGCGTGGCAGCCATCACCACCGTGCCTTGCGGAACGTCGGTTCCGCACACGAGGGCGTCAAGTCCCGTGCCAGACTGTTCCGCCGCTGTCGGCGATTCTGCCATCTCCGCCGTATTCACCATTCCCGCAGTTCCCGTTACTTCTGCCGTATTCGCACTCAACTCATTCAGTTTCAAGTCCAACGTCTCATTCATGCGTTCCATGCCTTCAGCCTATCCAACGCAAAGGAAAACAGCCCTCCCCGCGTCCTAAACCCCCAATCGCTGGAACAATCCGGACACAAAACAGACCCTCAGCGGGGTGATTCCCCCACCCACTGGAACAATCACCCCGCTTACAGCCCCAGTAACGTCCCAAAACATCCAGACATTGGAACAATCCGGACGCCAACAGGCTTAAAAACGTCCTGATTCTTCCAGTGACTGGAAGAATCCGCCCGCCTACAAGACTAAAAGCGGGCAGATTCCTCCACCGACTGGAAGAATCCGCCCGCAAACGCATGCTTACACCGCGCACACGTACTTACCTCGTGTACATACGTGGCAGCGAATCGGCCATGCGTATGAAGCTGTTGCGCGCGAAAGCGTTGAAATCGCGCGCATACGGCGATTCCGGCAGCAGAGTGCCATATGCGCCCGTGCCAGCAGCGCCCGAATCATTGCCCCAGACCGCCGGATATGCGCCGGTCACGGCATGCACGTCGGAATCCGTATCGGGGGTAATCACCTTGCTGGTTTCGTTTTGATGACCGAACATGGAGAATTTTCCGGCCGCCGCATGCAACGCTTCGAGCAGCGCCCGCGATTGCCGATTCAGATTCCCATCAACCGATTGCGCAAGATTTTCCGCCACGATTCACACTCCCTTGTATTTGCCGTATTCGCCTAGTCTTGCATTGCCCCAACCGCTCTCGCATTGCCTTACTGCTGTTTCCACGCTATCTTCCGCGCCATCGAAACACACTTTCGTACCGTCAACATGCGCGATTCGTGTTCAGCGGCCCCACTATTTGATTTGTTGACCTCACGATTCCGTTTTTCGCCGCCTTTTTTCAAATCATGAGGTCACCAAATCAAAATCATGAGGTCACCCCCCCACCCAAAAAAACCAAAATCGTGAGGTCACAACGCCAAATCACAATGAGCGATATGCGACATACCGGATATATCGCACACTCTAAAGCCAAACAGCCAAACACCAAACACCCCCAAACCAAAATCACCCACCGCAGTTGACACTTTGCGTCCGTTTGTGCAGATTTGCCAACCGTCGGGCATTACTAGGCGCCGCATTAGAGGGTCGCTGGTAGGCTGGCATTGGTTCCGCAAGGGCAACCCACACAAGGCAGCCTGAACCACTTAATTTTGGACGTTTAGATGTAAGGTACTCACAGAGAGCATTTCATGGGAATTATCAACTTCTTCATTAATCTGCTCAAGGATCCGCGCACGGCGATCGCCAGCTGGATCTCCATGGGCGTCGCCCCCACGCTTGGTTTCATCTTCCTGATTGTGTTCGTCGAAACCGGCGTCGTGTTCTTCCCGTTCCTGCCGGGCGACTCCCTGCTGTTCGCCGCCGGCTTCTTCGCCGCGCCCGACGCCCAGACCGGCGTTTCCGCACTACCGCTGTTCGCGCTGCTGCCCGTGGTCTGGTGCGCTCCGATCATCGGCGACCAGTGCAACTACTGGGTCGGCCACTTCTTCGGCCGTCGCATCATCGAATCCGGCAGAGTCAAGGCTATGACCCCCGAACGCCTCGCCAAAACCGAAGGCATGATCGAAAAGTGGGGCCCGCTCGCCGTGTTCCTCGGCCGTTTCTTCCCGTTCATCCGCACGTTCATGCCGTTCATTTCCGGCATTTCCGGCATGCGTTGGAGCCGTTTCACCCCGTTCTCCGTGCTCGGCGGCCTGTGCTGGTCCACCCTGTTCACGCTGCTCGGCTACTTCTTCGGCGGCATTCCGGCCGTGCAGAAGCATTTCGAACTGGTCATCATTGCGATTCTCGTGCTGTCGCTGATTCCTACCTTCGTCGGCTTGCTCAAAGCAAAGTTCGGCAAAAAGAAGGCTGATGCCGCGACCGCGGAAGCCTGATCTTACGTTTTCTCCTTTTCTTGCGATTGCGGTGTCTTTCGATTTTTCGGAAGGCACCGTTTTCGTATGCTTTCGCATGCTTTTCCTGCAAGGGATATTCCGCAACACGCGAATCTCGCAGATTGCATTCGTACAGACTTCGTACTAGAATCGCGAGAGTTGTCTTGCTTAGCGTGTTGCTAGACATGACTTGGGGCCGTAGCTCAGTTGGTAGAGCGCTTCGTTCGCATCGAAGAGGTCGCGGTTTCGACTACCGTCGGCTCCACTAAGCCCGCTGCATTCATTCCACCGCAGCGGGCTTTTTCTTTTCCTAGCCACCAGACAAATCTGCCATACGTAAGCGAGATGGGGCGAAAAATCAGGCCTGGGATACGCGCTGACGTACGAAAGCGTCGAGCGAGGCCGCGTCAATGCCCTCGTAGCCCTTGATCGAGGCGAACTGCGGGCCGTTGGAATTGTCGATCTGCATGAACCCGGTCTGGCCGATCGTCGTCGCGCCGGAGGCGACGGCCGAACGCAGGCCCGACATGGAATCCTCAATCGCAATGCAGTACTTCATATCTTCCGGAGCGATGCCCAAGCGACGACCCGCCTCCAAATACGGGGCCGGAGACGGCTTCTTCTCAACATCATCATCGCCGCACACGTAGCCCGCAAACGCGCCAGCCGGCGCTTGGGCAACCAGATTCTCCGCAAGATGACGCGGCGACGTGGTGACCAGCATCGAAGGAACGCCAGCGTCACGCAGCGCGACAAGCACGTCTTCCACGCCTTCGATCCACGGAATGCGCTCGAATTCCTTTTGGGCGACGTAATCGATCATGCCCTGGCCGATCTCTTCAATCGACAGCTGGCAACCATGCTCCACCATGCGACGGGCCACATCCGGAACCGGCGTGCCCGAACCCTGCCAGGCGAGCTCCTCATCCCAATATCCGCCATGCGCGGCGGCGATTTTCATCTCACCCTCATGCCAATACGGTTCGGAATCGATCAGCGTGCCGTCCATATCCCAAAACACGGCCTTGATCATCAGGTTCGTCTCGGTCATGATGTTCCTTCCCTACGACCGTCGGACGCGGAGCACCGGATTTCCGGGCAGCGCCGTCCATCGCGACTTCCACTGCCATTTCAGCAGAGCGGCAAGACGGCAGCATTCGCGAGTTGCGGCAAAACGGCAGACAACAAACAGGCATACAAGCGAGGCAAACGAAAAGCGCCCGGACGGTCCTCCATCCGAGCGCTTCCCATATCGACGCAATACTTCGCGCCTACGTATTCGCAAAATTATCCGATTTTTTTCACGAATTATCGGCAACCCCCATCGCTATAATCCATGAAATTCGAAAATTTCACTTGTATCGGGAGATTTGAAATTCACTCTCCCTGATTTTCACTGTTTTCCACAGCGGTTTCAGCGGCCTTTTCCGCATTTTCCGCCTTCCAGCGAGCGATGCAACGTTCCACGCGCTTGTATCCGATGATCTTCGGATCAAGCCCGGCCTCGCGGAAAATCGCGGCAGGCGAGCCACCTTCGGCATACCTGCGCATGCAATCATCGCGAAACTCCTTGGAGTAACAAATACGATACTGGGTGACCGATTCCACGGCATCCAGAGACCCGAGATACTTGCGGGTCTTAGCTGTGAACGCAACTCTTGGCACTGTACGCTCCTAACCTTTCCTGTTCTCGCCGCATATCTTACCCCCTCCTCCATGATTATTCATGGGCAAAGAGAACCATCTTTCACCGAAGCACCTTGACGACCGGAAGAATGACAGTTAGAACGCGGATACTCAACATTATTTCCCACAACGACGACATCGTCGCAGGAAGCAATGCATTTGGTAAAACTAAATAACAAAACAGGCACATCTGTTGCAAGATATGCCTGTTTTTGAATTTTTTTCAATGTTTTCTGAAAATCAGTCAATCCCCCAAAGCACGATAGACCTAGAAATCGGCTGAGAAACGGGTTTACCCCTCTCAATCCCCTCGTTTTCGCCTGCGACACCCCCACCGCGCGTGTCGTACGCATCAGCCGCGACACGCGCGGCCTCCACGGACTCGCGCGACGGCAGCTGACGGGCGTCGACCTGAATCTGCCGACGCCACATGCGAGCGCGGCGGGAACGTTCGATTTCCACAATGTCACCGTCCGCATCGGCCGCGAACACGCTGGAACCGGCCGGCCGGCGCAATCGCTCGACTTGCCGGCGCAGCTCGCGGTTCTCCTCTTCCAAGGAAAGGATCCGCGCGATGCCAGCCAGGTTGATGCCTTCTTCCTGACTCAGCTGCTGCGCTTTCGCAAGGCGCGAGATGTCTCGCAGCGAATACCGGCGAGCGCCACCGTCCGTGCGTTGCGGCACCACCAGCCCCAAACGATCGTATTGGCGGAGCGTCTGCGGATGCACGTTGGCGAGTTCGCCGGCGCGACCGACCGTGAACATCGGCAGTTCGATGTCGAAACCAACTTCATCCGCCCCGTCCAGATCGGCCCTGCCGGCCACGATCGCCATTGCGCACATGTCGTACAGCATTTTGGCCTGCCGCGCCGCACGGGCTTGGGAGGTCCGGGATGCGCGTGCCATGGCAATCAGCGCTCCTTGGCAAGTTCGTCAGCGAAATCGCCGCACTCCTTGTCGAATTCCTTTGCCGCATGCTTGACTTTCAGGCTCGGCTTGTCGGGAATGCGGATTTGCACACGCCCGATCAGATCGCCGTCGCCCTGCCTGTTGGCCACGCCCCTGCCGGAGATGCGCACTTCGGTGCCGCTGGACGAGCCTGCCGGCACTTTGAAGGTGACTTCGTTGCCGTCGATATCCTGTGCGGTCACTTTCGCGCCCGCCACAGCCTGACCGACGGTGATTGGCAGATCCATGATGATGTCACGCTTGCGCAGGCTGAATTTCGGATCTTCGGCAACGTTGATCTGCAGGTACAGATCGCCGTTTTTTCCGCCGTTACGACCCGGCTTGCCCTTGCCTGGAATACGGATTTTCTGCCCGTCACGCACGCCCGCTGGAACATGCGTCTTGAACTTTTTTCCGTCGGCAGACAGTGAAACCGTTGCCCCCTTGACCGACTGGCGGAAAGTCAGATTGATCTTGGAATTGCGGTCTTCGCCATCTTCCGGCTGCGCAGCCTGCTCGTAGCTGCCCCCGTAGGGGTTGCCAGCCCCGGCAGGGCCACCAGCGCCGCCACCGAACATCGAGAAAATATCGTTGATATTCGGATTGCCGCCACCGGTCTGGAAGCGGATGCGCGAGCCATTGCCGCCCGTGCCATACGCTCCAGAGCCAGCGCCAGCGCCGAACATCGAGCCGAAAATGTCGGAGAATGCCCCCGCGTCGAATCCGCCCGCACCGGAGCCGCCGGCGAAGCGCGCGCCGCCCATGCCGAACTGACGGATGGCGTCGTACTTCTGGCGGTTGTCTTTGTTGCTGAGCACGTCGTACGCTTCGGAAATGTCTTTGAACTTTTCCTCCGCTTCCTTGGTCTTGTTCAGATCAGGATGGTACTTGCGCGCCAGCTTGCGGTACGCTTTGGTAATCTCATCGTCCGTGGCGTCTTTGGAGACACCGAGGACCTTGTAGAAATCCTTGCTCAGCCATTCATTCTCAGCCATGATGTGCCTCCTTTCACGAGGTTGCTGATGTCAAATGCCTGTTGTTGTTGAAATCGCTGTCACTGCGCTAGCTCTGCGGGGACGCCACGACCACGCGAGCCGCGCGAATCACGCGGTCGCCGATACGGTAGCCGGCTTCCACCACGGTGTCGACGGTTTCCTTCTCGGCCTGCGGATCCGGCTTGTGCAGGATCGCGTCATGCTTGGTCGGGTCGAAATCCTCGCCTTTTTCGCCGAACTTCTCGACGCCGAACTTTTCGAACGCCTTGTCGATTTTGGCGGAAACGGCTTTGAAGGATTCGTCCATTTCGCTGTGTTCGCGAATGCGATCGATGTCATCAAGTGCCGGCAGCAGTGCGGTCAGCACGTCGATGATGCCGTGCTGGCGGAAGCGTTCCTGCTCCTTCTGCGAACGATTGCGGAAGTTGATGAATTCCGCACGTTCGCGCTGAAGGGCTTCCAAGTATTCCGCCGCTTCCTTCTTGGCCTGGCCAAGCGGAGTCAGCGTATCTTCACCATCTTGCGTCGCACTATCCGCAGCATCGCCGTTTTCTTGCGATTCGGAAGATGCTGCGTTCGCGGCCGTTGATGCAGTTTCAGAAGCCACGGAATCAGCAGATGCAGTTGCTGCAGAATCGCCATTATTCTGCGATTCCTGCGATGCACCGGCTGCAGGGGCGGCCTGCCCGGACAGGTTGTCCATGTCGGGCAGGTCGTTCAGATATTCGTCCTTGTTGAAGTCGGACATGATTACTTGTTGTCCTTGTCGTCATCGTCCACGACTTCGGCGTCAACCACGTCGTCGTCAGCGGGAGCGGAACCGGCGGCACCTGCGGCGCCTGCGGCATCGGCGGCACCCTGCTGTGCGTAGAGGGCCTGGCCGATCTTCTGGGCGGAGGTCATCAGCTCGCTCTGGGCGGACTTGATCTTCTCAATGTCCTCACCCTTCAGGGCTTCCTTGAGCTCGTTGACCTTATCGGTGACTTCCTTGGCCACATCGTCGGAGAGCTTGTCTTTATTGTCGTTGACGAGCTTCTCGGTCTGATAGGCGAAGGATTCGGCCTGGTTGCGGGTTTCGGCGTCTTCCTTGCGCTTCTTGTCTTCGGCTTCGTGAGCTTCGGCTTCCTTGACCATGCGGTCGATTTCGTCCTTGCCCAGGCCGGAACCGCCGGTGATGGTCATGGACTGTTCTTTGCCAGTGCCCTTGTCCTTGGCAGACACGTGCACAATGCCGTTGGCGTCGATATCGAAGGTGACCTCGATCTGCGGAACGCCACGCGGAGCCGGAGCGATGCCGGTCAGCTCGAAGGTGCCCAGCGGCTTGTTGTCGCGAGCGAACTCACGCTCGCCCTGGTAAACCTGAATAAGCACGGACGGCTGGTTGTCTTCAGCAGTGGAGAAGACTTCGGAACGCTTGGTCGGAATGGCGGTATTACGGTCGATGAGCTTGGTCATGATGCCACCCTTGGTTTCGATGCCGAGGGACAGCGGGGTCACGTCGATGAGCAGCACGTCCTTGCGGTCGCCCTTGATGACGCCGGACTGCACGGCTGCGCCGACTGCCACGACTTCATCCGGGTTCACGGACTGGTTGGCTTCCTTACCGCCGGTGAGCTCCTTGACGAGCTCCTTGACGGCCGGCATACGGGTGGAACCGCCGACGAGCACCACGTGGTCGATATCGGAAACACCGATGCCAGCGTCATGCAGCACGTTGTTGAACGGGGTGCGGCAGCGACCCAGCAGATCGGAGGTCATGCTCTCGAAGTGGGCGCGGGTCAGGGTTTCGTCCAGATGCACCGGAGTGCCGTCAGGGGTCATGGCCAGGTACTGCATGGAGATGGAAGTGCTCGAAGAGGAGCTCAGCTCCTTCTTGGCCTGTTCTGCAGCTTCCTTCAGGCGCTGCAGGGCGATCTTGTCCTTGCTCAGGTCGATGCCGTACTTGTTCTTGACTTCGTCGACGAGCCAGTCGATGATCTTCTGATCCCAATCGTCGCCGCCCAGGTGGTTGTCGCCGTTGGTGGCCTGCACCTGAATGGTGGAGAAGCCGTCATCATCCTTGCCGATCTCCAGCAGGGACACATCGAAGGTGCCACCACCGAGGTCGAAGACCAGAATGGTTTCATCTTCCTTACCCTTTTCGAGGCCATAAGCCAGTGCAGCCGCGGTCGGCTCGTTGATGATACGCAGCACGTTCAGGCCTGCGATGGTGCCGGCGTCCTTAGTGGCCTGACGCTGAGCATCGTTGAAGTATGCCGGGCAGGTGATCACAGCGTCGGTGACCGGCTCGCCGAGGTAGGCTTCGGCATCGCGCTTCAGCTTCATCAGCACCTGTGCGGAAATCTCCTGCGGAGTCCACTTCTTGCCGTCGATTTCAACGGTCCAGTCGGTGCCCATGTGGCGCTTGACGGAGCTGATGGTGCGGTCGACGTTGGTCACAGCCTGACGCTTGGCAACTTCGCCGACAAGGATCTCACCGGACTTGCTGAACGCCACGACGGACGGCGTGGTGCGAGCGCCTTCAGCGTTCACGATAACGGTGGGCTGGCCACCTTCAAGAGTTGCGATGCAGGAATTGGTAGTACCCAGATCGATGCCAACTGCGCGTCCCATAACTTGTCTCCTTTGTAGATAGGTTCGCTATGCGTTTTCTGTTCTGTTCGTTCTTTCGCCCGAGTTTCGGTTTGCCGTCTCTCGGACTTTCCAAAACTTGAGCCTACACCACTCAACTTTGAATCGCAAGCGATTATTCCCAAATCTACAAAAAAGTTGAGCTCTCTTCGCTCAACTTTTTTCGGACGTAATCTTAAGTGCAATATCAGGATACGATTTCAAGGTGCGATTTCAAGATACGATCGCCATCAAACCCGATCGTACGGTGAGATAAAAGATCCGGATCACACTGCGACGCGTGCGATCCGGATCTAGTCCGTGATCTTCAGATCTCTTCAGATTTTCAGTGGCTGATCTTGGCGGTCTTGACGATCATCGCGATTGCGGCCAGCATGGCGATCACAAGCGCGGCAATGGTGATTGCGGTACCGGTGTTGCCGAGCACACCGGACTTCGGATTGTTGTTCACCTTGCCGGAAGCGATCACGTCATTCTTACCGTCGCCCGGCTTCTCATCTGAGGAATCGCGGGCCGGAGCCTGGAAGTCGACGGTCACGGTCTTGCCAGACTGGCGGCCGGTGACGGTGAGCGTGTACTCGTTGCCTTCAGTGACCTTGTCGAGCATGATGCCGGTGGTCTGAGCGGTCTTGACGCGCACGCCGGAGACCGGAGTGGAGCTGTCGGAAGCGGCGACCACGTTGCCGGACTTGTCCTTGAGTTCGTAAGAGAGCACTGCGTCGCCATTGAATCCGGTGGATTCGGCCACATACTTGCCATCGGTGAGCTTGACTTCGGTCTTGGCGTCGTTGGAGAGCGACTGCTGAGCATCGGAGGTGGAGGCAAGGCCGAGGGTGTTGGCGATGGTGTAGAAGTTGTCGGTCTGGTCGGTCAGGCCAATCACGCGCTGGGCCCCAGGGCCGGAAGCAGCAATGCGCAGTTGGGTGCCGGTGTGAGCCATGTCGCCACCGTTGTAGCCGCCATCCTCGTCGCGGGAGTCAGCTTCAGCGGTGCCGTAGGAGACGACCATGTTATTGCCATCAGCGGTCTTGAGCACGGTGGAGAGCGCATAAGCCGGCTGAGCGTTGAGGATCTGGGAGGTGTGGGCGTGGTCGGCGGTAACGATCACGAGGGTGTTGCTCAGATCAACGTTCTTCATGGCGTAAGCGATGGCCTGATCGAAATCGTCGGTTTCACCAATCTGGCCGCAAGCGTTGCCAGCGTGATCCTGCTTGTCGATGGAAGCGCCTTCAACCTGCAGGAAGTAGCCGTTTGTGTTGCCGGCCGGGTTGGCTTCGAGCAGATCGAGCGCCTTCTTGGTCATGTCAGCGAGCGAGGAGCCCTGGTTGCCGAGCCAGTCGGCGTTCGGAGTGCATACGGTCGGGTTGGCGTCTTTGGCCGGGTCCTTGGCGGTGGCCTTGGATGGGTTGAACTTGGTAGGCATGTTGCCGTCGCTCATCAGGGCGAGCACCGGCTGGCCTTCCTTGTATTCGAGCGCGTTCATGGCAGCCGGATCGTTCTCGACGGTCTGGTAGCCCATTTCCTTGGCCTGCTCCCACACGGTCTTGCCAGCGTATTCGCCGCCCTGAACGGTCTGGCGGAAGTACTTGGAACCGCCGCCGATGGTCACATCAGCGCGGGTATCGAGCAACTGCTCGGAAATGGAACCGATGCCGCCGTTCTCCTTGAGCTGATTCACGAGGCAACGTTTCGCAGCATCATTAGAGGAACCGTCGGTCTTGCCTTGCGGACCGTAGCAGCCACGCTCAGTGGAGTGCGATTCGAGCACGGCCGGGGTGGCATCCTGGATTTCGGCGGTGGTCACATTGCCGGTAGCCTTGCCTGCCGCCTTGGCGAGTTCGAACAGATTGAGCTGCGGATTGCCATAAACGTCGACATCGACCGCGTTGTTGTAAGTCTTAGTGCCGGTTGCCCATGCGGAGCCGGATGCGGAGGAATCGGTCACTGCGGTGAGCTTGCCCGGGTTCGGGTTGGCGTTGAGACTGCCCTTGTCATCCTTGCCGACCGCACTGTCGCCGCTGTTGCCGCCCAGCGAGAAGGTGGTGTACTGGCCGGTGCCGGCATTGGTGTCGCCGAGCTCTGCCGGCTGGCCGACTGCGTCAAGGCCTTCAAAGTGACCGTTTGCACCCTTCAGGTAATCGCGGGCGACGGTAATTTCGGAATCGCCCATGCCGTCGCCAATGAACAGGATGACGTTCTTGGCGTTGCCATTGCCGATGGCCGCAATGCGCTGTGCGCCGCCGTGCTGAGCCAGTTCCGCAACGGACTTGCCGTTCAGATTGTAAGTGGAAGTTTCGTTGGCGAGCGCCGGTGCCGCGAGCACACCGAGCGTTGCAGCGGAAGCGATTGCTGCAATCGCTCCTTTGAGAGCCCTTCGATTGTTCATCTTTTTCTTCTTTCTTTAGCCTGTGCTGTATTGCGATCTCCACGCTAGATTTCGCAAACCAACTTCCGAGGCGTTTTAGACGAACGAAACGTGAACTCTCGTCTTTACAAAGTGAACACTTATCTCAAATTCCCTTCCCTCCAACCATCATCCCCAATATTCACCATTAAAACTGAATCATGACTCATGCTTTTGTCGCATGATGTGCTGACGGTCAAGTGGAAGCGTGGACGGATCGGGTGGCTTTTACGGCTACGAATATCGAGCGAATCAGGAGCACGCACAGGTAGCATGCGAACAGAATCGAGCCGACGCGTGGTGAGACTACGCCCGCTATCCACGTACCGAATGGCGCGGTAACGGCAGCCACCAAGCCAATAACCAGCGCGGCCTTTACATGCACCAGCTTGCGTTTCAGGTTTGCCGCGCTTGTGGTAATCGAGTTCGGGAACATGGCCAGCAGCGACGTACCTCGCGCAATCAGATCGGACGCGCCGAACAGCATCGATAGTGCGGGCACGGCGAGAGCCCCGCCGCCAATTCCCAGCAGTCCCGCCAACGTGCCAATCACCACACCCAGCAGCCCCAGGCAAACTCCGGTCAACGCACTCATCGCAATGTGCTGGTCGCGCGACGGCACGAAACTAATCTGATTGGCCACCACAAACACGAGAAACACTACGAAAATCCATCGCAATACGAATTCCGGCAAACGCGAAAGCAGCCAGCTGCCAATCTGCCCGCCCACAAACATGCCGCAAAACAGCAGCAGCGCGGCGAGCCAGTCCACATTCCCGCAAGTCGCGTAAGAAATGACGCCGGAAATCGAGGTTGGTACGATCGCAAGCATTGACGTCGCCGCCGCATTACGTTGCGCCAGTCCGAGCCATACCAGCGCGGGCACAATCACCGTGCCGCCGCCAATGCCAAACATGCCGGATAGTAGCCCTACTGCCACGCCGACGATCACCAGCACCGCAATGCCTCGCGCGGATTCATCGAGTCCCGCAGGATCCGCGCCAAACAGCCGGTCCGCTTTCCCGCCGAATTTCCCGCTCGGTTGCACACTCGATCGCACACTTTCTTCAGCGCGTTCAACACTTTCAGCATTCGAAATATTGGAAATATCCGATTTCTTCATCGCTCCCCTACCATCGCACTTTCTTCATCTTGCGATAATTGCGATAGTACATTCCCACACATCGCAGCGTCGCAAGACCGGCAGAATACGAGAAGGAAGAAGAGAAACTACGCCCGTCTGCCGGACGAGTGGCGCCCGGCAGCCACGCGATCGGCTTTCACGATGCGCCCGCGCCGCCACAGCCGTGCCAGCCATACGCACGCGAATCCAATGATCGACACGAGCAGCCCAATCACAAGAGCCGCCACAGCCGTCATATACCCCGGCTCGTCGTACGTGGTCGCGTCCGGCACCTTCGGGTTCGGTATGCGATGCCCGCGCACGAGCAGCCTGTGCGAGTTCACCCCGTATGGCGTGCATGTGATCAGCGTCGCATAGTCTTTGCCGGATTCGATGTTGAGTTTGCTGATGTCGCTCGGCAGCACTACGGAAATTTGGTCAACCTGGTACGTGTAGGTTTCGTCGAGCACGTGGAATGCGAACGTGTCGCCTTTTTGCAGTTCGTCGAGACCGGTGAGCAGTTTCGCGCTGGGCAGTCCGGTATGCCCGGAAATCACCGCATGCGTGGTTTCGCCGCCTACGGGCAGTGACGTTCCCGCCAAATGCCCTGCCGCGATTTGCAGCACGCCTTCGCTGGTGCCATGGTAGACGGGCAGCTTCACTTTGATGCGCGGTATGGTCACGTATCCCATGATGCCGGTACCGGTTATGTCGAGCGTGTTTTCATATGTTTGCCGCTGTTCGTCGGTAAGGTGCCAGCGGTCGCCGTTCGCCGCGAGCGCCTCGTTGTAGGCGTGCGCCGCGTCGAGCATGTGCTGTTTTTCTTCGCCGGAGAGATCTTCGGTTTGTTCCACGTAGCTTGCCACGGCGTACGACTGGTGCATGCGGTTCCACCAGTCGCTGAATGTTGGGTATGCGATGAGGCAGATCGCGCCGATCATGAATATTGCGGATATTGCGATTAATACGTCGAGCAGCGCGTTCGACTTTTTCTTTGTTTTTTTCGATTGTTTCGCAGTTTTTACCTCTTGAGATGATTGAGAAGATTTCGATTCCGCACTTCCCGCAGAATCTTCTGCACTCTCTGCAAACTGCTCGTAAGAATCGGCAAATTCAGCAAACCCGGAAATAGCAAACCCATCAGCGGCATTTCGGCGCGCTTCAGCGTCCGGTTCTCCCGATTCGCTTCCGTTATACCGCCGTTTCACGCTACTGCTTGCCTTCCCGCTTTCTCGCAATCCTCACTACGCCTAAGAGTACCAATGCTGCGGCGCAGATGGCGGCTGCCATCCAGGCCACGCTCTGCACCGCCGAGCCGGTGTGTGCGGGCGGGGTTTCGGGTGGCGTGTGCGTGTTGGTGATGGTGGTAGTGTCGCCTTCCACGTCAGAGAGGGTGGTGTACCCGCTGGGTACGGAAGCTTCGACCACCGCCCACTGGTGTGCGGAGGAAAGTCCCGTCCACGAATGTGCCCACTTGTTGGAATCGTTGAGTTTCACTTCTTCGAATACCACGCCGTCACGCAATAATTTCACGGTGATGGATTCGGGACGCTTGCCGTCGGAGTCATTGCGATCGTTCCACACTTTGCGCACGGTGCGTTCCAGGGTCGGCTTGAGTTGGGTGGAGCATTCGGTTTTTGGCTCGATGGCGAGTTCGCGTGATCCGTTGGAGACGCCGTCTTGCGGCATGGCGACGAGCATGTTGGCGGAAGCGCACTGCCAGTAGGAGTCTTCGTCGGCCGTTCCGCCAACAGCAGCCGCGCCAGCAGCGCCTTCGACTTTCACGCTATCGGACACGACCAGATACAGCCCGTCTTCCACGCCGGCGAACGTGAGTCGCCCGGCTTTGTCGGTTTCACCCGAGTCCACGGCTGCGGATTCGCTTGCCCCGTTCGCCGCGATGAGTCCGGCGAGCGTGTTGGCCACGTCACGGTACACTTGCGCGTCATATCCGGTTACTTTCGACCAGTCGATCGGGTATGCGGTGGAGTCGGTGAATGGTGCGACGGGTTCGAAGTTTGCGCCGGACGAGACTTGCCCGACTTTGTATAGGCGGAAGGTTGCTCCCGGAATGGCGAACTCGCCCGTTCCAGCGGTTCCAGAATCGGAAGCGCCTCCCGCATTAGAGCCAGCCCCGTCATTGCTTTTGTGTTGATACGTAATGGCGATGCTGCCGCTGGCAGAGTCTGTTGGCGCCGCAACCGCATCGCGAGTGGTGAGTGCACAGATTGCGGCGGCACATGCGACGGCAGCTGCGCAGCATGTTGCGACGATGCGGCTTGCGATCGTGTGTTCCTTCATTGCCTGCCCCTCTTCTGTGGTTCTTTCTGTGAAAACTAGAAATATCAAGTCGCCCCCAACTTGCGACTTGGAAAAATTAGGGAGTCAGGCTGAATTCTCGTTAGTTTAGGCAGTTTACAAGGGATTTGAGGCAATCCAGCCTGACATATGTGGGTTCAGTTATTGTTCAATTATTTTTAAATTATGTTGATTGTGATGATTCCGCTGTTGCCATGCGGAGGTAAGTGCATGGCAACAGCGGTTTCATGTGTAGTTATTTTCAGTTATGGTTTTTGATTTTCAGTTATGTTGACTGTGATCTGTGAGATCAGGCATTGCGACGACGCAGTGCCATGACCAGGGTTGCGCCAGCGAGCACGAGCACTGCCACGCCAGCCACATACAGCATCACCGTGCCCATGCCACCAGTGGATGGCAGCGCGGAACCCTTGGTGTTGACGATATCCGCGGAAGCGGTGCCCTTAGTGTTCTCGATCTTGTTATCAGTCAGACCGGTGATTTCGAACTTGGTCAGTTCCGGCTTATCGGATTCAACGCTATGCATAGCGGAAATGGTGAATTCCTTCGGAGCAATCGGAGTGTAGCCAGCCGGAGCCTTGGTTTCGGTCAGACGGTAGGTACCATCATCCACGCGCTGGAACTTGGAGGTATAGCTGGTTCCGTTCTGAGTAGCTTCAAGCTCAGCGACCGTGACCCACTCGCCATTGGAGTTCTTCTTCTCGAGCAGGAAGGTAGCGCCTTCCAGCGCAACGCTGTCCTTGTCGACCTTGTTGATGTCAACTTCGTAGGTGAAGACGATGACCTTGTCCTCAGGGGTCTTGCCAGTGCCCTCGGCCTCCGGGTTGTTCTCGTACTCAAGGTAGGCACGGTTCGGGTTGCCCTCCGCGCCGATCTTGGACTGCTCGTTCAGCTGGCCGTAGTACTCGACAACGATCTTCGTGTTCTCATTGATGGTGATTGCAGTGCCTTTGGCATCCTCGGCAAGCTTCAAATCAGCGAACTTGACGTTGAAGGTCTCCTTGTTAGCAAGGCCAGTGGTCACGACATCGTAGCCCGTCTTGATCTCGGTCTTGGTCCCACCGTTCACCGCATAGACCTTGACCGGGTGATCCTTATCGTTCACGAAGGTCAGACCCTCCGACATCGTATCGTGGAAGGTGTAAGCGTAGGTCGTGTAGGCGGCGATGTTCTTCGGCATGGTGCCGGTCAGCTGGAACGGCACATAGTCGTTCACATCGTAATCGGCGGAATCCTGCCAGTCGGTCTTATCGCCGGTGGAGTCGTTGACATCCTTGACCTTCTTGGTCAGTTTCGGCACGTCACGCTTAAGCGTCACGGTCAGACCATTTTCACCAGCGTAGGCGGTGCTCACCACGGCCACGGAGTAGGCGTTGTCACTTGCAGCATTGGTCTGGATGATCATGTAGTAACCAGCCTGAATGTCGCTCACCGTAGCGGAAGTTGCACCTTCAGCCACAGTTGCAGTGTAATCAGCTGCGACTGCAGGGGTCTTGTCCTTGAGGTAATTGGTGTAGAAGATCTTCGCCCACTGATCCATATCACCGAAGCTGGTGATATCACCGGTAGAAGAATTGCCGTTCTTCTTGGCGCCCAGGAAATCGGTGACCGTCTTGGTAGCGGTTTCGATGGTAGCGGCATCGGCGACGTTGGCGTCCTTCTTCAGGCCATCGGTAATCGTCTTGGCGGTAGCTGCCACACCGGAATCAGCCGGAGCAGCGTCACGAGTATCGGTACGCAGGTAGTATGCGACCGCGTCTGCATCGCCAGTAGCGTTGAGCAGTCGGTAGATGTTGAACGTATCGTCTGCGGAAGCTCCGTTGATGGTCAGCTTGGTGGTGCCGCCAGCAGTTTGGGCTGCAGTGGCGCTGGCTGCGCCGGCGAAACCGGCGATGGCCATTGCTGCGGTGGCTGCCACAGCTACGAGGCCTTTGAGAACCTTATTCATTGTTCTCCTTTTCTTTCTTGTTTGAAATCTTGAATCTTCAGTTATGTGTGTTCAGTTATTGCCTAGTGGGCATTGGGTCGCTACGCTACGGTCCAGCCCCCTTCCCCTAGACGAGTTCATCATTGCCGCCTCCTGACCTTGAGGGCCATTCCAGCCGCAACAACACCTATCAACGCAGCCACCAAAGCCGCCGCGTAAATCCAATAATCGCCAGCTCCACCAGTCCCCGGCAGAATCACACCCGGCTTGTTCTTGATGTTGCCACCATTGACAGTGAACGTGGTCTGCTCGTTGTAAGCGCTTGTACCTTCAGTATTGAAGTCGGTGTTCGCGTACCAATTGCCAGCGATGTTGCCGCCTTCCAGCGGGCCGATGCGGAACTTGTGCGGAGTGGTGTCGAGATCGTATCCGTCAGGAGCCTTGGATTCGATGAGCTGGTACTCACCCCAATCCAAGCCGCTGATCTTGAATTTGCCGGAGGCACCATCCAAATCGACGTATTGACCCTTTTGCACGGTTTGTGTAGAGCAATCACTAATACCGTTCTGACCGTTCACACAGTCGGTGATCGTGCCAAGTGTGGTGTCCGAAGTGACATCGGTGTACTTGGCTACGCCATTTTCCCAAGAGAAGGTCTTGGCCTGCTTGAGGGTCCATTCGGAACCGGAAAGCGGATCCGTGTTGTTGGAATCCGAAGATACTTTGGTCCACGTCACAGCACCGGTCTTACGGGTGTTTGCGATCTTGTTGTCAGCGTTATCTGCACCAAACGCCGGACTCCAAGTAGCGGATCCGTTGGCGATGGTGATCGTGTACACCGTACTGGACACTTCGTAGCCGTTCGGAGCGGTCTTCTCCTTCAGTTGGTACGTGCCATTCGCAAGGTCGGAAACCTTGAACTTGCCAGCCGCGGTGTCTTCATCCGCCTTGGTGTTGTCGTTAGACTCGTTAGTCTCGTCCGCCACGCCCAGCACGCTGCCCTGGGTGCGCAGCACAGCCGCGACCGCACGATGCTCGCCACTGCGGGCAGCAACACGACGGCTACGGTACGCAGCGGTAGAGGTGACGGCACAGCCTGAAGGAGCCGTGGTCGAATACGACGGGCCAGCGGAAATCACCACAACATCAGGAAGCTCACTACCGTCGGTGAACTTGAAGTTACTATCAGCTTGGGGCACATTCGCCTTGCCTGGACCGTACCAACCGTTTCCATTGATGTACTTGAATCCGAACTGGCTGGTCGAGTCAATCGCATTGCTACCCGTCAACGGAATGTTCGCATATGCATAACCGTTGCAGGAGCCATCCATTTGCGTCATGTTGATATCCGTCCAAACAGCGTCGTTCGTGGTCTGGTAATGCACCTTGACATTATTCGCTGGCCAGTTGTTCTGTGCTTGGAAGTAGAGCGTGAGGTACTGCTTGGCGGTCACGTTCACCCTCAGGGTGAACGTCTTGTTGGCGTGAGTCTCCGTGGCCGTGATGGTAACGGGGCTTGAGGTCACACGGTTCGCAGTCAACGTGACGAATGTGCCAGTAGAGGCGCTCAGCGAGACGTCACCCGCGCTGGAGGTGGACCATTCAACCGTGTTGCCTTCAGGAGCCACGGAAGCAGTCAGCTTGAGGGTCTTGCCCTTCTCAAGACTGATTTCCTGACCATTGGTATAGCCGCTAATCGACACGGAAGTCTCTACGGTCACGCCGGAAACTTCGACAGTGAACGATGCGGTGACCTTACCATCAGCCGACTTCACGGTAATAGTGGTATTGCCATCGCCGGTCGGAGTGACCAAACCGTTTTCGCTCACTGCAGCCACGGCGCTGTCGGCAGACGACCACGTCAACTTCGCATTGTCAATGGGCGTACCGTTCTGGTCATAGGCCACCGCGTGGAATGGCCGCGCAGTGCTGTTCGTAAACGACACGGAAGCCGCTTCGTTATTATTCGCATCAAAGATCTTGACGGACTTGACCTCTGTGCCGGACTGGTCGTCAGTAATGTTCCAAGACTGCTCAGCAGTATTGCCATTCATCTTGGAGAGCGTCCACGTTGAACCGGCCAGCAACATGCTGTTGTCGGTGCCATCGACCTTCTGCCATTCGATTGCCGAACCGGTCTTCTTATTGATGATCTTGCCGTCGGTCAACAGTTTGTCTGCTTCTGCGGTGATTTCAATGCCGGTACTGTTAAAGACACGAACAATGTTTTTTGCGGCGTCAGTAGTGCCACCAGTGTTGATCTGGTAAATGTTGGTGTTCTGCGCATAACCTTCAGCCGTACCCGATTCCTTTAGGAAATAGGTGCCGTTTTTGGCGAGGTTGCCCAGCTGGAACGAGCCGTCGGCGTCGGCATCATCGTTCCAACCACCATCGGCGATGGTGGCGAGAGCGTTCGTGCCGTTTACCGCATCTTCCTTCTTGCCGTACACAGTCCAGCTGGTTCCGCCGAGAGCATTGTGCCCAGCGGTGTCATCCACCTTGTCCCATGCGATTGCCGCACAAGAAGTAGAATACGAGCCGTTCCACGGAAGGTTGTGACGTTCCTGATCCATGTCGAGGATGGATGTGGTTTTTTCGCCGGATTCGTTGATGAATTCCTCGCCTTCCGTGTGTCCATCAGAGCTTTGACCCCTGACCCTCTTCACGGTCTCGTTGTTCAGCATTTCGAAATCGCCGCCGACCCACACGCGACCGTTAGTGGAAACGTGGCTCTGGAGGTTGCCGTTGGGGACGAGGATACTGCCCATCCAAGCGGCGGAGGGGTCGTCCGTGGCTTGCATGTCGTGCGAGACGCCCTTTTCGCCGCCAATCGTGCTGCCCCACGCGCCATGGTTCGTGCTCTTATCATCGTTGTGATTGCTGACCTGAATCTTGCCCGTGGCCTGACCACCGCGGATAATCACTTGGCTCGCATCCGCGAAGTTCCACATGATCTGCTGGGCACGCTTCGCGTAATTGTTGTTTTTCTTTTTCTGCTCCTCGTAATCCGTATCGCCTGTTGCGGCGGTGACGAAATCGTTGGCGATGTTGTTGTCATTCCACCAGAATCGCCAGCCGTTGTGGAAGTCGATGGTCTGGTTTTGCGCGCCGGTCACGTTGATCACCACTGAAGCGTTATCCGGAATGTTGACGAATTTGAAATCAATTCCCGTGTATTCAGTCCCGAGATTCAGATAAGAAGCAGGCAAGTTGAATACCTGCATGCTTTTGCTGGTATCAGTGCTGGTAAAGGTAATCAGCTTTTCGTGTTCCAGCTGGCCCCCGTAGAACGTAAAGGAGTTACCTTTGTTCCCGTTCTTGCGGTAGTCGTACTTGTAAATCGTGTAGTCGGGTGCCGCAGCTTCTGCAGTGCCCGTCGCAACGGTACCGGTTACCGGCAACTTCGTCCCGTTGTTCAAATCCGTGGAGAGCTTCGAAATCTTCTCCCCATACTTGGAATAATCCGTTCCGTTCACACTGGACAGATTGTCGGACTGGTTCCATTCCACCAAGCTGGGATCGGTGCCAAGAGTAGGGGTAATATCACCTTCAGTGTCGTTGATGCCGTTCAGTCCGCGTACGGAATCAATAGAATCATTACTGCCCCAAACGCCGGTTTTGCTGCCAGCCAAAGAAGCCTTGTACCCGTGGCTGTTTATATCATTAGCATCCGTCTTGCCCAGCCAGCCCGGCGCACCCCATGCGCCAACCTTGGAGCCCATCACGGACGTGTTAGTATTGCCGCCGACCACCAAAGCTGTCTTGCCATCGGCGGGACGGAACTGTGAACCGAAACCAACCACACCCCAGCGGAAGCCACGTGAAGTGTAATGCTTTCCACCGGTTGTGCCAGTGTTCCACACCTTCCATGCGTCCTTCAGCGGATGCATCGCAAGGCTGCCGTTGACCACGGTCAGACCTTCAGCTTCGACAGCGTACGTGCCAGTTGGACCGGTTTCACTATTCAAATTGGAGTTTTCTTTGCCGCCCACGTACATATCTCCGCCAACGTACGTAGCTACACCGGTATCGGAACCTTCCACGCTCATATCATCGCCCAAGCCAATAGAAGATGGCGTACAAGTAGAACCGTCTTTCAGCCCGCTTTCGTCAGCTTTGGCATTGTAGGTGGGGAGGAGGGAAGTTACTGCTACGGAGGCCATCATGGCAACTGCGACTGCGGCGGCGGTCAGGGAGCGGGCATGAGAGAAGGCGCGGGCAGATACCACTCGCGCTCCCGAGTAATGCTGTGGCGCCGAGCTCCTCGCTCCGCCTCTGAGCAATCTCTTCATCATGTCCCCTAACTGCACGAATCAGAACCCCCCTCAGACATTCCGACTCTAACACGACATCTTTTGCAATATGCCATCTACAGGAGTGGCAACTACGCCACTCAACCTTTTTCTTTCTCCCGCACCTTGTGGGTACGGCTCAAAATGATAACCTTTGCATTCATGAAAATCACTGAAACAAAAATACCCCCCCCCCCCCCCGATATAAAGGTGGTAAAACCTTTATTTTCCAGTACCGAAGCGTCCAATCCGTTCTGCCAACTGGAGTTTGAAATCGTTCGCAAAAACGCCGAGGTTACCCCTGCGATCAGTCTTTGTTAATCTAACCGATACCCTCCACGGCGTGTCGCGAAACAAATGATTGCAAACCGTTTCATTCATTGCAGAAATTTTCATGAAAATACCCCCTAGTACACCCGTGTACCACACCCCAATTTCCCCGCCCCCGCCGCCCATCCACACTCGTTACAATCAACAATCACAAATCAACCATGGAAATCTCATAACCTCGCAACAGGCGGCAAAACCTCCGACCACAGGGATAAATTTTCAGGGCTCGCACACTCTCCAACAGCTACATATGAGACAAGGGCGCGTAAGGGATCGAGCCGTGACAACCAAGGTTGCGAAATGAACTATGATGATGGTTGCAAGCCCCGCATCCTACGAAGACGGCAAGTACCCGAGCGAAACCGGAAAATCCACTCCGGATCGCACCTCGACGCGGTCGGCAAAAAGCGAGTCACCGTCGTCTACGACGCCCAAGACACGCAACGGAACTTGTGCAGACACCACCAGCAGCGTTGCGCAGACGGCGGCAGCTGGCAGCATATGCAAAATACCCCCGTATTGTCGGCGTGAATCAAAACGGCAAGTACGGAGGCATGAAGAAGAGTGGCAGAAAAATCAGCGATCTCCGCCGTAGACGGAGTCGGTGCCGCGGAGCACAAGCTGGGCACGCACCACCTCATACGGATTTTCGAGAGTCTCCCCCGCAATCAGCTTCACGGCCTTCCGCGCCGCGGCACGACCCATGGCGAACGGATCCTGACGCATGGTCGTCAGGTTCACGGTGTCGGCATATGCGGAATCGTCGAAGCCGATGATCGAATAGTCGCGCGGCGTGCGATGCCCATACCGGTCAAGGCGCAGCACGAGCGGAATCGCCATCATATCGGTCTGGCAGCAAATGCCGTCGGGGAACTCATCCAACGCAAGCAGCGCGGTCAACGCCGAATCGGCGAACGTTTTGCCGCGCGGCACGGAAAGCACGCGCCACTTGAAATCGTGCGTGCCCTCCATGGTCTTGCATGCGCGAATGAAGCCCTGCCCGCGCGCATCGATCGACGAATTGATCGAATCGACTGCATCGGAGCACACGTACACAATGTTTTTGTGCCCAAGATTGATTAGATGCTGCGCGGACGAGAACATGCCGTCTTCATCGTCGATGGAGATCGTTGCGTCGAAGCCTTCCTGCGATGGCGTGTTGATGCCGATGATCGGCACATGAATACGTTGCAGCTGCTGGATTTCCTCCGGTTCGACGCCGAACGACGTTACGAACACGGCGTCGACGTTGCGTCGCACCGGAAGATTCGTAAAGAAGTCACGCCTGTTCTCACCGGTATCGACATGCTGGAACAGAGAGATGTCGTATCCGGCATCATGCATGACGGAATTGATTCCAGCGAATACTTCCATATTGAACCAGCTGGTGATTTCCTCATTCATCAGCATGGCGACACGGTACGTTTGCCCTGACTTCAGTGCCGTCGCGGAACGGGAGATATTAAAATCCAACCGGTCCGCGGTGTCGAGCACCTTGCGCCTGGTACGCTCGGAAACGAGCTCCGGACGCGTGAACGCGCGCGAAACCGTCGAAATCGACACTCCTGCGGCCTTGGCCACCTCACGAATGCCAGCCTTGTCCATGTCAGCCCCTTTGCAGCTCACAGCATCATCGCACCCCTGCCAACAGTGGAACGGGTGGTATTTGGAGCGACGACGCTCTCTCAATCTGTTTTCATTATAGTGCGAACGTTGTCAAAACTCTCGCAATATGATCAAATTTCATGCGACAGCCGCGCAAATCAGCAAAATTACCGGATAGAAGGCATAGAACATCCACTTAGTCCATGAATGTTTGTATCCGAGTTTGCCATTGTAGTAGTGCACGAATGCAACACCGACGCCAGGCGCAATCATCATCACCGCACCGAACAGACCGGCCGTGAACATCATGGTGTTTTCACGCGAGCGCATCAGCCAGAAAATCAGCACGAAACCAAGCGTCACCGCACCCAGGCTCATCAGATGCTGGCGCAGTCCGACACGCAACAGCAGATCCCACAATACGGCAACCACTACCAGCACAATGTCGGAGATCACGAGCATGGCACCTTGGTAGCGCTGCGCCACCCATTTCATTGCTGCGAGCATGGCGAAGGCGATGAACAGGCCGAACACCGGATTCTGCGAGCCGAAATCGAACGGCTTGCCCGAAGTGGCGAGATCGTACGGCACTTCGGCGATTAGTGCCAGCAACAGCAGCTGCACGCCGTATGCCACGCGATTGCGCGTCTGCTGGAAGCCTTGCACCAGCAGCCACGCGTAGATCGGCGCGGCGAACCACGACACCACTTCGCATAGCACCATGGCCGTAAGCGACGTCATGTTGCTCGTGTCGGATCCGAAAATCAGTGGCACCAGCGTGGTACTGCCGGCGGAAAGCACCAGCGCCACCGCGCCGATTACCTTGAACTGGAATACGCTCAATCCGCGGCGCTGCTTTTTCTTGCGGCGCATGCCCGCAAAGCCGATCTGGTCGGTGACGTCGGTTCCGGCGCCGTTTTCGGTGTAGCCTTCCATAAGTCCTCCTCGAGTTTTCCTCGATTCCATCGCGCAAGCAATCATGCGCGCACGTAATCGTCTGCGCACACTGTGCCACGTCACGACATTACGCCGCGGTATCGCGTTGCGGCATCGCTGCCATATGCGGAGCTTCGCGTCTCACGCGCTTGCACAGCATTCCGCGCAATATGTTTTTCACGTAACCCCTGTGCGACATGTTTCACGCGATTGTTTCACACTATGTCTTTCGTGCTTTCACGTAGCTTTACTCGCATCATCTTGCCATTGTTGCAAAAATCCTGCGAACGTATGCTGCAAATGTATGCAACATACCTTACACGCTTTACGAAAGGTGACCCCCGTAAACGTGGCGCACGCCGCGCAATACGCGCAACGCAACGCACGCCCCGCAATACACGAGCAGTACGCACGCAATGCGAAAGATCAGGCGTTCAGCACGTAATCCAGCAATCCTTCATAATCGGCACCCTTAAACGAACGCACCGCATAACTCGACGCATCCGGATCGTCGGCCGGCGAAATCTCCGTGCGGAAATACACGCCGTCGATGCCCGCCGAACGCGCACCGACAATATCGTTCTTCTCGTCATTGCCCACCATCAGCGCATGCTTGGCGGTAACGAATTCACGGTCGAGCGCCAGCATATACAAATCGCGCGCGGGCTTGCGAATCTTTTCCTCGCTGGAGATGATCACGTCGTCAAGCACGCTGGCAAGTCCCGTCATTTCCAACTCGGCACGGGTATAGCAGGATTGCGCGTTGCTGAGCAGCGCCACGACAATGCCGGCTTCCTGCAGTTTTTCGATCATTTCCAGCGCACCCGGATACAGGCGGATCATGCTGGTGCTACCCTGACGGAACGCCCACGCGGCCTTTTGAGCGGCCTGCGGCAACGCCAGCAACCGTTCCGCCTCGTCGTTGCGATTCATGAGCAGCGAGCGGTACACCGGCAGCACGTCGAACTCGTCCCACCCATTGCGGACGATGGCATGATTCGACTGATGCAGCATTTCGCGCGCCTCAAGTTTTTCGAAACGTTCACGCAGTGCCTCAACCGAATCGTATTGCGCTCCAAGCTCGCAAGCGGTGTCATACAAGGCCTGCCAGGCCGCGTCGCACTGTTCGTCGGTACGTATGTCAATAAGCGTTCCATACAGATCGAAGAACACAACCTCGTATTTAGGGGTATGCGTCACGTTTTCCATAGCAGGTCCTTTCATCGGCATCGTCGCCGCTTTACCGGCGGCGGCGATTGCCACTTTGCAGCCGCTGCCCTTGCAAACCAATGCGTTACATGCGTTATGCACGAGGTTACCGCAACCGCCAGATTGCAAACGTATGCGGTGGCACGATCAAATAATCGCCATCTCCCGCACTGATGCACGCCGCGGATGCGTTTGTGGACGAACCCATGCCGCACCACACGCGAGACGACTCCGAAACCGGCGCAACCGCAGTCGAGGCAACGTCAATCGCGCCAATATGACGTCCCGGATTCACCGCCACCAAGTAGTCGCCGACCCGGAACACCAGTTCGTCGCCTTCCACGCTGACGATCACACGATCGCCGTCAAACCATTCCGCCGAGCTCTTACGCAAGGCGATCAGTTTCGTGTAATACTCCACCAGATCGCGCATGCGCCAGGCACGAGTCCAATCAAGCCAATTCAGCTCGCGCGTCGAATCGTACGAATCGGAATTGCCGTATTTCGTACGCGCGAACTCCTCGCCAGACAGCATGAACGGAATGCCCGCGGAAGTGAGCACAATGCCCGCCGCCATACGATTCGCATCCATTGCCGTGGCCATGGCCCCGGCAATCGCGGAACCGGCCGAGGCGAGCCCAGCTTCCGAAAGATCGGCGTCATACAACGCCTTCGGCACGTCCACGGAATTCTCGTTGTCGCCTTCACTAACGGCGCTGCCCAGCGATTTCGCGGCAAGACTTGCGCAAAGCTTGTCCCACAAGGTCAGATCGTCATGCGCGGAAACATACTGGATCACTTGACCCGCAACACCTTCCGGCTGTTTGCTGGCACGCCAGGCGTTCACCGCGTCGCGCACGGAGGCCGCATTCTCATGCATACCCCCGTTAACGTATCCGGGACGGTCCGAGAAGAACACATGCCCCTTGATGGCGTCTCGCGTGGTGTCGCAAAAATGCCCGATGCGATTATCAAGCTGCGGCAATCCGGCCTTGTCGGCAAGCACGGTGCCCGGCAAAGCCGCGGTAGCGCTGGCCGACCACGGTTCGCCATACATAAGAATGCTCGGCCCACGGTCGGGGATTTCGTCCAAAGCGGCGCGCACGGCGTTCATGGTGTCGACGTCGATCAGGCCCATCAGGTCGAATCGGAAGCCGTCAAGATGGTATTCCCTCGCCCAATACGCCACGGATTCCACCACAAAACGGCGGAACATCGCACGTTCCGTGGCCATATCGCATCCGCATCCGGAGCCGTTCGACAACGCCCCGTTCGGCTTGCGGCGCAGGAAGTATTCGGGCACGATGCGCTCGAACCAGTTGTCGGGCGAGAACATGTGATTGTAGACCACGTCCATAATCACTTTGATGCCGGCATTATGCAACGCCTGCACCATCTGCTTGACCTCGCGGATGCGCACGGACCCGTCATACGGATTCGTGGAGTACGATCCTTCAGGAACGTTGTAATTGACGGGATCGTAACCCCAGTTGTATCGGCTGCAGATCGTTTCGTCGACGGAACCGAAATCGTAGATCGGCATCAGCTGCACCGCGGTAATGCCAAGCTTTTTGAGATACGACAATCCCGTCGGAAAATCAGGATGACCGTCCAACGTCGTTCCCAGGTCGGTGAACGCAAGATATTTTCCACGATGGGATTCGGGGAATCCTCCCGCGGGATCGTTGCTGAAATCGCCGACATGCGTTTCCCAAACAACCGTTTGCGCAATCGGCACTTCCGGCATGCGATCGGCATCCCAACCTTCGGGATCGGTGCGAGGCAAGTCGACGACCATGCTTCGACGGCCGTTCACGCCAGCCGCGTGCGCCCATGGATCGGCAACGCGATCGACGGAACCGCAATCGCGTTCAATCAAAAAATCGTAATATAAGCCGTGTTTATTATCGGCAAAATCGTAAGTCCAAGAGCCATCGGCCTCGGGACGCATCAAAAACTGCCCAATTAAAGCGTCGCCGTCTTCCCCCTTGGAACCGCGCGAGAACAACCTCAACGTTATTTTCTCGGCCGTTGGGGCCCAAATGGCAAACTGGGTGCCGGATTGCGAAACCACGGCACCCAGCGGCCGTTCCAGACAAAGCGGGAACGGTTCGGCGACTCTCGTATTCGGCTGTTCGAAATTGTTTTCGAGGCTGTTTACGAGCGTCATTGCTTCCCCTTTTTCTAACTGTTATCAGCCCTTGACAGAACCTGACATGGACTCCTGATAGAAACGCTGCATCACGATGAACAGGATGGCGATCGGGATGGAGATCACGACCGCGGCCGCGGCGAAGCGGGCGTACCAGTTCTGGATGTATTCCTTCTGCAGCATGAGCCACAGGCCCAATGCCACGGTGTAGTTGGACTGCGTGCGGCAGATCACCTTGGCCATGACGAAGTCGAGCCACGGGGTCAGGAAGCCGATGATGGCCTGATAGACGATCATGGGCTTGCAGATCGGGATGATGATCTTGTAGAACACCTGGAAACGGGTGCAGCCGTCAAGCAGGGCGGCCTCATCCAACGAGGTTGGGATGGTGTCCATGTAGCCCTTCATCACGTAGAATCCAGCACCGGAACCTGCGGAGTACACAAGAATCAGCGCCACGGTGGTCATAGCGCCGCTTGACAGGCCCAAGGCCTTCAGAATGAAGTAGATGGCGGTGACGGCCATGATGCCCGGGAACATGCCGAGAATCAGCACGACGTTCATGAAAGTCTTACGCACGCGGAAGCGCATACGGCTCATGCAGTACGCCACCGACAGCACGAAGATCACGGAGATCACGCAGGTGAAGCAGGCGATGATGAACGTGGTCATGAACATCTTCGGGAAGTCCAGTACGTTGCGGTCGGTGAACAGCACCTTGTAGTTGTCCAGCGTCCATTCCTTCGGGAAGAAGGAGCTGGTGTACGGGGCGGTGTTCTTGTTAAAGGACTCCGCGAACACCCACACGATCGGCACGAGCCAGATCACGGCCAGGATGGCGAGGAACAGGTGGGCGAAGATGTCGCCGGTGATGCGGCGGATCTTCTGGTCATGCAGGAAGCCATGGCTTTCCACTTTGGTTGAGGAATGCTTGTTGCTCATCGGAATGCCTCCTCATTCTTATAGGAGCCGGAATTGCGGTAGGTGATCAGCGAGACCACGGCCAACACAATGAAGGTCATGATGCCTATCACAGCGCCAAGGTTGTAGTCCTGCTTATCCACGGTGAGCTTGTACAGCCAGGTGATGAGCAGATCGGTGGAGCCTGCGGAATCGCCCAGTGGGGTAGGATCTCCGCTGGACAGCAGGTAGATGACGTTGAAGTTGTTCACATTGCCGGTGAAGGTGGTGATCAGGTACGGTGTGAGCACGAAGATGATGTACGGCATGGTGATCTTGGTGAAGATCTGCCACCAGTTTGCGCCATCGATCTTCGCCGCTTCGTACTGATCGGCAGGAATGTTCTGCAGAATACCGGTGATCTGCATGATGGTGTACGGAATACCAACCCACAGGTTGATGATGATGACGGTGACGCGGGCCCAGGTGGCGTTGGTGAAGAACGGCAGCGGGCCGTCAATCCAACCCCACGTCTGCAGCATGCGGTTCACCGCACCCTGCGGCTGGAGCATAGTGTGCATGACCAGCAGGGATACGAACTGCGGAACTGCGATGGACATGGAGAAGCAGGCACGCCAAAAACCCTTGAAGTGGGTGGTCTTACGGTTGATGATCATGGCCACGAACATGCCGAAGAAGAAGTTCAGGAAGGTGGCGAAGAAGGCCCAGACCAAGGTCCACACCAGCACGCGTCCGAACAGTGCTGCGTTAACAGTGCCGCCGCTGTTGGAGAAGACCTTGGCGAAGTTTTCAAAGCCGACCCAGTGGAACAGCACGAGGTGCTTGTGGTCGTAGCTGGTGAACGCCATGGAGATCATGAAAATCAACGGAAGCACAGTGAACACTGCGATGCCCAGCGTAGGCAGGAACATCAGCAGGACATGAGCCTTGGCGTCGAGCAGTTCGTGCACATCATCCATGAAGCTCGGAGCCTTGCCGTTCTCTTCAAGCAGCACCTGGGACTTGTATGCGGAACGCACCGACATGACCCACAGGCCGACGAAGGCCACGCAGATCACGAGGGACGCCACGCCGTAGAGCAGGATGACCACGGAACGATCCGGCTCGACATACTGCCAGAAGCCGTCAACCAGTTTCTTGCCGCCCTTGTTTTCGCCCAAGCTTGGCAGCTTAGACAGATAACCAACGCCATTGGTAGCCATAAATACGAAGAACGCGACTTCAAGGGCCAGCATGGCAATGCCCTTGACGTACTGCTTGCGCACGATGTTTCCAAGACCGAATACGACCGCGGAAAGCTTGGTGAACACATCACCGTGGGTCAGCGCAGCCTTGACCGTGTACGGCGACGGGGGAACATAGTCAGCGCCCTGCTTCCGGCGGCGCTTCATTTCCCGAGGGGAAAGAGTCGTTGCTGTCATTTCGACCGCCTCTCTAGATTTTGAACATAAAAAAGCTTTGCTTCCGGACAAGGGGAAGGAGAATTTGAAAAACCTTGCCCGGGAATGCAAAGCTCGGAGGAGGAGTGAGCCATTGCGCCGAAAGGGAGAAACACCATGACTCGAAGCGTTGCTCATATGCGCCGGGTGGCTGGCGGGATTCGGCAAACCAGCCACCCGACGCTTTTCAGTTATTGGTATTGGGTTTCAGGATTTCACTCAGCGATGGTGCCCTTGGTCTGGTCAATCCAGTCCTGATACTTGGCAGCAGCGTTGTCCTTGGTGATTTCCTTGTTGACCAGGGCCTTGCCGAAGGTCTCGGCCGGGGTCCACCAGTCGTTCATGCCAGCCAGGCCGGACTGCAGGATTGCGGTGTTGGCCATGGTGTCAGCCTGAGCCTTGGCAGCGATGTCGTCGATGGTCAGGTCGGACAGGGAGGTGTCGCTCGGCGGGATCTGACGCATCTCGTAGTGCAGCTTCTGGGAGTCGGTGTTGCCGAGGTAGGCTGCGAACTGAGCGGCGGCCTTGGTGTTCTTGGCGTTCGGGTTGTAAGCGACAGCCTTGGTAGCTGCGAAGGACTTCATCTGCTTCTTCTCGCCGTTCACGGTGAAGGTCGGCAGCTGAGTAGCGGCGTAGTTGTCGCCCAGGGCTTCCTTCACGTCAGCTGCGGACCAGGTGCCGGAGAACAGCACGTCGGCGGAGCCATCCTTAATGGCGGCAAGGCCGGAAGCGCCGTCGTCGTTGGAGAAGTTCGGATTGGCGACCACATCGACCAGATAAGAAGTAATATCGGCGCCGTCCTTCGGGAAGACCATGCCTGCATCGGCGTCATTGCCCTTCTCGCCAAACAGGCTCAGACCATCATAGAAGCCGTTGATGTACCAGGAATTTTGCAGGGGGAAGGTGACCTTGGCCTTGGAAAGGATGGTATCGAAGTCCTTGGCCTCATCCTCGGTGATCTTGGACTTGTTGTAGTACATGAACCACGTGTTGTCGGTGTACGGCACACCGTAGAGCTTGCCATCGGTACCAGTGACGGAATCGACTTCGAGGTCGCCGTTCTGTTCCTTCACCTGCTTCTCGGCGTCGGTACCCAGCTGGCCAATGGCCTTGGCGTCCATCAGAACGCCCAACTGATCGGAAGCGAACATATAGACATCGGCCGCGGCGGACGGATCGGTGCTGACCTGCTTGGAAGCGTCACCTTCGGAGACGACGTCGTTCTTCCAAGTGATGTTGTACTCTGGGTGATCCTTAGCGAAGTTCTCTTCGACCTGGCCCAGCCAATTGGTATCCTTGGCCTGGTCTTCCTGCGGAGCCCACACGCTCAGGGTGATGTCCTCGGTGCCGGAGGCACCGCTCTTGCCATCGCCGTCGGAGGAGCCGCCGCATGCAGCGAGCGGGACCAGCATTGCAACAGCTGCGGTAAGTCCGATTGCCTTCTTCCAATCGATCTTCATTGACCTTTCCTTTCCTCACATAACCTTGTGTATCTTCAGCGCAACCGGTACCGAGCGTCTGATCAAACTCCGCATACGTTCGCACCATCGTCTTTCAAGCGGGTGTTGTCCGTCTTTGGAGCTACCGGATGTGCATCAGTGATTGCAAGTGTAGCACAGTTTTGCCAACGTTTGCAATCTGACGTTAAGATTGTTTCAGCAGTTGCCGGAAAACACGTTTATTCCAAGGAGACACACCGACATGATTTCCCCTTCGACACACCCCTGTCCACAATGGCTCTCCAACGCGATCTTCTACGAGATCTATCCGCAATCCTTCGCCGACTCCAATGGCGACGGCATCGGAGACATTCCCGGCATCACCGCAAAACTCGGCTACATCACCGACCTTGGCTGCAACGCGATCTGGCTGAACCCGTGCTTCGATTCGCCCTTCAAAGACGCGGGCTACGACGTGCGCGACTACAAGAAGGTCGCCCCCCGCTACGGCACCAACGACGATCTGGCGGCCCTGTTCGCAGCCGCCCACGAGCGCGGCATGCATGTAATCCTCGACCTCGTGCCCGGCCACACCAGCGAGGAACACGAATGGTTCCGCCACAGCGCCGAGGTGGATCACAACGAGTATTCCGACCGTTACATTTGGACGGATTCCTGGATTTCCGGCGGTGACGGTCTGCCGTTCATCGGTGGGGAAACGCCACGCAACGGCACCTACATTCTGAACTTCTTCAAATGCCAGCCGGCACTCAACTACGGTTTCGCACATCCCCAGCGCGCATGGCAGAAGCCCGCGTTCGGCCCGGAGGCGATCGCCACCTGCGATGCGATGGTAGACGTGATGAGATTCTGGCTTTCGCTTGGCGCGGACGGCTTCCGCGTTGACATGGCAGACAGTCTCGTCAAGCAGGACGACGCCGGCAAACCGTTCACGATTCGCACTTGGCAGTACATGTTTTCCAAGATTCGTCCGGAATTTCCAGAAGCCGCGTTCGTGTCGGAATGGGGACGCCCGAACGAATCGCTGGAAGCCGGTTTCGATATGGATTTCTATTTGGATTGGCGCTGGGACGGCATTCCGAACGGCTACAACATGCTGTTGCGCAACGTCGATAATCCGTTGAGCAGGGATGGCGACAAAAGCTATTTCAACGTGGATTCGGGCACGCCGATCAGTGATTTTCTCGAGCAGTACGAACCGCAGCTGCGCGAGGCGGAACACCTCGGAGGCACCTTCAATTTCATCACCTGCAACCACGACACCGCGCGCGTGGCACCACGCCTTTCCGAGCGTGAGATCGCCCTGGCATACTGCACGCTGTTCGCTATGCCGGGCGTGCCTTTCATATATTACGGAGACGAGATCGGCATGAGGTACCGCGACCTGCCCACCAAGGAGGGCGGCTACGTGCGCACCGGCTCGCGCACGCCGATGCAATGGCAGAGCCTCGCCTCGCTCAACGCGAGTTATGCGACGCCGGCCATCACCGGCGGGAACTATCTTCCGGTCGACCCCTCCCCTGACGCGCCCAACGTCGCCGACTCCCAATCCAACAAAGCCTCACTGTGGTATACGGTGCGCCGCATGCTGCATCTGAGGGGGAATTGCGACCCCCTTCAATCGAGGGCATCCTTCCATCCGATCTCACGCAGAAGGCTGTTCGCATTCGAGCGTTCGACCGATCTGGAACGAGTGATCGTGGCGGTCAATCCGAGCACAAACAGCGAACGTTTGCAATTACCGAATGGTCACTATCGAAAGATTTTCGAAATCGGCGAGACCAAGGTCGATTTCAACACTTTGACCCTCGGTACGCAAAGCTTTGCAATTCTGAAGGCGACCGCATGACCCATTCCGAGCAGTGCCGTCGTCAGCTTCAACGAAACATGCCGTCATTACCATGGCGGCAACGCCATCGCACTTCGGAAACAGCGGTGGCAACGACGGTAGGACGGCAGTCATATCCACTTTCAAACACCTTGCAAACGATAAGCAAACAGAAAAAGCATTTTCACTATCTAACGTCTATAAAGTAGTTAAGAAATCGCAATACTTCAACGTTTACACCCAATAACACGCCTATTGAAAACGATGTCATCATATGCTACAGTACATAGCAGAACGGTTGGCATACGCACCGAAGCGCGCCAATCGCGTGGCAATGCAGCATCATCGGCCAGCAACGGCCCCGGAAAGAAGGAACCTATGACGGCAACCCAGCAAACCGAAAGCGCGGAACGCATCGCACGACCGCTTATTCAGCTCGCCAAACTCAACGGCATCTCAACGTCGTATATCGACCAGCTCGGCACCTACGTGGAAATCCGCGACGAAGTGCTCGTCTCCGTACTTGCGGCGCTCGGCGTGGACGCATCCAGCGATGAAGCGATCGCGGCATCGTACGAACTCACCAAGCAGCGCATCGCAGACACCCTTGTGGAACCGACCATCGTGAAGTTCATCGGCAAGGAAGCGACCACGCCGATCCGCGCGAAGGGCCACGACGTGACGCTACGCCTGTTGCTTGAGGACGGCACGCGGTATGAGGGCAACCTGTGCATGTATTTGGCCCCGCAGATCGACGGCTCGCTCACGCTCACCCTGCCGGACGACATTCCCGCCGGCTACCACACGCTGCGCGTCAACGCGGGCCCGCTGCACGGCGAGGCGCGACTGATCTGCGCCCCGGCACGCGTACCGCTGCCGCCTGCGGTTGCCGAAAAGCAGCGTTGGGGTTGGATGGCGCAAATGTATTCCATCCGCTCCGCCGAATCGTGGGGCGTGGGCGACTACGGCGATCTGAAGCTGCTGCTCACCGACGCCGCCGAAAAGTCGCATGCCGATTTCATGCTCATCAACCCGATCCACGCAACCGCGCCGGTCGAGCCGCTCGAACCGTCGCCGTACCTGCCGGAATCGCGCCGATTCATGAACGTCACCTACATTCGCCCGCAGGATATCGAGGAATATGCGGGGCTTGACAAGGCCGCGTTGGCCGAAGTCGAGCGCTTGCACGCCGAAGTCGCTCCCGCCAACGACAATGCCGACGAACTCGACATCAACTCCGCGTGGTGGCACAAGCGCCAGGCGCTGCAGCTCGTGTTCAAGGTGCCGCGTTCCGCCGAGCGTCAGGCCGCATTCGAAGCGTTCAAGGAGGCGGCCGGCCCGGATCTGCGCGCATTCGCCGCATGGTCGGTGGCATTCCAGATGTGGGGCGCCCCATGGGAGGGCACATGGTTCGCGGAGACGAACCGTGATTCGCCGGAAGTGGCCGAACTCATGCGCGATCATGCCGACATGGTCGAATTCGAATGCTGGCTGCAGTGGATCGCCGACGAACAGGTGACCGCCGCGCAGACCGCCGCACGCGAAAGCGGCATGGCATTGGGCCTCATGCAAGACATGGCTGTGGGCGTGCACTCGCTGGGCGCCGACGTGTGGTGGAATCCGGAACGCTTCGCCGTCGGCAGCGTCACCGTTGGCTGCCCGCCGGACTTCTACAACCAGCAGGGCCAGGACTGGGGCCAGCCGCCGTTCAATCCGAACTATCTCGCCAAAACCGGTTATGGCGTGTACCGCGAAATGGTGCACAACATGTTCTCGCACGCGGGCGCGGTGCGCATCGACCATGTGCTCGGCCTGTTCCGCCTGTGGTGGATTCCGCAGGGCGAAGGCGCACGCGGCGGCGCATACGTCACCTACGACTATGAGGCGATGATCGCGATCCTCACGATCGAGGCTTCCCGCGTGAACGGCCTAGTGGTCGGCGAAGACCTCGGCACCGTGCCGGATTACGTGCGCACCGTGCTTGCCGAGCACGGTCTGCTCGGCTGCACGGTGGAATGGTTCGCCCGTGTGGACGACTCCCCCAACGCCGGCGACCCGTATGCCGATCCGGCCGATTACCGCGAGTATGCGTTGGCATCCGTCACCACGCACGATCTGCCGCCGACCGCAGGCTACCTGCAGTTCGAGCATGTCAAGCTGCGCGAAGAACTGAACCTGCTCACCGGTCCGGTCGAGGAATTCCAGGCGTCCGCAACCGCGGAACGTCAGGCCATGCTTGACCGACTGGTCGAAAGCGAACTGATCACGCCGGAAATCGCCGCGGACGTCGACGACCATATTCAAGAGATCGTCGAGGCGATGCACAAGATGCTGCTCCGCTCGCCATCCGTGCTTCTGCAGGCGGCGCTGGTGGACGGCGTCGGCGAAACCCGTTCGCAGAACCAGCCGGGCACGTCCAGCGAATACTGCAACTGGCGCGTGCCACTGGCAGGCCCCGACCACAAGGTGGTGCACACCGACGAAGTGTTCGACCTGCCGCGCGTGAAGTCGCTTTCCGCCATCATGAACGGCGAAAAGTAAGCCCCCTCCGGTGGTGATTTCCCGAAAGTAGGATCTCCTCACACAACACCACAAAGTCCCGTCAAACGAAATATGTGACGGGACTTTTCTTTATCTGCATTCAATGCTCCGTTCAATGACAACGATAACAGGAGTTTTTTGCAAGAAATAGTATGCGCTAAACGGTTTTATGTATGACAACGATTGCCATACCGCCGAGTAGACTGGTACGCATGAAGTTCCTATCACCCGACTCCGGCTTTATGCGCGGCCTCAGTGACGCCGTCGACGCGATTTGGATCAACATCCTCATGTTGGTCACCAGCATTCCGATCGTCACCATCGGCGCGGCCTTGACCGCCGGTCACGATGCGGCACGACGCTCGCTCGCAGGCGAAGGCACCGTCACCCGCAATTATTTCACCGCATTCCGGTCAAACTTCGTAAAGACAACCGGTTATTGGCTGATTTTCGGCATTGCCGGGGCGATTAGCGTGTACTCATGGATCGTGCTGCAGATCACGCCGCTGCTGATTCCGAAATTCGCGTTGAGCATCGTATGGGTCATCGGATTCGAATGGATATGGGCATTGCAGTCACGCTTCGAAAACTCGTTCTGGCGCACGCTCGGCAACGCCTTCGTATTCGGCGTGAGCAATATCGGGCACACGCTCGGCATGGCCGCCATCGACGCGATTTACATCGCGCTTTTGGTAGGCAGCTGGTTTTACATGCCGCAAGGCCTGTTCCTGCTACTCGTTTTGGGCTACGGCACCATGATTATGATTCACGTGCCGATTTTCGAGCACGTGTTCCGCAAATATGTGAAGTAGTTTTCTGATTCGGATATGAAAGAGCCCGGCCTTGCGGCCGGGCTCAATGCTACCTTCACGAGGCCTATCGGCCTCGTGAAGGCTGGCGCATGGGACAGCGCACTGCGCTGTCCCACAAGGGATGATCTTCGATCATCCCTTGACTGCACCAGCCATTACACCCTTGACAATGTGCTTCTGGCAGATGAGGTAGAAGACAATAATCGGGACGATGGCCATCACCAGGCAGGCCATCATGGCGCCCATATCGACGGAACCATAGCCGCCCTTAAGGTACTGAATAGCCACGGAAATCGTCTTGTACTTGCCCAAATCGAGCGTCAGGTACGGCAGCAGGTAGTCGTTCCAAATCCACATTGCCTGCAGAATCGCAACAGACACGATCGACGGCTTCATAATCGGCACCACGATCTGGAAGAAAATGCGAGGCACGGAAGCGCCGTCAATCATTGCGGACTCTTCCAACGACTGCGGAATGCCCTTGACCACACCGGTGAAGATGAACACGGCCAGGCCTGCGCCGAATCCCAAGTACACAATGCACAAGCCCCACGGAGTGTTGAGCTTCAGCATATCGGCGAGCTTCGAAAGCGTGAACATCACCATCTGGAACGGCACGATCATGTTGAACAGGAACAGCGTGTACAGCAGCTTCGCAGCCCAGTTGTTCACACGCACGATCCACCATGCGCACATCGAAGTGCACACCAAGATCAGAATCACCGAGCCGACCGTGATCAGCAGGGTCCAGCCGAAGCTGGCGAAGAAATTCGTGGTTTCAATGCCACGGGTATAGTTTTCCAATCCAACGAACGCCTTGCCGGTCGGAATGGAGAACGCATCACGCGAAATATACGCCTTCTGCTTGAAGGAGTTGATGATCACCAGCACGATCGGGAAGACCCATGCCAGCGACACCAAGGAAAACAGTACGGTCCACAATCCGCCATGCTTGACCTTTTCTCCGGAAATCATGCTTCCACCTCCTTGGAAGTCGTCAGCTTATTCTGAATCAGCGCAACAATCGCGACAAGCACGAAGAACAGCACTGCCTTGGCCTGTCCAACGCCTTCCCAGCCGACACGGCCATAGAAGGTACGGGTGATGTTCAGCGCCAAGCCTTCAGACATGTTCGACGGAGCGCCGTTCGTCAATGCGAGGTTCTGGTCATACAGCTTGAATCCGTTGGTCACGCACAGGAACGAGCACACGGTAATCGACGGCATCATCAACGGAATGATGATCTTGAACATGGTCTGCGTGCCGTTCGCGCCATCCACGGAAGCCGCTTCAAGCACATCGGTCGGCAGCGACTGCATGCCGGCGATGTAGATGATCATCATGTAGCCGATCTGCTGCCAGCACACCAGTACGACCAGACCCCAGAAGCCGTACGTCGCGCTATAGGTCAGCGAGCGCGCCCAGTGCGCGAGAATGCCGTTGAGCAGCAGCATCCAGATGTAGCCCAGAATGATGCCGCCGATCAGGTTCGGCATGAAGAACACCGAACGGAAAATGTTCGATCCCTTGATCGCCTTGGTGAGCATGTAGGCGATGAAGAACGCGACCACGTTGATCACGATCGTGGTGACGATCGTCAGCAATGTGGAGAAGCCCAACGCGTGCAGGAATTCCTTGTCCTGCAGTGCGCGGGTGTAGTTCTTAAGCCCTACGAACTCGGCGTCGGTAACCGTTGTGAACTTGCAAAAGCTCAGGTAGACGCCCATGATGAATGGAACGACGAATCCAATAATGAATGCGGCGAACGTTGGCAGCGCAAACAGCGCCCACCATTTCCGTATCGCCTTGCCAGCCATGCTGATCATAGCCTGCCTGCTTTCTTTCCTTCTCCATTCCGATCACCGCGGCACCGCGGTGCGGAATTCCTGCAATTGTTGGCCGAATCAGCGGATCACTGCTCTGTTCTCCACCTTTCCGGTATTTACACTCGTCATGATAAACGGCATGACACGAAATGTCAAACGTTGTCATTTTTACATGTCTTGAGACGCAAATTTACCAACGTTACCATGTTTTTGATTATAAAAAACTCGTTGCAATATCAAGCATTTTAAGCCTCTTCTACTATAATGAAAACGTTTGTAATGCATGTATTGCAAAGATGTCGCAATACAGTATGTTGGAACGTAAGCAGTCACAAGGAAAAACATGAAAAGCAGTATTCAAGATGTAGCGCAGCTTGCGCACGTATCCATTTCAACGGTTTCGCGTTCCTTCACACGCCCGGATCTCGTGTCGAAAGCCACCCGAGACAAGGTGATGAAAGCCGCGGACGAGCTGAACTTCTCCATTTCACGTTCCGCAGCCGCGCTGAAAACCGGTCGCGCGCTACGCATCGCGGTCCTGGTTTCCGGACGGCTCAACCTGTGGTTCAGCTCATCCATCATCGAAGGCCTCAACCAGATCTTCCACGACGAGGGATACGACATTTCCATCTACCAGATGTCGAGCATCGAGGAACGTCGTGAATTCTTCGACATGCTGCCGGTGCGCCGCAACGTCGACGCGGTAATCGTCATTTCCTTCGATATCGACGCCAACGAGATCGATCAGCTCAAGTCCGTCAATGTGCCAATCATCGGCATCAACTCGAGTCTGCCGGAAGAGCGCGGTTTCAGCGCGGCCGTGCGCATCGACGACAAGCAGGGATCCGAGCTTGCCGCACGCCATCTTATGACGCTCGGCCACCGTGACATCGCCTACATTCGCACCAACCGCGAAGTGACGCTCCACTTCAGCGTGCAGGGACGTTTCGAATCGTTCATGGCGTGCTGCCAAGCCAACGGCGTCGAACCGCGCGTGCTCGTCACCGACGAAAGCAAGAACAACATCAGCAAAGTCGTGACGCAGCTGCTCAGCCTCGACCATATGCCGACCGCGATCGCCTGCCAGGAAGACGGCATCGCGGTGCCGCTGCTGTTCCAGCTGGAACGCAACGGATTCACCGTGCCGAACGATATTTCCATCATCGGCTACGACGACAGCATTTACGCGCGCGACCTCGGCCTGACCACCGTGCGCCAGACGCCTGTCGAAATGGCGCAGGAGGCGGCCCGCATGACGCTCGATCTCATTGAGGAGCGCCCGCTTGACGAACCGTTCAAAACGTTCCCGGCGCAGCTGATCGTGCGTTCCACTACGGCTCGTCTGCATCGCTAAACGGTCCGAACGAGCACCGTTCGCATAGCGTCTGTTTTTTGCTGCCATGTTGCACTTCACCACTTCGTGACAGCGCTTACATTTCTGTGGTACAAATCCATGAATCTACAGCGTGTTTTCGTCTAAAATCAGGGCTTTTAGTATCATGGAAGCGTTAATCATTTTCATCAAAGGAGACACATGGCCAAACCGACCATCGCCAACGTAGCCGAATTGGCAGGAGTGTCGCAAGCCACCGTTTCCCGAGCACTTCGTGGCGCGACCAACGTCACAGAAGAGACCCGCATCAAAGTTCAGCGGGCAGCGGATCAACTCAACTTCACACTCTCAAAAAGCGCTTCCGCCCTAGCATCCGGAAAAACCATGCGCGTCATCCTCCTGGTCTCGGGCAAACTCAACGAGTGGTTCAATTCCGGAGTGCTCCAAGGGGTCTACGAGGAGCTCGCGCCGGTCGGCTATGACGTCACACCGGCCTTCATCACCGACCGCAGCGAACTGGACCGGTTCTTCTCCCAGCTGCCAAAAAGCCGCAACGCGGACGCCATCATCATTTCCTCATTTCAGCTCATGCCCGCCATGCGCGACCAGCTCCAAGCCATAGACCTGCCGACCGTGGGCGTCAACGTTCCTGCGGAATCGGGTTATTTCGACGCTTCCATCAGCATCGACAACTCCAGTGCGATGACCATGGCCGTACGATTGCTGCGCTCTCTGGGGCATACCAACATCGCGTTCTGCAGCGACTACATTCCGGCCGACATGGTCTACAACACCAGCCAACGCACCCAGGCGTTCGCGGATGCCGCACAGGCCAACGCCACCGATGGAATCACATTCAGCCTGCTTACGGCCGACGCGCACGATGCGCCGCTGAGCAAATCCGACCTCGCCTCGCAACTGACCGCGAAACTGCTATCCCTTCCGGAACGCCCCACCGCCGTCTGCGTGGAAACCGACCAAGTCGCCATCGCACTGGTCAAGGAACTACGCAAGCAGCAGCTGAATGTGCCGGAAGACATTTCAGTGCTCGGCTTTGACGACGCTGAAATCGCACAGGCAGCGGATCTTTCCACCATTCGCCAGGAGCCAATCGAGCTAGGGCGCATAGCCGGTAGAAAAGTGCTGCAGCTCCTACGTAACGAACCTCTTGAACATCCGCATGAACTGCAGGATCCTTTGCTGGTGTTGCGCAACACCACAAGCCGCATTGACAGCGGGGCGGCGCCGGCGGAATAAATCGGCGTCATAAATCGACGGCAGCTGAATAAATCGAGAGACAGCGGAAAAACGTAAAGCCGCCAAAACGCGAAAGCGGCCTGTATGCATGAACCAAATCATGCACACAGGCCGCTCTTTTCATCGCAAGCCTTGCAGGGCTTCAATCAGCGGTGCGATCTCACCCCTGCTGATCGAATTTCTGCGCTTGAGGAACGGATCCCAACGATTCCTCGTTGTTGTTCCATTCGGTGGCCCAGCCGTCGACGTAGGCGCTCTTCACCTTGCTCCAATCGCCGGTGCCCTGCGCGTATTCGATAAGCGCCGCGGCGACGTCGTCCTGCCACTGCTGATCCGGAACGGTGAAGCTGCGTACCTCGGTCTTGCCGTCGGCAGCGTAGGAGCGAGCGATCTTGGTCAGCGGATTATCCGGCTGGAACTCATCGCCATCGAATGTGGTGAACGGTACGGAGAAGCCCATATCCTGGGAGAGGATCTTCTTGGCCTCGTCATCGGTGACCATCCACTTGATGAAGTCGAGCGTGGCCTGCTTGTCTTTGTCGGAAGCGTTCTTGTTCACCGCCCAGCTGGCGTCATACACGCCTGCGGGACCGCTCTCCTCCTCGCCCTTGATGCCCATGTAATACGGCAGCATGCCAAGATCGTCGTCCGCTACTTCGTTACCCTTGATCTGCGTGTAGGCCCAGACACCGTTCGGATAGAACGCCACCTGGCCGAGCGCGAATTCGGAAGTGACATCGTCGTACGTCTTCGAGCTGACCAGGCTCGGATCAGTCGGGCTGGTCTCCAGCTCGAGATCGAACAGATCCTTGTAGTTATCCAAGTAGGTGCCCTTGATGGTCTTGGAGAACGTGGTGTTCATGTCCTTGTACTCGTAGTACAGCGGGATGCGCCCCATATGCGCGGAGAAACGGTATGTGTCGGAGGCATCCAGACCTGGCGTCGCGAACGCGCCGTCGACGCCGAGATCGTCCTTGTGCTCGTTGATGGACTCGGCCACGGCCTTGAGCGTCTTGTAATCCTTGATGTCGTCGGCGCTCTTGATCACCGCGTAATCCTTGCTGGCGTAATCGTTGATGATCTTCTTGTTGTAGATGATGCCGTACCATTCAGCCGCGTATGGCAGCGTGAACGAATCGCCATCAATGGTGTAGGAGTAGGCCTTGCCGTCATCGGTGAGCAGTTTGTACGCTTCGGTGTCCTGCAATGGCTCGCAATACTTCTGATATTTTGCGAACTGGTCGAAACCGGAGATGTTGAACATGGTCGGCGCGTTGGACTTGGCCAGCTCCGAGCTCATGGTCGCATCGTATGTGCCGGACGCACCGGTCTGCACGTCCACCTGCACACCGGTTTTTTCGGTATACATTTCGGCGAGCTGCTTGTATTGGTCCACGACTTCCGACTTGTTGTTCATGAAAATACACATGGCCCTTGTCGGAATCAGCGCTGCTGCCGCCGCCGCAAGCCGCCAACGATACGCCCATGGCCAACGCCGCGGCGACCGCGCACGTTTTGGTGATGATTCCCTGCTTCATTGCTTATCTCCTTCGTTGGATTTGTTGTTATTCGTTGGACTTGCTGATTTTCGTGGTAGATATTTGTACGTGCGCCGACATTGCTTCCGGCCGCCGCGTTATAGCTGGAGCCAGACGGTGGTGTCCTGCGGCAATCGGCCATCCTCGGTGAGTTCACCCGACGCGAGGATGACATCGCCTTGCGGTAGTTCGGCCGGACGTTCGCCAAAATTGGTGACGCTCGCCCAACCGTTGGAACGACTGTAGGCGATGACTCCGCCGCGTTGTCCATCCGCGCCGTCCCGCACGTCAGAGGGACGATCCTCGTCCAGCCACTGCAGTTCGGTGTCCTGCGGCATCAGGTTATGCCTCAACGACAGCGCCTTGCGGTACAGGTTCAGCATGGAATTCGGGTCGGCATCCTCCACGTCGACGGCGAAATCCTTGTACCATTTCGGCTGTGGTAGGTGTGGATCATGCTCGGCGCCCGCAGGAGAGAAACCGAAAGAACCATCGTGGCCGAATTCGTCATCGGGATCATCGAGCTTCGGTGCGTCTGCGGCGACCCAGGGCAGCGGCACACGGCAGCCGTCACGGCCTTTTTCGATTTGCTCGCGCACGCTGTTGAATGCGGTGGGATCTTCCAGCTCATCCCAAGGAATATCCGCGACTTCCGGCAGTCCCAGTTCCTCACCCTGGTAGATGTAGGTGGAACCAGGCAAGGCAAGTTCCATAAGAATCGCGGCACGGGCACGCTTGGCGCCCAATTCGCGGTTCTCCTCATAGGTGGTACCGTCGCGCAGCAGCCAATCCTTGGCCAGCTGATGATGCGACGAGGCTGGAACCTGCGGCAATCCATAACGGCTGGCGTGACGAGGCACGTCGTGGTTGCTCATCACCCAAGTCGCGGAGGAGCCGGAACGTTCCGCGCTTTCCAAGCCTTCCTCGATGGCCAGGTGCATGTCGTCGCGAATCCAGTCCTTCTTGGCGAACTCGAAGTTGAACACCTGTCCGAGCTCTTCGGTCGAAGCGTACAGATGCTGGCGATCCGGATTGACCCAGGCTTCGGCCACGGCGAATGCCGGCGGATTGTACTCGTTGAACACCTTGCGCCACTCGCGGTAGATGTCATGCACCTCATCACGGTCATACAACGGGTGCGACCCGTCCGAAGGAAGCACATGCTCGCAGACCTTGTAGCTTTCGAGGTCGTCGCGGTCAAGATCCTTGGCGAGGCCGTGCGCCACGTCCACGCGGAAGCCGTCCGCACCATGGTCGAGCCAGAAGCGCAGCGTCTTGATGAAGTCGGCGCGCACCTCGGGGTTCTTCCAGTTCCAGTCCGGCTGCTCCTTGGTGAACATGTGCAGATACCACTGGCCGTCAGGAACGCGCGTCCACGCCGGACCGCCGAAGCTTGCGATCCAATCAGTCGGCGGCTGGTCGCCGTTCGGGCCCTTGCCGTCGCGGAAGATGTAACGGTCGCGTTCCGGGGAGCCTGGGGCGGCCGCGAGGGCGGCCTTGAACCATTCGTGCAGGTTGGAGCTGTGGTTCGGCACGATGTCGACCACGACCTTGATGCCGTGCTCGTGGGCGGCCTTGGCGAGCTCGTCGAAATCGTCCATGGTGCCGAGCTTCGGGTCGACGTTGCGGTAGTCGTCCACGTCGTAGCCGCCGTCGGCAAGCTGGGACGGGTAGAACGGGCTCAGCCAGATGGCATCCACGCCGAGTTCGGCGAGGTAGTCGATCTTCTCGGTGACGCCTGCGATGCTGCCCAGGCCCGAACCGCGGGAGTCCTTGAAGGAACGCGGGTACACCTGGTAGACCACGGCCTGCTTCCACCACAACGCCGGATCGGTAGTATCAATTTCTTGTCGCACCATATGTTTTCACTTTCGTTCGCATCGTTGCAAAATGATAGCGGTTACATTTCTTCAAACTACAGATAAGAACATTTTTAAATCAACATCTTTTCTGCTTGTTATTAACAATGATAGCGCTTTCATTACTGCAACGCAATCCCTCCGACGCACGGCGTGTCCTACAACCGTACGTCGCCGCATAAAAAAACGAACTGCAATCAGGAGAGGAAAGGAAGACTTCCGATTGCAGCTCGTTGCTTGTTCAATTATTCAGTTATGCAGTTATTCGATCAATCACGCGCCGACGGTATTTCCAACGGTCCGCGCTACGCGACGCGCGGACCGATTCGTCATGCGCGATTACGATTGGTTTTTCGAGACGATCAGTGAGACGCGTCGTATTCGGTCTTCCAACCGTCCACGAATGCGGTCTTGACGGCATCCCAGTCGCCGGTGCCCTGCGCGTACTCGAGGAGGGCGGAACCGAGCTGGTTCTTCCACTCTTCGGACGGCATCATGGTGAAGTTCCAAGAGACTGCGGTCTTGTCAGAATTCTGATCTTCAACAGCGGCCTGCACCAGCGGATTGTCGGACTTGACATCACTGAAGGACTTGAACGGAGTGGTGAAGCCCATGGCGCTAGACAGGGACTCGATGCCGGTCTTGCTGGTGACGACCCACTTCAGGAAATCCTTGGTGGCCTGCTTATCGGCGTCGGAAGCCTTGGAGTTAATGCACCAGTAGTTCTCGGAGCCAGTGGCCAGACCCTGGTTCTCCTCGCCCTTGACGCCCGTGTAGATCGGGAGCATGCCGATGGACTCGGCCTTCATGCCGTTCTTCTGCAGATCGGTCCATGCCCAAGTGCCGTTCTGATAGAACACGGCCTCGCCGAGGGAGAACTCGGAGGTGGCGTCATCACCGGTCTTGGAGCTCAGCTGGGTCGGTTCGGTCGTGGAATCCTTCAGGTACAGGTCGAAGATGTTCTTATACTCCGGCAGATAGGTACCCTTGACGGTCGCCGGCTGCTTGGTGATGTTGTCATCCTTGAACTCGTAGTACAGCGGCAGGTTGGCCAGATGGGTCTTGAAGCGCCAATCGGAGCTGGAATCGAAACCGGCGGAAGTGAATGCGCCCTTAACGCCGAGCTGGTCCTTCTTGGCCTGGATGTCATCAGCCACGGCCTTCAGGGTATCGAAATTGTCGATATCCTTGACGTCCTTGATCTTGGCGCCATCGGTGGCGATGTACTTGGCCAGCAGATCCTTGTTGTAAATCAGACCATAGGTTTCCATAGCGTACGGAACGCCAACGACCTTGCTCCCATCCTTGAGGGCGACGTCCTTGTTGATGAGCTGCTTGTACGGCTCGGTGTCCGTCATGTCATCAGTGTAGGACTTCCAGTTCTGATAGCCGACCGGACCATTGACCTGGAACAGGGTCGGGGCTTCGGACTTGGCGATCTCGGACTTCAGGGTCTGCTCGTAGGTGCCGGAAGCAGCAGTCTGGACCTTGACCTCGACACCGGTTTCCTTGGTGTAATCCTTGGCCAGCTTCTGCCATTCGTCGTTGGATTCCGGCTTGAAGTTCAGGTAATAGACCTTGCCCTTGCCGTCGTCGGAGCTGGAGCTCGATCCGCAAGCGCCCAACGTGCCTACGGACATCGCCGCGATGGCGACCATTCCAACTGCTGCCTTGATAGTACGATTCATCATCGAACCTTTCTCTTCCATTCCTGTTTCCCAGCACCCCGCTGGTCAACATCCTGTGAAATCGCTTCCTCACGATTCCTGACATGCACTATTGTGCCGCATTTCTCCCGTTTTTGCAAACGTAGGCAAGAAAAACCATTTTTAGAGTGATTTTACGATCGCAGGTTTTTCTCAAAATACTTTATTTTCAACGGTTTTCATCACACTGTCTTTATGAAACCGTTTGCGACACACCCTCCATATCACACGGCAACAATCGCAGTGAATCGCGAACCTGACGCCGTACGGCAACAAAAAAACGTCGGCGGTTTGTAAACGATGTCAAACTACCGACGTTCAGCCCAGCGCAACGCACCTAGCAATTCCAATGCTCGATAACGTTGTCTCCCTTATATTGGCTCAGCACGCAATAATGCGCGGTGTCGAGGCGCAGCAAACGCGCGAAATGCGGATCGACGTCCAGCCACTGCGAGGTGAGGATGCGCAACACATGCGCGTGCGCCACCAACAGCACGTCATGACCGGCATTGAGCAGCGGCATCACCGCGTCGATCGCATCGCGGGTGCGCGCGGCGGCCTCCTCAACCGTCTCGCCAGGGCCATTGTGCACCGGAACCTGCTCGCCGCTTGGCAACGTCTCAACCCAGTCGCCCTCCAACGATTCGGGAAGGGAACGCGGACCGTCGCGCCATACATCCCACTGGAAGCCGCCAGCCTCGCTCACCTCCTGGCGTGTACGCCCTTCGGCACGGCCGTAATCCCATTCCGCAATCTCGTCAAGCACTTTGAAATCGCCATAACCAGCCAGTTGCGCGGTCTGCTGGGCGCGACGCAGGGGGCTTGCGAACATGCAGCCTTGGTCGAAACCATTGGGGAACGCCTCACGAAGACGCTCGCCCGCCGCACGAGCCTGCTCGCAACCGGTATCGGTCAACGGAATATTGGTTCGGCCGGTATGCTGGCCCGATTCGCTCCACACAGTCTGGCCATGGCGCAGCAGTACCAGGCGGCCGGGCGCGGTTGAAGAAGCATCCTTGCTTCCGACTTGAGTATCTGTCATACTCCTACTCTAGCCGACGAAAAGCGTTTCACCAGCAATCTTCCACCACGTGTCTTAAGCGCTTCGCAACGCACGCATGCGCCGGCGAAATCCAACCGAGATCCGACGACACGGTCTACACTGGAAATCATGAGTGAAATGCCTGACCCGGAATCCAGCGCAGACCGCATCGTAGCGTCGCTGCATAACGTCGACGAGAAAGTGAATGCCCTGCGCGAACAGCGAATCAACGATCCCGACGATCTTTGCGACAAGATGTTCAAGGTGGCCGCCCCCACGCTGGCCGGACTCGTGTTCGGCAAACTGTTCGAACTGGCATGGCGCAAGTCGGTCGGCCGCAAAGCCGTGTTGCCGGACGGCACCACCGACAAACGCAAGGAACTGGCGCTGAATCTCGTGTTCGGCGTGGCTTCCGCAGGACTCGGCGCGCTGGTATCGCAACTATCCGACCGCGGATCGCAGGCGCTGGTCGATCGCCGCCACTCCCGTCAATCGCGCCGAATCCGCTGAAACCGTGGAATCCGCTAGATTTGCCGATAAGCGCAAATTTCGCCAGATCCGCAAACAATCCCACTCCAACTTCCATATTTCGAAGCGTGCGATTCAGATCTGCAATTGAAGCTGCGGTTGGAACCGCACGAAACTGCACGAAACTGCGATTGGAAGGAATGCGCTTGCGGGCGAAAATACTTGCGCAATTACGCGGATGGGATATAAATAGTCAACATGAGTAATATTCTGCATAATGCAACTGTCGACACTCTGCTGGAGCGTCGTTCCATCCGCAAATTCAAGCCGAAGCCGCTGAGCGACGATATCGTCGAAACTCTCGAAACCGTGGCCCAGCATGCCGCAAGCAGCCAATTCCTGAACGACTGGTCGGCAATCCGCATCACCGATCCGGCCGCAAAGAAGCGTCTTGCCGAAATCGGCGGGCAGCCATATATCGCGACCGCGCCACTGCTGTACGTGTTTGTGCTTGACGAGCATCGCAATGCGGCCATCGCAGCTTCCAAGGGCGTTGAGACCGCTTCCGACGAGTTTACGTTGAATGGCAGCTATCGTTACACTCAGGCACAGAATGACGCATTTTTGGCGCTTCATGCGATGGAGACGGCCGCTTATTCGCTCGGCCTTGGCTGTGTGATTCTCGGCTCGCTGCTTAACGATGTTCCGGCTTTGATTGATCTGCTGAATCTTCCGGAATACACGTACCCTGTGCTCGGACTTGCGATTGGCAAGCCCGATCAGGATCCCGCACTCAAGCCGCGTATGCCGCGCTCCATGCAGTTCTTTGAGAATGAGTATCCGTCGAACAATGAGACGTTGCTTGCCGGTTTGCAGGATTTTGACGAGGAAGTGCATCGGTATTACGATTTGCGCAATACCGAGCGCCCAGTTGATCCGTTCAGCGATCAGATCGCGTCGAATGCGGTCGATTCCGGTGTGACCAGCAAGGCCGTGGCTCCAAACGCCAAGCGCCAAGGCTTCCGCCTCGAGCGCTAACAGAACTACTTACGACGTGGTTTGTAGCCTTTTTTGCGGGAATGCGGTTTAATCTGCTGATTGAAGGGCACGTACGTGTAGCTGGATTGTGGATCGCGATGTGTGAGATGCCAGGTTCCGCAGAATTCGCACCGATACACCCATAGTTCAGTGCCGCGTTCACGCCAGCTCTGGTCGACGGCCTGCCGGGCCGTCGCTTTGTCGCGATACATGATTTTGTTCGATTCGACGCAGCGTTTGGGTACGAAATAATGCATAGTTCCCCAGTCTATTCCACCATCGGATAAGGGCAGGAAGCTCCCCTGAAATTCCTGGGATCCCCCAGCGTCCCGGGACTCCCAGTGACTGGAGCGATCCGCCCGCCACCAGGCCTCCCGGCGGAACAAAACACCCAGTGGGTGGAGGAATCCTTCCGCCCACGGGCCTTCCGGCGTCCCGAAACTCCCGGCCGATGGAGGAATCATCCCGCCGGCAGTCCTTCCGGCGTCCAAAAACCTCCAATGGGTGGAGGAAACGCCCGTGTGCGGGAATAAGAAAAGGGGTTCCCGGAGCGTCACGCCCGGGGATCCCCCGGAAACCGGAAGACAAACAAAAAAAGGGGGTTCCCGGAGCGTCACGCTCGACGGGAACCCCCAACGTTGAA